>Ga0079301_1000462_pt1 | contig 19434 bp, 15 predicted proteins | sample Wag4_2014_7_11_3_FD_74797 | JGI IMG/M metagenome (GOLD analysis project Ga0079301, IMG submission 74797) | Fresh water mixed with fracking chemicals microbial communities from Ohio, USA - Utica-2 Time Series FC 2014_7_11 | ecosystem: Engineered > Industrial production > Chemical products > Input... | reverse complement strand
GCTGGATGCCGCGCTGGCCGGGCGGGCCGCACGTGAGGCGTTGCGCCAGGGTGATGCGCTGGGCCGCGCAGCTTTCGGCACGCTTTGGCAGGATGAGGCGAGCGATCCCGCGCCGCTGGCTGCCCTGCTCGCTTGGCGCAACACCCATGGTGCGGCGGCGCTGACTGCCTTGGCAAATGGCGCCAAGCCGGCTGAAGCTGCGCCGCTGCAAGCGGCGTTGGATGCCTTTCAGGAAATGCAGCAGCCAACGAGGTTTGATGCGCGTATCGCCTTCGGCAGTGATGAACCTTCCTTCACTGCCCTCGCTGCAAGGCTCGGCGATTGGGCGGCGGCGCCGGAAGCGCTTGATGCCTGGCTTGGCTGGCGCCGCGCCGCTGTAATTGCCACGGGGCTTGAGCCTTTGGTGGAACGCTTGGCCGATGGCCGCGTCGCGCCTGAAGCGGCCGAGGATGTGTTTTCCTTCGCGCTGCATGAAGGCTTGCTCCGCGTTGCCATGGCGCAGCACCCGGAATTGGCCGCTTTTGATGGCACGGCAGCGGATCGGCTGGTTGAGGATTTCCGCGAAGCCGATCGCGCGCGCATTACACTTACCCGCGCAGAAGCCGCCTATGCCCATGCGCTTCGTGTGAAGGAAGTGCGTGATGGCGCGCCGGGAATGACCGTCCTGCGTGGAGAGATGGAAAAAAAGCGCGGCCATTTGCCGGTGCGCGAATTACTGCTGCGCGCTTCCCAGGCTGTGCAAAAGGCCAAGCCGATTTTTATGATGAGCCCGCTTTCGGTCGCGCAATTCCTGAGCCCCCCGCATGGGCTGAAGCCCGGGCTTTCCTTTGATCTGCTGGTGATTGATGAAGCGAGCCAGGTTGAGCCCGTAGATGCACTCGGCGCCATTGCGCGCTGCCGGCAAGTGGTGGTTGTCGGCGATGACAAGCAAATGCCGCCCACACGCTTTTTCCAGCGCATGACGGGTGAAGAAGGCGAAGAAGCCGCTGAAAATACCGCCGATCTTGTCGCGGCGCGGGATGTGGAAAGCATCTTGGGGCTTTGCAATGCGCGCGGCCTGCCATCGGCCATGCTGCGTTGGCATTATCGTAGCCGGCATGAAAGCCTGATCGCGACATCCAACGCGGAATTCTACGACAACCGGCTTTTCATTCTGCCATCGCCGCGCGCACGCTCAGCCGCGCTGGGGCTTTCACTGCGCCGTGTTGAAGGGCGGTTTGACACCGGCGGCACCGGTACCAATGCGGAAGAAGCCCGCGCGGTGGCGGAAGCGGTCATCGCCCATGCGCGCGAAACCCCTGGCGATACCTTGGGCGTTGCCGCGTTTTCCATCCGCCAGCGTGACGCCATTCTGAACGCCATTGAAGCAGCGCGGCGTGATAACCCGGATACGGAAGCGTTTTTCGCGGCGCATTCGGATGAACCGTTTTTCGTCAAGAATTTGGAAAACGTTCAGGGTGATGAACGCGATTCGATCATGATTTCGGTGGGCTATGGGCGCGGCGCTGATGGCAAGCTTGCCATGCGCTTCGGCCCACTTTCTGCCGATGGCGGCGAACGCCGGCTGAATGTGCTGATCACGCGCGCGAAGAAGCGCTGCATTGTGTTTTCTTCCATTGGGGCGGATGACATTGATCTGGCGCGCGCTTCGGGGCGCGGGGTCGCGACACTCAAATCTTTCCTCGCCTTCGCCGCGGCGGGGGAGGCACCGCGCGCGACTGCTGCGAAAACCCAAGCCGCACCATTGGCCGCTGCCATTGGCAAAGCCATTGAAGCCGCGGGCAAGGAAGCCGTGCCGAGGGTTGGCATGGCGGGCCTGTTTTTGGATGTGGCGGCGCGCGATTCCGGCAATTACGTGCTGGGTATTGAAGCCGATGCTGGGGATTGGGCCGCGCTCCGTTCCGCGCGGGATCGCGAAAGGGGCCGCGCCAGTGCGCTGCAAGCCATGGGCTGGAAATTGGCGCGTGCCTGGTCGCTTTCCTGGTATGGCAGGCCAGAGGCCGAGGCCGCGCGCATCGCTACCCTGCTTGGCGCTGCACCCACAGCGGCGGCGCCTGAAACAGCAGCACCCGCGCCGGAAACCGGCTTGGCCGAACCTTACCGAGAGGCCGCGCTGGAAGTGCCGAAGCGCACCGCCATTGCCGATGTGCCCTTCGCGACGCTTGCCGGTATTCTGGCGGCGATCATCGCGATTGAATCGCCAATCACCAGTGAAAGCCTTGGCGAGCGCGTGCGAATATTATGGGGGCTGGAAGCGTTGCCCACGCCGGCGCGCGATGCGTTGCGCCAGGCTTTGGCGCTCGCGCGGCAATTGCATGGTGTGAAGGAAGAACAAGGTTTTCTGCTGGCCGAAGGCGCGGCGATAACGCCGAGGGATCGCCGCGCAGCAGGCGCCCATTTGCGCCGCGCCGCTGCCGTATCGCCGCGCGAAATCGCCGCCGCTGCCGAAAAGCTTTTGGCGTTGCGCCCGGCGACGACGGAAGCCGAGTTAGCTATTGGTATTCGCAGGCTATTGGGTCTCGACCCGGCATCCCAAACCGCCATCGCGGCGCGGCTTGCGGGGCTGATCGGCGCAGGTGTGCTGAAGCTATAGGCCCTGTCCCGTTCCCATTCCTTCACCGGATATGTGCTGAAAATTGGCTTGGTCGCATCCTCCTGGCCGCCAAGTGATTCCACTTGGCTTGAAAATGCTTGTTTGGGTCGCATTTTCCGAGTCGCCAAGTGATTCCACTTGGCTTGAAAATGCTTGTTTGGGTCGCATCCTCCTGGCCGCCAAGTGACTCCACTGGCTTGAAAATGCTTGTTTGGGTCGCATTTTCCGAGTCGCCAAGTGATTCCACTTGGCTTGAAAATGCTCCGGCTCAGCCCCGCAATCCAAGCAGGCCATACAGCGCCAGAATCATCATTAGCAGCGCAACACCGGCCACTGGCCAGGCGCGCGCCGCTTGCTCAACCGCCGCGACCGCGCGTGCCGCCGCATCGCGCCATGGCGATCCGCGCCCCGCGACGACAAGCAAATCGCCCGCCGGCGCTTCTGGCACGCGCGGGCCGATGCGGGTCCAAAGAAGCGCGAAAGCAGCCCCGGCCAGGATCGGCCCGATGGTCATGATGGTCCACAAACCCTCCGGCGCCTTGCCTGTCACCGGGCCGTAAAGGGTCCTGGGCAAGACCAGCGCGGCCACCGCCAATACCAGCCATGGCCCGGCAAGGCCCCAGGACAGGCTGGTACTCGGCATCTCCTTCATCGTCGCCCGCAGCCGATGGACAAAATGGAGCATCAGCGCGGCTGAGCCAAGGGCGGAAAGCATCGCGGCCATGCTGGCAAGGCCGGCACCGAGTTCCGGCTTGACCACCGCCTTGGCCAGCGCCCCGCCGGTGGGCGGCAGCCCGCCAAAGCCAAGCGCCAGCAGCAGCGCGAGCGGCAGCACCAGCGTCCTTCCTGCCGGGCCGGTGGCAAGCACCAGACCAACCCCAAGGAACAACGCGCCCTTCGCCAGCATGTGATGCAGTGCATAAAAGGCCGCATGGATCGGCGTTTCCGCAAGCCCAAGGAAAAGCCCCATGCCGAGTGTCGCTGCCACCACGCCCATTTGACTAACACTAGAATAGGCCAGGATGGTCTTCGGGTTGCGCTGCGTGAGCCCCATCGCCACACCCCAATAGGCTGTCGCAAAACCAAGCGCGGCAAGCAGCGCGCCTTCGGCGACGGGCACGCCATCGAAGGGCAAAAAGCGGATCAGCCCAATCAAGCCGGCCTTGATGATGGCGCCGCTCAGTACCGCGGAACCGGGCGCAGGTGCTGCCGGATGCGCGATGGGCAGCCAGACATGCAGCGGCATCAGGCCCATCTTGAGCCCAAAGCCAAGGATCAGCAGCAGCGCAATCACCGGCCCACCTGGTGTGGTGCGGAGCACGGGCGCAACATCGGCAATCGCCACACTTTCAATGCCGGCGCGGCCATGCAGCAGCGCAAAGGCCAGCAGCAGCGCGATCTCACCCAGCACCGCCAGCAGCAGATAAAGCCCGCCCGCGCGCCGTGCCTTGGGTGTGCCGTCATGCGCAACCAGGCCAAAGGCGGCAAGGCTCACCACTGCGAAAGCCAGATAAAAGCTCAAAAGATCGCCTGCGATGAAGACACCAAGGCAGCCAGACAGCGTCAGCAGCCACCAGGCGGCGAAGCGCTGCGCTGCCGGGCCAAGACCAAGCTGCGCCCGGGCGAAGGCGCCGGCGGCACTCCAAAGCAGCGCCGCGCCGCCCAGCAGCAATGCCCCCGGCGCATCCAGCAGTAAGGTCATCTTCAGGCCGCCCGGGTATAGCACCAGGGATGTGCCGATGGCTGAAGGGGCAATCAGCAGCGCCGGCAACGGTGCCAGCCAAAGCGCGCCTATCACGCGCCCCCGCGCCGCGGGCCACACAAGCGCCAGCAGCATCAACGCCGGCAGCAGCGGGACCAGCGGCAGCAACAGATTCATGGCAGCATTATCGGCTGGCCGATGCGCGCCAAGCCAAGCATGGAAAGCGGCAATAACCCAAGCAGCATGGAAAGCAGCGCAAGCCCCAGCACCGAGCCCTCCTGCAAGCGCGGTACGGCACGCGGCGCCGTACCCGGCGCTGCCGGCCCAAGGGCCGCGGCAATAAGGCGATAGACATAACCGCCGGTCAGCAACCCGCCGGCCAGAATAACCAGCGACCACCACCATTGCCCGGTATCCACCGAAGCACGCAGCAGTAGCCATTTCGCGGTAAAGCCGCCGCTTGGTGGCACGCCCATCAGTGAAAGGCCGCCAATCCCAATCGCCAGCACCGCAAAAGGCGCCGCCCGCGCTGCGCCGCCAAGCCCGGCAACGCGATCATCACCAACAGATTGCACAATCAGCCCGGCACCCAGGAACATGGCCGCCTTCGCCAGCGCATGGGATACGGCCTGCAACATGCCCCCCATCCAGGCGCGCGACCCAGCCTCGGCATCGCCGGCCATCAGCAGGGGGAACATCAGGAACAGATAGCCAATTTGCGCGACTGTCGAATAAGCGATCAGCGCCTTCAGCCTTTCCTGCCTGAGCGCGACAACGCTGCCCACCAGGATTGCCGCCGCACCAAGGCTCGCCAGCAGCTCTGCTCCCGCTACGGGCGGGCCGGGCAGAACCGAAAACCAAAGCCTTACCAGCAGCACAAAGGCGCCCTTGACCACCAGCCCCGAAAGCAGCGCAGAAGCGGCCGGTGGTGCCCCCGCATGCGCCGGCGGCAGCCAAAGATGCAGCGGAAAGACCGCCATCTTCGCCAATAATCCTGCTGTCATCAGCGCGCCAGCCAGGCGCGTTGGCGCATCAGCGCGCGTCTTGCCCGCCAGCAAGCCGATATCCAGCGTGCCATAGGCGCCATAGAGCAACGCGCAACCAAGCAAATAAAGAACGGACCCCAGCAAGGCAAACAACAGGTAACGCAGCTCCGCCTTGAATTGCGAAGGCCGCCCATCTAGGCAGGCAAGTGCCAGCGCGGTGAAGGTCAGCATCTCCAGCGCGACAAAAAGGCTGAACAGGTCGCGCGCCAGAAAGGCAACAGCGAGCGAGGCAGCAAGCGCCGGCAAAAGGCACCAATAGGCAAAAGCGGCGCGCCCGCCCTTCACCCAGGATGGCTCAGGGTAGGCAATACGGCCAAAAAGCGCCGTGGCCACCAGCACAATGGCGGCCGCGAGCAGCATTGCGGAAGCCAGCCCATCGGCCACCAGCGCAATGCCGAGCGGTGGAGCAAACCCGCCGAGCAGATAGGTGAGTGGTTCGCCCCGCGCGATGACCACCGCTGCGATCGCCGCCACAAGCATGAGCCAGAGCCAGAGCGACCCGCGGGCGACGCGCGCCGCTGCTTGCCCTCCCAGCACAAAGGCGATCAGCGTCGCGCCAAGTGGCAGCGCGATGGCCAGCACCAAAAGTGGTCCGCCTGGCGTTCCGGTCATGCTGCGTCCGTCGCCGGCTTGGCGGGGGGCGTTTCGGCTGGCGCGTCTTCCGCGAGGGTGACCGCGCCCGTGGTCTGATGCAGGCGGAGCGTGAGCACCAGGGCAAGCGCGGTCGCGGCAAAGGCAACCACCAGGCCGGTGATGACCATGGCCTGCGGCACAGGGTCTGCTGGCAGGCCAGCCGCCGCGCCGCGGCGTGCCACCACACCAAACACCAGGAATACCCCCACCCCCAGCAGGTTGAAGGCAATCACCTTCCGCAGCACTGATGACTGAGCCAGCATGCCATAGAGCCCGAGCCCAACCAGCCCAGCCGCCCCAAGGGCAAAGGGGGTGATACCCGTCATGGCTGCGCGCGGCGTTCGGGCGGCCCGGCGATCATGCAGGCCAGCGCCGCGGCGACAGACAGTGTCATCGCCGTTTCGATCAGCAGGATGAGCGATTTCGCGAGCCCCGGTGGATAGGCCAGGAAGCCCCCCGCCAAGGCGAAGCCCGCCAGCCCGACGATCAGAAACACCAGCGGCCCGGCAGCGATCGCAAGCCTGAGCCGCATATCGCTGATGCGCGGCGGCGCGGTGAGGCCGGCAATCCAAGGCAGTACCCACATCGCGGCAAGCACCGCCCCGCCCTGGAACTTGCCGCCCGGCGCATCGGCGCCAACCCAGGCGATGTAGATGCCAATGACAATGCCAATCGGCGGCAGCACCCGGGCAAGAAAGGCCAGCGGCCCATGCGGTTCCGCCACAAAGGCCGGCCCCGGCGCACGGCCCCAGCGCCGTTCGGGCGCCATGGACCAGATCACGAAGACGGCAAAGACCAGCACCGCGGATTCAAGCAGCGTATCCAGCGCGCGATGCGCCATCAGCACCGCGGTCACAGGATTGCCAAGGCCGGTCGGCCCGATCATCTCAAGCACTGCGCCGGCAAGGCTTGGCGCAGGCGCCGGCAGGGAGAATATCGCGAAGGCCAGCAGCCCAGCCACCAGCGCGGACAGGATGGCGGCAAGAAGGCGCAGTGCGATAGCCGGCGGTGCTGGCGGCACCGGCCCGGCGCCGATGCGGCTTGCCACGTAAAGGATAATGACCGAGGTAGCGGCCGCGCCGATCACCGCTTCCGTCAAGGCGACATCCGGCGCTTCAAGCCGCACCCAGACCAGGGTCGCGATCAGGCCCGTGGAAATGAAGCCGAGAACCGCACCAAACAGCGACCGCGCGGCGAGGGTGGCAGCCCCTGCGCCGAACAGGCCAAGCGCAAGCGGTAGGTCCAGCAGCCAGGCAGTCATTGTGGCGGGTCCTGGTCGCGGCGCACCGCGCTGGCCACAAGCTGCGCCGCCGTCGTGCCGCCAAGCAGCACCAGCGCCCAGATCAGCAGGAGTTTGATCGCTTCGGCCAGGCTGCCGGCAAAGGGCAGCAGCCCAAGCACGATCAGCCCAAGGCCAAGATTATCCGCCTTGGTCAGCGCATGCACACGGCTGAGCGTATCGCCGAAACGCAGCAGACCAACGGTACCGGCAATGAAGAAAAAGGCGCCGGCCAGCACGCAGGCAGCCCCGAAAAGCGACATCACCATGCTCATCGTTGCCCCATCACGCGGGACGCCATGACAAAGGCGACCGAAGCAAAGGCGCCGACAAGGGCAAGCACCAGGGCGACATCAATCAATGCCGGTGCGCCCGCCGCGCCGAGCAGCAGCAGCGCGCCGATGCCGGCCGTGCTCAGCAATTGCGCGGCGAGCAGGCGGTCCGCGCGCGTAGGCCCACGCAATACCCGCACCAGCCCGACCAAGGCGCTGAGCATGATGAGCGCGGCGGCGCCTGTCAGCAGATCAGCCATGCGCGGTTTCCCGGTGGCTGCGGGTGAAGGCTGCTTCACTTTCGGCCAGGTCCTTGGCAAGCGGCAGCGTCAGGTCGAGCGCATGCAGCCGGAGCCTGCCATCCTGCAAATCCTCAAGCGCGAGGGACCCGGGCGCCAGGCTCGCAAGGGCGCGGAAAGCATCGCGAGCGGGGCCGGGCGGGATGGCGAGCGGCACCTCGATCACCCCTGGGGTGAGGCGTGGTGGCGAGGCAAAGGCACGCAGCGCAACATCCCAGCCGGCGCTAACGCTTTGGCTCAGGGTGGCGCCAATCAGCCCAGGCAGCGCCCGAGGCGCGATGCGGCCGGCGCCGGGCGGCAGCAGGCGCAAGCTGGTGCGGGTGGCGCATAGCGCCGCGAGCAGCCCAAAGGGCAGGCCAAAGAGATCCCCGCCGGTCAGTACCAGCCAGAGGCTGAACAATAATGCACCGCGCGCCAGGGCGGCGGGCAGGGCGGTTCGCGACGGCAACAGCGTCGGCTCCTTGATAAAATCCGGCCGGTTAACTTTCGCATGGGCGTTTCAGTCGAACAAGGCGAGGGGTCCCTGGCATACTGGGCTGGCCGTGCCTTGACTGTGCCCGGCGTGCAGCGTTGCGCGTTCGTATCACCGGTTGGGGCGCGTCACCTTCGCCTGCGCTCAACGGGCAGGGGTCCTTCCGTGGCCGAGTGACGGGTGTTCACCGTCCGCACGCCAAATTCCTTTCTGGTCGCATTTTCCGAGCCGCCAAGTGATTCCACTTGGCTTGAAAATGCTTTGGCGCGGCACCTAAAGCGTGTTGCGGTCACATGGGTTCACGCAGCCCGCTCTCCATCATGGTTTTTCAAGCATCTTCACGCGTTCGGATGATTTCATCTGAAGGCGATCTGCTTTAAGGCACATCACGCCAAGCCGCTTGGCGCCATTGAATAAGGCCCGTCTCCTTATCCAGCAGTCTGTGCGCCGAGCAGCCGGGCTTGGCCAATACAGGCCCACAGCCTGACCCAAACGACGGGGGACACTTCCTGGCGCGATGCAGTGCCAGGGTCGGTAAGCCACAAGCTCTCGCCAGCAGCGCCAAAGGATGCGTCAGCTCCGTTGCCGGCGCAGGAAGGCGGGGATTTCCAAACTCATTTCATCCTGTTGCGTCGGGCGCGCGGCTTCAAAGCGTGGCGCCGGCGCGGGGGCGGGGGTCGGTTCAATCCGCATGGCCTGTGCGGTTTCTGTCGTGAAGCCCTGCGGTTCCGCCGATGACGAGAGATTGCGCCTCATCATGCCGCCCATGCCCGTGACCTTGCCAAACAGCCCGCGCAAGCCTGCCGGGCGCGCTGCTTCTGGCGCAACCTGCGGTTCAAAGGATTCCGCGACCGGCACGCGAAGCTGCGGCACTTCCGGCTGCAGGGCAGGCGTGGGCGCCAGCATCACTGGCGCTTCTGCTAGGGGCGCTGGTTCCGGTTCGTTAGCCGGTGCCATTTCCACAATGGCCGGGCGCATCGCTGGCGCGGCCTGGGCGGCGCGCCGCATGAAAGGCAGCCCCGGACCCGCTGCGGGAGCCGCGCCAATGGTCTGCTGAGCGACAGCATTGAGCGGCTGCGCCGCGCCCCCGCCCATTGCGACAAGCTTCGGCTTTTCCGCTTCCCGCACCACTGCGGCGTCAATGCCGGTGGCAACCACCGAAACACGCACCCGGCCATTCAGGGTTTCATCCACCGATGTGCCGAAGATGATGTTCGCATCCTCATCCACTTCTTCGCGGATGCGATTGGCCGCGCCATCCACTTCAAACAGCGTCATGTCATAGCCGCCGGTGATGTTGATCAGCACACCCCTGGCGCCGCGCATGGAGATATCTTCCAGCAGCGGATTGCTGATGGCGGATTCGGCGGCGCGGCGGGCGCGGTCTTCGCCCTCAGCCTCACCAGTGCCCATCATGGCCTTGCCCATTTCCGCCATGACTGTGCGGATATCGGCGAAATCCAGATTGACCATGCCGGGATTGACCATCAAATCCGTGACACCGCGCACGCCCATATACAGGACATTATCGGCCATCTTGAAGGCTTCCTGGAAGGTCGTGCGTTCATTGGCCAGGCGGAAAAGATTCTGGTTCGGGATGATGATCAGCGTATCCACGAATTGCTGCAATTCCTCGATACCCTGCTCGGCGGATTTGCGGCGCTTCGGCCCTTCAAAGTCAAACGGCTTGGTCACCACACCAACCGTCAGGATGCCGCGTTCGCGCGCCATGCGCGCAATCACCGGCGCAGCCCCGGTACCCGTGCCGCCACCCATGCCGGCGGTGATGAAAATCATGTGCACGCCTTCAATATGGCGGGCCAATTCCTCGGTCGCTTCTTCCGCTGCCGCGCGGCCGATTTCGGGCTTGGCACCGGCGCCAAGGCCTTGTGTCAGATGCGGGCCAAGCTGCACGCGCCGATCCGCGCGGGAATGGATCAGCGATTGCGCATCTGTATTCGCCACCAGAAATTCCACGCCATCAAGGCCCATGGAGATCATGTTGTTGACGGCATTGGTGCCACCACCGCCAACCCCCACCACCGTGATCCGCGGCGTGAAATCCGTATGTTGATTTTGCGGAATTGTCAGGTTCAGGGTCATGGATTTTCCTCCTCACGCATTGATGGGCGGCTTGGGTTGTCAGGGGCGGCGGACGGGCAGCGCATCACGCACGCTCCTTCAGCCAATGGATCAAACGGCGAAACGCGCCGCCGGCCTTCACGGGGCCGGGCGCAATATCCAGAACGGGGCGGCCTTCACCGGCGCCCCAAAGCAGAAGCCCGACCGCGCCGGCAAAAGCCGGGCCGGATGCGGCTTCGGCCAAGCCGCGCAAGGGCTGCGGGCGACCAAGCCGCACCTGGCGGTCCAGGATCCGGGCGGCCATTTCACGCACGCCAACAAGCTGGGATGCGCCACCGGTCAGCACGACGCGCGCGCCACCTTCCTTGCCAAGCCCGCTTTGATCCAGCCTGTCCCTGAGCAGTTCGAAGGTTTCTTCAAGCCGCGGCTTGATGATGCCAACCACCATGGCACGCGGAATGCGCGCGATGTGGTCTTCATCTTCGCCCAAAAGTGGTACAGGCAGATATTCGCGTTCATCATCCGCGCCGCCATGCACCGCGCCATGCAGTGTCTTCATCCGTTCCGCATGCGCAACTGGTGTGGACAGAATGGTCGCCAGATCATTGGTGACCTGCCCACCGCCCACCGGAATTTGCGCGGTATGCACCAGGTGCCCTTCGCTGAAGACCGCAAGGCTTGTCGTGCCGCCGCCCATGTCAATCACCGTGACGCCAAGCTGCTTTTCGTCTTCAACCAGCGTGGCCAGGCCAGCGGCGAAGGGGGCTGAGACAAGTTCCTCCACTTCCAGATCACAGCGCATGAGGCAGGCGCCAAGATTGCGGAGCGATGCCTCAGCCGCCGAGACCATATGCAGCCGCGCGCCCAGCATATCGCAGATCATGCCGCGTGGATCATCGGCGCCGGGCGTAGCGTCCACCGTGAAGCCAAGCGGGATGGCATGAACGGTTTCACGCCCTTCTTCGGCGGTACGCCGGCGCCCATCATGCAGAATGGCGCGCAGATCAGCTTCAGTGACCGCGCGGCCACCAATATCCCATTGCAGATGCAATTGCCGGCTATCGGGCTGGCCGCAGGAAAGATTAACAATGGCGCCGGAAAGCCGCGTATCGGCCATTTCTTCCGCTTGCCCGACAGCGGCGCGAATGGCGCGTTCGGCTTCTTCCAGATCCACAATGGAACCGCCCTTAACGCCGCGCCCGCGTTGCCAGCCAAAACCCAAAACGCGCGGGCTGCCATCGCTTTCAATGCGTGCGATCAGGCAGACCACTTTGCTGGAACCAATATCCAGCACACCAAAAACGCCACTGCGCGCCTGACGGCGACGGCGTGGTTGCGCGGTGGCAGGTTCAAAAGTACTGGGTAGGCGGGTGAGTTGGTTCATCCGCGTTCCCTCCGCGCGACAGGGCGCGCTGGTTGAGGCTCAGGCGTTTCGCGATGGGTCCGCACCACCAGCCGATCAGGCAGCCGGAGATCAATCGCCGCCAGCGGGCGATCCAAAAGCTTGGCTTCCTGCTGCAATTCCGCAAGGCGCTTGATGGCAGCGGCTTCCGCCGCTTCAGGCAGCAGCACATCCGTGCCGTTATGCAGGCGGAGATTCCAGCGCCTTTCGCCAATGCGCACCATGGCCTGCACGCGTTCCGCCACCGCCGCTTCTGCCGCCAGCAGATCGTAAAGCTGCGCGGCAGCACGATCCGCACCGGGGCCAACAATCAATGGTAGTGGACCGAATTGATCAAGCCCATCGGTCGCAACCGTCTTGCCTTCACGGTCCACAATGACGAAGCGGCCCTGATTCTGCCAAATGGCAAAAGGCCGACGTTCTTCCAGGCGCAGCACAATGGTGCCGGGCAAATGGCGTTCGACATGAGCGTGCGCTACCCAGGGGACCGATTCCAACCTTTGCCGCGCTGCCTCTGGCGAAAACTCCAGCATGGAATCCCCACGCGATACGCCCAGCGCTTCACGAATCAGCGGCAGCGGCGTGTTTTGGCGGCCATCCACAATCACCGCCTGCACCGTCATGCTGCGGTTAGGCCCGATCATGGTCACCTGGTCCAGCATGCGCCGCGCCTGGCCGGCTGGATCCACCACCGCAATGCCATAGGCAATGGCGCCAAAACCGCAAAGGATCAGCGCGCCATACAGCGCAGGCCGCACAAAACGGCGTGACTTGCGAAGCGCGATCCTGAGCGCCGAAGGCCGCCCCTGTTCTTTCTTCTTGCGTGTTGAGGTAGTGAGCAAACGTTCACGCGCCATGGCAGGCTTGCTCCACCATCCAGGCGCAAAGCGCGGGGAAGGACATGCCGCAATGCGCCGCCTGTTCCGGCAGCAGCGATGTTGGCGTCAGGCCAGGCTGCGTATTCACTTCAAGCAGGATCAACCGCCCTGGCTCACCCTGTGTATCATCATAACGAAAGTCAGTGCGCGATGCGCCGCGGCAGCCAAGCGCGTGATGCGCCCGCAACGCGATATCCATGGCCTGTGCGTACGTTTCAGGCCCCATGCGCGCAGGCAGGATATGGCGCGAACCGCCGGCGGCATATTTGCTTTCGTAATCGTAGAACTGCCCGGCATCGGCCAGGATATCCGTCACCGCCAGCGCGCGATCACCCAAAACACCCACGGTCAATTCCCGACCGGGGATGAAGCTTTCCACCATGATGGCATCGCCATGCGTCCAACCGCGCGCAATGGAAGCGCGGCGATTGTCACCCTCATGCAAAATGGTGACGCCGACGGAAGAACCCTCATTCACCGGCTTCACGACGAAGGGGCGCGGCAGCGGGTCCGCCGCTTCCAATTCGGCGCGCGTCACCACACGATCATCGGCCAACGGCAAGCCCGCCGCACGAAACACGGCCTTCGCCGCAGCCTTGTCCATGGCCAGCGCAGATGCACGAAGGCCCGAATGCGTATAGGGCAAGCCAAGCCAATCCAGCACGCCCTGAATGCAGCCATCCTCACCAAAGCGCCCATGCAGCGCGTTGAAGACAACATCGGGGCGTGGATTGCTCAGCGCCTGAACCACCGCGGCAAGATCATCGCCAACATCAATCGGCGTCACGGCGAAACCTGCTTCCTGCAAAGCGCCAATCACCTGCCGGCCGGAAGATAGCGATACCGTGCGTTCTGCGGAACGCCCACCATACAGAACGGCGACCCGCTTCTTCATGGCTGCGCCCTTCCGATGCGGCGGATTTCCCATTCCAGCGCAACGCCGGAATGCGCCAGTACGCGCGCGCGCACTTCCTCACCCAGCGCTTCAATATCAACGGCGGAAGCGCCACCCAGATTGAGCAGAAAATTGCAGTGTTTCTCGCTGACCTGCGCCGCGCCGCGCGTCAGGCCACGGCAGCCAGCGGCATCAATCAATTCCCATGCCTTGCGCGCACCAGGGGGGTTCTTGAAGGTGGAACCACCGGTGCGCGCGCGTACGGGTTGCGTGGCTTCGCGCGCTGCGCGAATTTCAGCAAGCCGCGCGGTGATCAGCACTTTGTCACCCGGTATGGCGCGCAGCCTTGCGCGCACCACGACACCGCGCTGTGGCAATTTTGCGTGACGATAGGCGAAATGCAGCGCTTCGGCATTCAGACGAAGTAAACCATCAGGCGTGGCGAGTTCCGCCCAATCCAGAACATCCTTGATCTCAACACCGTAAGCACCGGCATTCATCGCAACCGCGCCACCGATGCTGCCTGGAATGCCAACCAAAAACTCAAGCCCTGAAAGCCCCGCAGCGGCAGCGGTTTCCGCCACGGTCACATCCAAAGCGGCAGCACCGGCGATGATGCCGCCATCAGCTTCCACCACCACATCACCAAAACCGCGCGCAAGCCGCAGCACCACGCCCGCAATGCCACCATCACGAATGATCAGGTTGGAAGCGGCGCCCAATACTGTCAGCGGCATATCAGCGGGCATGTCGCGCAACAGCAACAACAGATCATCCAGATCGGCGGGCCGCACCAGCACATCCGCCGGACCACCAACGCGGAACCATGTCGCGGGCCCAAGCGGTGCATCAGGTTCCATACGGCCGCGCAAGGGGGGCAGCACGGCTTGGTTGATGGGCTGGGGCATCATTTCATTGCCCCCGCCAAACGCCCACGCGCGCGCGACTGCAAATCCGTCAATTGTCCTGGCAGCGCATGCGCCCAATTGGTGATGCTGCCCGCGCCAAGGCAGACAACGTAATCACCAGGCTTCGCGATGGCGTGGATCATCTCGGCCAGGCTATCCGGCCCAGGCAGCGGCACCACGGAACGATGCCCGCGCGCGCGAAGCCCTTCGACCAGCGCATCCTTGTCCACGCCTTCCATCGGCGCTTCGCCAGCGGCATAGACATCGGCGACAATCACCGTGCCTGCATCATTCATGCAGGCGCAGAATTCTTCGAACAAGGAAGCAAGCCGGGAATAGCGATGGGGTTGCACAACGGCAATCACATCCCGCGCGCCAGCCTGCCGCGCGGCCTTCAAGACAGCCGCGATTTCAACCGGGTGATGGCCGTAATCATCAATTACCGTGACGCCACCCGCTTCACCGGTCCGCGTAAAGCGCCGCTTGACACCCTTGAAGCCGGCAAGCGCGCTACGGATCGTTGCTTCATCCACGCCCATCTCAGCCGCAATCGCTACCGCTGCCAGCGCATTTTGCACATTATGCTGGCCCAGCATGGGCAGGCGGAAGGGCTTCATGTTGCGCACACGCCCGCTCAGCCGATCCGTCACCGTCACTTCAAAAGTGGCACCCATGCGGTCCATGATCACGCGATCCGCGCGCACATCAGCCTGTGGCGAAAAGCCGTAGGTGACGATACGCCGATCGGAAAGGCGCGGGATCATCGCCTGCACTTCGGGATGATCAATGCAGAGCACCGCAAAACCGTAGAAAGGAATATTGCCGACGAATTGGGCATAGCCTTCCTTCATCGCGTCTTCCGTGCCCCAATGATCCAGATGTTCCGGGTCCATATTCGTGACCACAGCGACAACGGCGGGGAGTTTCAGGAAGGACCCATCGCTTTCATCGGCTTCCACCACCATCCATTCACCGCTACCCATGCGCGTATTGGTGCCATAGGCATTGATGATGCCGCCATTGATCACGGTGGGATCAAGCCGCGCCGCTTCCAAGACGGCAGCAACCAGGCTTGTCGTGGTGGTCTTGCCATGCGTGCCGCCAATGGCAATGGACCATTTGAGGCGCATGAGCTCGGCCAGCATTTCTGCGCGGCGCACAATCGGGATCAAGCGCTGCCGCGCTGCTGCCACTTCGGGATTGTCACGCTTGACGGCAGTGGACACCACCAGCACCTGCGCATTGCCCAGATTGGCGGCGTCATGGCCGATCATGACCGAAATGCCGGCGGCGCGCAGCCGCGCAACATTGGCGCCTTCCGCAACATCGCTGCCCTGCACCTGATAGCCGAGTGTGTGCAGCACCTCGGCAATGCCGGACATGCCAATGCCGCCAATGCCAACGAAGTGAATGGCGCCGATTGAGATGGGAAGCGCGCGCATCAGGAAACCCTCACCAGATCACGCCGCGCCAGCGCCATGACACGATCCGCAAGCTCCCGCGCTGCATTGGGCCGCGCCAAGGCAGCGGCAGCCGCAGCGGCAGAAGCCATGCGACTTGGGAAATTGAGGAAGGACGCCAAGGCATCCGTCAGCGCCTGCGGCGTGAAGGCGGCTTGCGCGAAAACCTGCGCCGCAGCGGCGGCGGCCAAGGCACGCGCATTCGCGGCTTGATGGTCATCAATCGCGGATGGCAGCGGTACCAGAATGGAAGGCCGGCCGGCACAGGCAATCTCGGCCACGGTTGAAGCCCCTGCGCGACCAATCACCAGATGTGCCGTGGCAAGCCGCCCGGCCACATCAGGGAAAAAGGGCGCCAAATCGGCCGGCACACCAGCGGCTTCATAAGCGTTCCGCGTGCGCGCCAAATCTTCCGCACGGCATTGCTGCGTGACCAGAAGCCGAGCACGCAAAGCTTCCGGCAAGGCGCTGATCGCGGACGGCACCACATCGGCGAAAATCCGCGCCCCGAGCGATCCACCGAGCACGAGCACACGCAACGCCGCACCATCCGCCGGCAGTGGATACGGCTGCCCCGCCAAGGCTGCGAGTGCGGGCCGCACGGGGTTGCCCACCACGGCACTGCGCGCGCCTTCCGGCACCATCGCCGTATCGGCATAGGACATCGCCAGCAAATCAGCGCCGCGCGCCATCAGCCGATTGGCGCGGCCCAGCACGGCATTCTGTTCATGCAGGATCAGCGCGGGACGACGCGATGCGCGCATCAGGCGCGCTGCCGCCAAGGGTGGGAAGGACGGATAGCCACCAAAACCGACAATCGCACTCGGTGACAAATCACGGATGTGTCGGCGCGCCTGAAGCGTGCCCATGAACAGTGCCGAGGCACCGCGCAAGGCCTGGCGCAAGCCACGCCCGGAAAGGCCAGACCCTTGCAGCACAAAACGTTCAGCATTGGCGAAAACCGTGCTGTCATAGGCCGCTGATCGCGCATCAGTCATCAGCGCCACGCGTTCGCCGCGCCGGATCAGCTCTGCCGCCAAAGCCTCGGCAGGGAAAAGATGCCCACCCGTGCCACCCGCCGCGATGATGATGGGCTGTACCATGGGGCCCCTCACCGTGCGCCACCCGCAGCAAGCGCGCCATGCGGCATGCGGGTGCTTCCAGCGCGTTCACCCATGCGCTTGCGTGTCAGCGCCAACAACATCCCCATGCCAAGCGCGATGGCCAATACCGACGACCCGCCATAGGAGACGAAGGGCAAAGTCATGCCCTTGGTTGGAATCAGATGCAGCGTGGACGCCATATTCACGAAAGCCTGCAGGCCGAATTGCGTGAGCAGCCCTGTCGCGGCGAGCACCACGAAGAAATCAGTCTCGGCCAAAAGCCGCATGAAGCCGCGCAGCACGATGAACGCGAAAAGCGACAGGATAACCAGGCAGACCACCATGCCGAATTCCTCACCAGCCACGGCAAAGACAAAATCGGCATGCGCATCGGGCAGCACATTCTTCACGCGCCCTTCGCCTGGGCCGCGCCCCAGCAGCCCGCCATTGGCGAAGGCTTCCATGGCGACACTCACCTGATAGGAATCGCCTGAACTTGGATCAAGAAAGCGATGCACGCGGGATTGCACATGCGGAAACAGCAGATAGGCAAGGAAGCCAATGCCTACGCCCAGGCCTGCAAGCCCGCCCACGACGAAAAAATTCAAACCCGCGACAACAAACTGGGCGAAAAGCACCGCGGTCATCACCAAGAGCATGCCGATATCGGGCTGGCTTTTCATGATCACGGCAATCACGGCAAACAAGCCAAGCACGATGCCGCGGCCCCAAAAGCGTGATCCAGGCGCCATGCCTTCCGCAATCAGCCAGGCGGCAACGACGGCAAAGAAGGGCTTCAAAAATTCCGATGGCTGCAAGGAAAATCCGGGTATGGGCAGCCAGCGCCGCGCGCCCTTGATTTCAACACCAACCACCAGGGTTGCGGCCGTCAGTACCAAAGCGCCGGCACAGCCAAGCAGGGCAAAGCGCAGCACACCGCGTGGTGTCAGCAACGAAACCGCCACCATCACCGCCGCCGCAAGCCCCAGATAGAAAACCTGCTTCAGAAAGAACATGTGCCGTGATGATGCGCCAATGCGTTCCGCGACTGCTGGCGATGCCGCCAGCATCATCACATAGCCAAAGCCGATCAGCACCATGAGTGCGGCGAGTGTCCAGCGATCAACCGTCCACCACCAGCGCCCAAGAATGGAATTATCCGCGCGGGAGAGTGCCATCAGCTTGCTCTCCTGTGCTGTCCCGCGACCAGCGCGCGCACAAGATCACGAAAATGATCGCCACGCGCATCAAAACCCGAAAACTGATCGAAGGAAGCCGCCGCCGGTGACAGCAAGACCACCGGCGCCGCACCTGCAAAAGCCGCATGCGCTGCCGCCGGCACAGCCGCGTCCAGGCTGCCGATGATGTCATGCGCAACGCCGGCTTCGCGTAACGTTGTTGCCATGGCCGGTGCATCGCGCCCGATCAGAAAAGCCTTCGCAATGCGCGGAAACAACGGCGCGAGAGGCGCGATGCCGCCTTCCTTCGCAAGCCCACCCGCAATCCACACCACGCGATCATAAGACGCAAGCGCTCGCGCCGCGCTATCCGCATTGGTTGCCTTGCTGTCATTGACAAAGACAACGCCATTGGCCTTGGCCACGATTTCCTGCCGATGCGGCAGGCCGGGGTATCCCGCGATGCCGCGCGCGATATCCGCCCGCGCCACACCAAGCGCCATGCAGGCCGCCGCCGCTGCCGCGGCGTTCTGCGCGTTATGCGCGCCAGGCAGCGCCGCTGCGTCGGCCAGATCAAGGATCGGCCCGCCATCATCCCGCAGCCGCCGCCCATCGGCCCAAACCCCGCCCGGCTGCGCGGCGGTGCCCGAAATCGGCACCAGCCGCGCCGCCAAACCCACACCCATTTGCGCTGTCATGGCATCATCCTGGCCAAGCACCGCCACGTCATCAGCGCCTTGGCGCGTGAAGATTCGTGCCTTCGCAGCGGCATAGCCGGCCATGTTCCCATGACGGTCCAGGTGATCGGGGCTGAGGTTCAGCATGACAGCTACGTTGAAGCGCAGAGTTGCGATTCGCTCCAACATGTAAGACGACATTTCGAGGGTATAGACCCCCTCAGACCCCAAGATATTGAGGTCGAGCGCTGCCGGGCCCAGATTCCCGCCCACCTCACAGGCCATGCCGACACCCCGCAAAATGTGGTGGATCAGCGCGGTGGTGGTGGATTTGCCATTGGTGCCCGTGACGCCCACGAAGCGCGCCTTGGAATGACTGGCGAGCACCGCGCGATAGAGAAATTCCACATCACAAAGAATGGGCGCGCCCGCTGCCGCCGCTGCCTGAGCCGCCGGGTGCGGTACTGGCAGGTAATGCGGGATGCCCGGCGAGAGCAACAGCGCATCGGCGCGAAAGGGGCCGGAAGCAGGGTCCTTCAGTGTCAACCCTGCAGC
>Ga0079301_1000459_pt1 | contig 19486 bp, 14 predicted proteins | sample Wag4_2014_7_11_3_FD_74797 | JGI IMG/M metagenome (GOLD analysis project Ga0079301, IMG submission 74797) | Fresh water mixed with fracking chemicals microbial communities from Ohio, USA - Utica-2 Time Series FC 2014_7_11 | ecosystem: Engineered > Industrial production > Chemical products > Input... | reverse complement strand
CCATTCATCTTACGCCCCCCCATGCCACCCAGCGTAACAAAGCCGTCGAAAATAACCACGTACATTCGAGGGATGTTTTAGTTGCGCAGCGGCCGGTGACACGCTTGCAAGGCACCTTTGGGGTCATAATGCCCGCGCAGTAGGTTAGCCTGAACGTTGAAATTGACCCCCGTTTTGTCATCGATTCCACGGAGTAACTGATGACCGTGATGCTCGTCATGGGAGGGTGTGCGGTGTGCCGATAGTGAGGTCAAACCGTTGCTATCATTGGCTGATTACGGTTGCTTTGTTGGCACTTCCAGCGTGCGTGGGTACCTCACCGCTCGGTTCTGTTGTAACTGATAACGAAGGACTTGTTGCACGGCCGACATTCAATACAGATCCGAAACGCTTACCAGTGATGACGCTGAAAGATCACGTGCTCCTGCAAAGCAGTTTGGTGACTCAGACTGGGGGTGCCTTGACTGCCAACAACGCGAGTAGACTGATTACAGATAACGCGTGTGGATTCCAAGATAGGAACGCGATAGGAAGCGCATTGTTACAGGCGAGCGATGTCGCACAGCCTTTTGAAGAGCAACCATTGGCTGGTATGCCGATTGTGCTTCAGGAAAAGTATTTGAGGCCATCAAGCCTGTTAATACGGATGCATCCGGACGCTATCGCATCACAGGAGGGTCCTGTCGGACTGACCCATACAGTTGTTGCATCGCGACTAACGGCCAAAGGAAAAATTCAGGTTTCGGTATTGGCAGCATCGGAGACCGATACGACGGTGTCCGATGCGCGCACGCTTGCGCTGACGCAATTGAAGCAAACGGCTCAGGGTCTTTGGGGGCGTTTGAACGAATCCGCTTATCAACAACTGGTAGTGGACGTTGCGCGAGCATTGACACCTGATGATGCCCGTTAATCGTTTAAACGAACGGCAACTCGAGAAAGATCTGAAGTTGTTGGCTGATGACGTGTCCAAGGTATCGGAAGGTATGGAAGCGATCGCTCAAAATCTGCGCAGCTATCCCAAAGTGTATTGCCCAACGCGACTGCGTCACAACCTCTTCCCTCTGTCGAGGTAACGACAGTCGCTGGGGCTGTCGAAGGTGATGCAGACGATATCGGCGCCATGGCTCAGTTTAACTCCCCTACAAAATTGGCGTTGGACAACGACGGCAACAACGATTTGACTGACACTGACAACCACCGAATCAGAAAAATCACGCCCGAGGGTCGTGTTAGCACCTTAGCCGGTTTGGCTCCGGGTTATGTTGATGATTCTGGAACGGCGGCGCGGTATGATAGACCCTGTTGGCGTGGCTGTCGATACCTCCGGTGCCATATATGTTGCAGATACGGGTAATGCCCGAATCCGGCCCATCACTATCAACGGTACAGAAATGCATTGACTGGTGGTCAAATTTTGGCTGCTATTCAAAAACAGCGAGTCAGTGCCTGATGTTTTGAGGTTACAAGACAAGCTTTGAACAAAACCTTTGCGTCCCTGTATCGCGTTACTTTGAATGGTAATTTTTGTGCTGTTGCTTGATTGTTTGACTTCAACGCCATCGAGAACCAGGTTATCAGCGTGTCGTGAGATAGACGCCGACACGCTGTTTGTGCGATAAGGGTGGAAAAGGGGCGTTTTTTTCGTCACGTCTGGACCACGCTCTGTGTTTGGCTGACCATTTTGTGTGTCGCTTAATGATGAGTGCCCAGTGATAACGAAAAATGGTGTTATTTGCCAGTTAACTGGTATCTTGCCGGTCGCTTTTATCCCACCAACCCAAGCACCACATGATCCCTGTTAAACTACAAAGGCTGTGACACAAAACGAGGGGCTACCATGGGTTGGATACTCGCAGAAACGAACGAGCGCGCGGCGCGCGACATCTCGCGGCGCTTGCAGTTGCCGCGGATTTTGGGGCAAGTCCTCGCGCAGATGGGTGCCAACTGCGCGGAGGATGCGCAGCGTTGGTTGTATGCCAGGGGTGATCTTGGCTGGATGGCGGCGTTCAAGCCTTCGCCCCATATGATTAAAGCCGTGCAGCGCTTGCGAGAGGCCCAGGCGGCCGACGAACGGGTGGTCATTTACGGAGATTACGATGCGGATGGGGTGAGTGGCGCGAGTATTCTGCAACGGTACTTTAAAGTGGGCATGCAGTTGGATTCACACGTGTTTTTGCCCAGTCGTTTCAAGGAAGGCTACGGACTCAACGCTTCGGTGATTCCGGAACTGGCTGCGGCAGGCACCACGCTCATTGTCACCACAGACAATGGCATTACGGCGGTGGAGGCGGCGCGTGCGTGTCGTGCGCACGGCATTGATCTGATTGTGACGGACCATCACAGTGCCAAAGGCGACTTGCCTGATGCGTTGGCCCTGGTTCACCCCAAGGTTGATTTTCCGGAATACGCAGCGCTTTCGGGAGCAGGCGTGGCCTTGATGCTGTGTGTGGTGCTGAGTGACCACGATCTGCGCCGTGCGGGGCAATTGTTGGACCTGGCTTGCATCGGTACACTGGGTGACATGGTCCCGCTCACGGACTACAACCGTGCGTTGGTGCATCTGGGGTTGAAACGCTGGAATCTGAATCATAAACGGGTGGGTGCCCAGGCTTTGCTTGATGCGCACAATGCCGCGAATCCCAAGTACCCGGTGCGTCACGTGACGGCGCAGGATCTCGGTTTTGTGATCGCACCGATGGTGAACGCTGCGGGACGTTTGGAACACCCGGCCCTGGCCTATGAATTGTTGGTGACGGATGACCGCCAGTTTGCGGAGCGACGGGCAGCACATCTGGTCCAGTTGAACGCGACCCGCAAGGACGTTACCAAGGCGTTGTATGAGGAGGTGCGGGGGCGTATTGAACGCGAAATGCCACCTGAACGGTACCCCTTCATCGTGTTGGATGGTGTCGGTTGGCATCACGGCTTGGTGGGTTTGGTTGCGGGCAAAGTCTTGCAAGACTTTGGGCGGCCGGTGGTGTTATTGGGGCAAGAAGAACACGAACCGGAATTGTACCGCGGCTCTGCGCGGGCGCCGAAGGGTGTTGATCTCGTCGGCTTGCTGTCGCATGCGGATGCACTGATGACCCGTTGGGGTGGGCATGCGCAGGCGGCTGGCTGTGCGGTGGAGAAACATCATCTTGATGCGTTTCGCGATTGTCTCAATGATGCATTGAATCAGACTGGCTGGCGCGTGGGGACTGCCTTGCCGATTGTTGCAGCAGTTGTCACGGTTGATGAGATTGATTCGGCGCTGATGGATGCGTTGGAGTTGCTGGAGCCGCACGGTCAAGAGAATCCGCGTCCATTGCTGGCACTTGAGAATGTGGCGATTGATGCCGTGCGTGTTCAAAAGGGGCATTTATTCGGCAAGGTGCGACATGATCTTGAGTTGGTGGGGTGGTTCAAGGGACATTTGGCGCCTCTGCCGGAGCGGGTTGATGTGTTGTTTCATCTGGAACGGGCAACGGATTTTTTTAGTGGCGCTACTTTATTACGGCTTCGTGCCGAGCATATCTTGCCGGCCCAGGCCAGACACCTTGCCGCGTCGCCATCGTTTGGTGGAGGGCATGGGCATGGGTGAGGTTTTTAGAGCAGGCTTTTTCCTCCGTACCGGGTCGCTTGGGCAGGTTGTCGGGGTAGCGCTCAGAGTTGGGGCGGCGGTGCGACCGTGAGTGGGGCTGACGGCGTGTTAGATGGGTGGAGCACTGATTTGTCGCATCCTCCCAGGGTTTTGAACGGGCCGCCAGGCAGTGGCAAGACCGGCGTGCTGTTGATGCGTTTTCGGCAGTTGTTACAGTCTGGAGAATTTCCAACTGGCGTAGTGGTGTGGGTGTCGAACCAGCAGGCGGTACAGCATTGGCAACAGGTCATTCGCGATTGGAATCACCGGGGTGTTAACGCGACCGTGATGACATTTCGTTCGTGGGTTCGGCAAGAGTTAATGCAAAACTGGGCGTTGGTTGAAAGCAGTGGTGTATTACCAGGCAAACCGCCGCAAGCGAGGCCGTTTTTTATTGGTTTGATGGCTGCGCAACATATTTTGTCTGATTGCTGCGCGGAGATTGACCCAAAACACGATGTTCTTGCCGAAAGTTTTACAGCGCCTGCGATGCGGCGGGTCCAGGTATTGGATGCGTATGCGCGGGTGATCGAGCACGGTCTGCCGTATGACACGGTGTTGCCCCGTTTAAACGCCTGTCATGATGCGGGGCCGCAGTCGCAGGCATTCCATGTGTATATTGCTGAAGCGATTGCGGCTTACCGCTCGCGTTGCATGACTTATCGGGTGTTGGATCATGCCTTGCAGCTCGAATTGTTTACGTTGGCTTTACTGAATCATCGTGGTTACTTGCAGCGTTTGGCGGCGCATACCCAGCACGTTTTGGTGGATGATTTTGAAGAGTGCTGTCCGGTCGCGTTGCGGGTGATTGATCACGTGAGTAAAAAGGCACGGAGTGTGTTGGTGGCTTGCAATCCGCTTGGTGGCTTGCGGGAGTATTTGGGTGGTGATCCGGTGGGTGCGCGGGCATTGAGTCAGGGCTTTGAAGAACGTTACTTGATGATTTCAGAAGCCGCTTTGCCGGCTGCGAGCCTTGCTGATTACCTGTATGCGCGGGCGGTGGATGAAGCGGCGGCTTCGGTCAATCCGAGTGGGAAACGGTCGATTTTAAGTTTGCATCCGTCTTGTGTGTTGCGGGTGCAGATGTTCGATGTACTGATCGCACGGGTTCGCGCGCTGGTGGCGCAGGGTGTTCCGTCGCAGCAAATCGTGGTGATCGCGCCGATGGTGGACCCTTTGTTACTTTGGCATTTGCGCGAGGGGCTGGCCCAGGATGGTTTGCCCTTAAGGGTGTTGACTGGAACGAATCGTGTGGTGGATCACCGGCCCGTCCGGGTGTTGACGACGCTGGTTCGTCTGGCACGCCCCCAATGGCAGATGCCGCCGCCAGAAGCGGATGTCACGGAGATGCTTGAAACGTTGTTGAATCTGCATCCTTTGGAATCGCCGCACGTGCAGCGGGGTGTTTATCAGGATGGGCAACTGAACGTCGCGGATACGGTGAATTGGCCGCGTTTGCTTGAGAACCGACGGGCGTCGTATGACGGTCTTTACGGGTGGGTCAAGCAGATGTGCGAAAGCGAAGCGCCATTGGATGTGCTGTTGGAGCAGGCATTCGCGCAGGTGTATGCCCCTCGATGTCTGCTTGGTTTGGCGCCGGATGGCGTGAAAGGGGAAGCTGGGAGCTTGAAGTCAACGGATGTGGCGATGGATGTGTTGCAGATCGATCAATTGATCCAGAATGCGCGCACCCATCGTCATTTGATGGCGGCTTTGGGGGAGGGCAGCGCGGGGGATCCCAAACGTTTTCTACGATCCATTTATGCGGGAGAACTGGCCGAACGTCCGTTGATTCCGCGTGGCAGTTTGCCTGCGGCAGTAACGCTGTACACGGCAGCCAAATATGCCGAAGAGGGCGCGCCAGTCGCTCATCAATTGTGGGTGGATGTGGCGTCGCCTTTGTGGTGGAAGTCGGATATCCGCGAGTTTATCAATCCGCGGGTGTTGTCGCGCAATTGGGATGAAGGGATGTACACAGAAGACCATGATCAGCGTGATCAGGCGTTAAAACTGGGACGTACGCTGAGAGCAATCGTGTCGAAGTGTCGCGTTGGGCTGGATGTGTTCGCATCCGATCACGGGTCGGATGGGGCGGAGTTGTCGGGTGAGTTGTTGGGTTGGTTCGCTGAGTTTGCGCACGCCACCCGGGCGATCGCCAATGGGACTGCCACGGAGGTCTCGCTGTGACGGGTGAATCGCATGCCTTGGTATTGTCGGCGACGGGTTTGCGCGCGTGGGATCGTTGCGAGCGGCTGTTCGCGTTTACTTACATTCATCCGATGCCCTGGCCGGGGCCGCAAGGCACGGACCCGCAATTGAGCGAACGGCGAACGTCTCTGGGCACACAATTGCACCACCTGATTCACCAACATGCGCTGGGGCTTGATCCGCGATCGTTGGCGCGTACGGATCCGGATTTGCGGCGGTGGTTTGAACGTTATCGAGCCAGTGCATATGCGGCGCTGGACGGACCTGTCCATTCCGAGCTGCACTTGAGCGCTTCGGTGGGGGATATGGTTGTTCGTGCGACGTTTGATCGCGTGATTCAGCGTGGTTCCGAGTTTGTGATTGTGGATTGGAAAACGAGTGAACGGTTACCTGATGCGCGCGTTCTGGCAGATGATTGGCAAGCGTTGTTGTACCCTTTTGTTTTGGCTGAGGTGGGTAGCGCGCTGAACGGGGGGGTGGCGATCGCACCGGAGGCCATCAAAATGGTCTTTTACTATGTTGAGCACGGACAGGAAGTCGTCATCCAGCATGACAGTGAGCGACATGAGGGGGTTCGGTCGAATTTGCTGCGGGTAATGGCGTCGATGGCGCGGTCCGGATACGAGCCGACGGGCAAGCAGGGTCAGCGGTGTTTAAAGCCTGCGCCTTGTCGTTTCTATTCGTTGTGTCATCTGGCTGACATGCGCATTGAAGAGCAGGTAGCGGACGACGATGTTCCCGAGGTGGGCCCGGATGATTACCTGGCGTTGTTACCAGAGTACGAATTCGACGATGAGCCGGTCTCGTTGTGAGTTGAGGTGATGATGGCCATGCAGCCGCGACGGGCACAACAAGCGATACTTGAGTATACAGGGGGCGCCTTGGCGGTTGCCGCAGTGCCTGGTGCGGGTAAAACGACGGCGCTTGTGATGCTTGCAACACGGCTCATCAAGGACTTGGGTGCACGACCTGGCCAACTGTTGATTCTTACCTACACACGGTCGGCTGCAACCAATATCCGTGAACGGATTCGCCGTGCACTCGAAGCGGATGGGATTCCATCACATGGTATCAAGGCTGTGACCATTCATAGCTTTTGCCACGAGGTGTTGACGCGCTATGGGGCGCGGATCGGGCTTCTACCAGGTTTCGAGGTGTTGCAGGAACGCGAGCGCGAGGCAATTTTGCAGCAGGCTTTGAATGGGTATCTGGCTGATCCGGTCAATCGGCGTGACTGGCGCGTGCGTGCGGGCCTGGATGCGGACGCTCCTGAGGCGATTGACCCCACATTAAAAGCGATGGAACGTTCACGCCTGGTGGCACTTAAAGCGTTGGCCGTCATGAAGAATCTGATGCTGTCTCAAGTAGAGGTGTGTGAGGCGTTGAACCAGCACGGTTTATCGGAGGTGCCGGCCATGATCACGCACTATGAAGCGGAGCGTCGGCGGCGGGGTGCCTTGGATTATGACGAACTTGTCTTGATGGTGAATGTATTGCTGAGCCGTGACGCTGGCGTGCTGGGGCGTTTGCAGGATTGTTACCGTTATGTGTTGGAGGATGAGGCGCAAGATTCAACGCCTGGGCAGAAGCGCCTGATTGATCAGATCGTGGCGCGCCACGGCAATTTGGTGCGGGTTGGGGATGCCAACCAATCGATTTATGCGTCGTTCACGATGAATGATCCGCGTTATTTTCGCGAATTTTGTGAAACGGTGCCGATGATTTCGATGACCGAGTCGTCGCGCAGTTGTCAGTCGATTTTGGATCTTGCGAACGGTTTGGTCACGCTGGTGGCGCGTTCACACCCGGATGAGCATGTGCGCCAAAACGCATTTCGCGCACATTTGATTGAAGTGGCGGCAGATGGTTCCAATCCCGTGTCGCGGCGTGGCGCCGTTAAGTGGTTGCCCACTGAAGGGACCAAGGATGATGAAATCCAGGCGATCGCCAAGGGGGTCGCACAGGCGCAGGCCTTCCGGCCAGATGGTCGTCCGTTGTCGCAGGCCATTTTGGTTCAGACGCATGAGCAGGTTGAATCATACCGGAAGGCATTGCTGGCTCTTGATGTGCCGGTTGTGGCCGATGGTGCGTCAAATGAAGAAGTGCGTGTGTGCGCGGAAGTTGTTCTGCACGTGCTGCGTTTTTTGGCGATTGACACGGACTCCGATGGTTACAGGCGGGCATTGGTCGATGCGTTTGTGGCTTACTGGCGAGGCATCCATCACTTGAGTCGTTGGGACAAGCAACTGGAGGACCTTCGTGGCGCGCTACTGGTGTTTATCACGCAGCGGCGCGTGGATTGGCGCAAACTGTTGAACCCGGATGGTGTGCTTTACCCGATAACCGGATACGAATGGCCACGTGAGCCCGGTGTGTGGGCGGCATGGCTTGAGTTTGTCAGGCAGGCGGGGGTGCTCTTGCATCGTCGGCATCTGTCTCCGGTTGACCTCATCACGGCGGTGGCTGATTGCTATTTTCGTGACCCGTATCAACTGAGTGTGGCCGAGGCGATCGCCATGATGGTTCGGCGGATGTTGCACCAACATCCGGACTATCGGCTCAAGGACGTTGTTACCGAGTTGGCGATGACCAACTTTGAGGGCAGTGCCCAACGAATATTTCGTGTGTCGCGTGATGAAACGACCGATGAGCCGGATGTTGATGCAACAGAGCCGTTGCCGGTTCGCATCATGACACTGCATAGCGCCAAAGGATTGGAGTTTGACTGTGTCTGGTTGCCAGGATTGAACCAGTCCCGGCATTACCCGTGGGAGCTCAAGCAGGCGCGGGTGAGTGATCAGCGCCTCCTGCTCGTGGAGCATATTCTAAAACGCCTGGCCCAGCCTGAATCGGCAGATGCGGCGGATCCCATTGCCGTGGCAGCGGCTGAACAGGTGGCGGAGCGCTTGCGTTTACTGTATGTGGGCATCACGCGTGCGAAGCAGATTTTACGCCTCGGCTTTCAGGTTCCTGGTGAATTCAGTCAATCCAAATATCCTTATTTGGTGGCAGCTTGGCACATCACGGAACTTGCGCGCGTTCATGGCGAGTCTGAGCAAGGAGCAGCCAACCCCGGGGCCGTCACCCGTTAACAAACGGATTTCCAAGCGTAAGCCCCGCAAGCTGCGGGTGGTCGGAGACTCCTCCAGGTTTAGTGGTCACCAAACATCTTGCCGTGGACAAGGCGTGGTTTGTCTGCTCACGACCCATAACACATCATCATCACTGCCGCAGGATGCAGACGAAGGCCTCGGACGTCGGTGAATAATTCACAATCAAGCCTCACAACACGGGTTGAAACTTGGCGCATCATGTCACGACTCGGTACCAACCTGCGGCGTGACGGAGTCTCTAAAAAAACGGGTTGTCAGAACTAAACAATCGACCACCATTTTTTTCGGTGCAATGGCACGGGCGCTGCGGCGCGATTCAATCACGCTTGTAGTGTGGCGGTTGACGGCGCATGGAACATCTATGTCGCTGATAAAGCTAATCACCGTATCCGCAAAACTAGATGACAGAACAAAGGCATTGCACGTTGTTGTGAAATCATGAAAAAGCCTTGAACGTGTTCTGATGAAAGGTGAGTACCGTGAGACGAACCTGAACCATTGCAGGCGTTGTTTGAATACATAGGGCACCGGTTTTGCCTGGAACGCCTGCAGGTCAATCGTGTCAAACAATGGGTGTATCGACCATGCGTTTGTTTCGCCTGAGCGGGTATATTGGGTGGGCGAAGACTGAGGCAAAAAAGGGGGTGTGGTGTGATCGCCACGGTAACATTGAATCCGTCGCTGGATAAAACCATTTATGTGGACGATCTGGTGGTGGATGACACCAATCGGGCGCTGGATCATCGCTTCGACCCGGGTGGCAAGGGTTTGAATGTCTCGCGGGTGCTGTGGGAGTTTGCGGAGCGATCGCTCCTTTTCGGCTTTCTGGGCGGTGCAACGGGCGAGCGCATTGCCCGCTACCTCCAAGATGAGGGCTTGCAAGGCGATTTTAACTGGATTGCTGGCGAAACGCGCGAAAACCTCATCATTTCCAACCGCAGCGGCGTTCAGACCAAAATCAGCCTCAGTGGTCCAACCGTTTCACAAGATGAATTCCACCGGCTCAAACGCAAGATTTCTGGCCAAACTCACAACTTTGAGTGGATCGTCTTCTCAGGCTCCATTCCGCCTGGACTGGGTGCGGGGGCTTACCGCGAATTGGCCCAGGAAGCCACCCTTCGCCAGGATCGCGTGGTGCTTGACGCCGACGGCGAGGCCCTGCGCGAAGGGCTCAAGGCCCATCCCTTCATGATCAAACCGAACCTTCATGAACTGCAACGCATGGTGAATCAGCCCTTGCCGGATGATGCTGCCGTTCACCGCGCTCTTGATGAGATTCTCGCTTCCAAACAAGTTGAGTTGATCATCCTCAGCAACGGTGCCAAATCGGTCATCGCAGCCACTGCTCAAACACGCTGGGTCGGCATCCCACCCCGCATCGAGGCCCGATCAACTGTCGGTGCCGGTGATTCGCTCGTAGCAGGGTTTCTGCACCGTTACACCCAAGGCGCGGCACTCGAAGAAGCCCTGCGTTGGGGCATTGCCAGTGGCACGGCCTGCGCCGCTGCCGTCGGCACCGAACTCGCGCACCTGGCAGACGTGCAGCATTTCTTGCCATTGGTGGAATTGCAGGAGGTTGCACCGGGAAGGTACTGACAACTAGGGACAAAGGGTTGCCAGAATCGCATTCAGGCGTCCCTTTGATGGCATAAAGGGGTTAAAATGGTTTCATGATTGTTGCTGCTTCCAGTGTACCGAACCACACCGAGCTGTTTCCGGCGGTGGGCCTTTATGTCCACTTTCCATTCTGTGCTCGAAAGTGCCATTACTGTGATTTTCCGTCCTATGCGGGACAGGATCATCTCATGGCTGCTTACAAGGATGCCTTGCTGGAGGAGATTCTGGCGGCTCCTCGTTTGAAAGTGCGCAGCATTTTTCTGGGCGGCGGGACCCCCTCTTATCTGCCGCAGGAATGGATGCAGGCCGTCATGGATGCCTTACGGGAGCGTTTCGACTGGGAGGACGGCATCGAAGTGACGATGGAGGCCAATCCGGGTCATGAACGCCTGCATGACAGCAGTGATACGAGTGCTTGGGCTGCGTATCGCTTGATGGGCATCAACCGGATCAGTTTGGGGGTGCAGTCCTTTGATGATGGCTTGCTTGAGACCTTGGGGCGCATCCATCGCTCAGGGGATGTCACGCGTGCGGTGGCGGCTTTCCAGCAGGCTGGCTTTACCAATGGCAGCATTGACCTCATGTATGGCCTGCCCGGTCAGACGCTTGCGCAGTGGCGTACCACGCTGGAACGGGCGATCGCCTTGGGCGTGCCCCACCTGTCAGCCTACAGCCTGATTGTCGAACCGCACACGCCTTTTGAAGCGTGGCAAAGACAGGGACGTTTGCACCTGCCAACCGATGAATTGGAACAGGAGATGGCGGGTCTCGCCCACGACATGCTGACAGCCCAGGGCTACTGCCAGTACGAAATCTCCAACTGGGCGCTGCCAGGTCACGAAAGCCGGCACAATCAGGTGTACTGGTTTAATGAACCGTGGCTGGGCTTGGGTTCAGGCGCACATAGCTACCTTAACCGCATTCGTTGGTCCAATCCGGCAACCATCACCCAGTATGTTCAAGCGATTCAGGCTGGGGATCCGCCCAAGCAACCCGCGCCGCAGTCCGTGGATGAAGAAATGGAAGATGTCATGTTTTTGGGACTGCGGATGACACGCGAAGGCGTCAGCACCTCCCGCTTTGCGCAGCGCTTCGGGATTGAACTGCAAACCCGCTACGGTTCCGTCATTGCCCGTTACATCGACCGCGGCTTGCTTGAATGGCGTGGCGAACACCTGGTCTTGAGCCCGGCGGGCTTGCCCCTTGCCAACGAGGTGTTTACAGCGTTTCTCACGGATTGAAACGGGCACCAACTGTGGGACGAGCCACCACCCAAACAACCGGAGCAAGGTGTTTGCAGTATACCCACGCTGGCAGGCGCTGATTGGTGATCAAGTTTTGGCTGTTGGTGAAGGGCAACACGTCTAGGCCTGATGTTTTGAGTTTGCCACACAATTCTTGAATAGAGCCGATGTGTCACCGGATGGCGGTTTGAAACCAAGGGGCGGTCAAGCGGACTTGGTGCCTTCGAGCGTGTCTGAGCATAAAAGCCAGTGTTGTCAAATGATTGCAGTCCCGATTAGGATGCGCAAATGCGGATGGTGATCGGGAGGGTTGGCGTGTGGATAGTGGCGCGACAGGCTCTGACGATGCCGGCTTGGGCCATCGTGCGGACGACCCCGGTGGCGGACTGGACAAGCTCTTGCAGGGCGGCTTGCCGGCGTTATTGGAATCTTGTCGTCACGGTCGACAGGTCATCAAGCAAGATTGGTTGTTTGTGGTATCGGATCTCGACGGTCGCCTGTATCGCGATTGTCATTGCGGCACGGGTCTGTATCGGTCAGATACGCGCCATTTGAATGGTTGGTTGATGCAACTGGAACATTCGAATTTGACCCTGTTGTCGTCATCCACCGAGAAGAACTACCTGTCTCAGGTTGAATTCATGAACGGGCATTTGATTTTGGATGACGGTACCTTGGTTCCACAGGAGAGCCTGCATTTATCATGCAGTCGCTTGATTGCCGAACGTATCTGCGAGCGGTTGGTATTGGTTAATTACAACCCTTTTCCGCTGAGTTTGTCGCTGAAACTGACGTTCACGGCTGACTTTGCGGACATGTTTGAAGTCCGGGGCGGACAACGGCCCAAGCGGGGCGAGTTTCAGCCCGTCGTTCTCGACGCACAGCGCGTCGTCTTGGGCTATCTGGGATTGGACGGCGCCTTGCGACAGACACGCATCGGGTTTGACCGTAATCCTGAAACGCTGGTTATTGCGGAAGGAGCAGGTTTTACCGGCGCGGAAGTGGTGTTTCGCCTTCACGTGGGTGCAGGAGGCGGGCAGGCAGCCCTTGAATTCTGGGTGTTGACGTTGCAGGGGGATGAGGAGGTGGCAGCGCAAGAGGCTTCCAGACCTTTGTTTCGATCCTTGAGCCAGCGCCTTTCATGTGACCAGACGCGCCGGCGCGAGACGTATACCCACCTGGTGAGTGACAACGAAATTTACAACCTGGTCTTGCAGCGCAGCCTGACGGATCTGGACTGCTTGACGGCCGTTTTGCCGGATACCGGTCCCTACGTGATGGCAGGGATCCCTTGGTACGCCTGTCCATTCGGTCGAGATGCATTGATCACCGCCTATCAAAGTTTGTTGCTCGGCCCTGAACTGGCCAAGGGCACCTTGCGTTACCTGGCACACAGGCAAGGTCGAAACCTCGATGATTTTCGGGACGAAGAACCCGGCAAAATTTTGCATGAAGTGCGTTTCGGGGAACTCGCACAACTGCGCGAGGTGCCCCATTCACCCTACTTTGGTACCATCGATGCCACACCGTTGTTTTTGATCCTGGTCTCCGAGACCTACCGATGGACGGGTGATCTGGCATTCGTCAAAGAACTGTGGGAAGCCATTGAACAGGCACTCATGTGGATTGATGCCTATGGGGATCAAGATGGCGATGGTTTTTTGGAGTATGCGACGCGTTCCAAACTGGGTTTGCTGAATCATTGCTGGAAAGACTCAGTCAAGAGCAATATCGGGCCCGACTTTGCGATCGCGCGACCACCGGTCGCCGTGATTGAAGTCCAAGGGTACGTTTATGATGCCAAGCGGCGCATGGCCGAATTATGCGACGTATTGGACCTGCGGGTGATGGGCGATCGCCTGCTCCGTGAAGCCGAGGCCCTCAAACAAGCCTTTAATGAAACCTTTTGGCTGCCAGATCACAACTTTTACGCCTTGGCACTCGATGGTAACAAACGCCCCATCAAAACCCTTGGCTCCAACGTGGGACACTGCCTGTGGAGCGGTATTATCGCGCCGGAGCGCGTGCGTACCCTTGTTGCACAATTGCTGGGCCCCGATATGTTCAGCGGTTGGGGCATCCGGACCATGAGTGCAGCGATGCCCCCCTATAACCCCTTGTCTTACCACAACGGCTCGGTTTGGCCACATGACAACAGTCTCATTGCAAAAGGCCTCTCCCAGCACGGTTACGTTTATGAGGCGTTGTGCCTCATGGAATCGCTGTATCAAGCGGCCCTTCAGTTCCCCTATTACCGCTTGCCCGAGCTGTTCTGCGGCTTTCCAAGAAGTGGTGAACTGGATCGGCCCGTGCCCTACCCAGTCGCCTGTGCACCACAAGCGTGGGCGTCAGGCGCGAGCTTTCTGCTGTTGCAAAGTATCTTGGGTTTGTGTCCTGATGCCGCGAAGCGGCAGTTGATCATCAAAAAGCCAACACTGCCAAATTGGCTGAATCGCTTGAACCTGAACGGTCTACGAGTGGGCGACAGCACCTTGGATCTTCAATTTGTGCAAGCATCAGGCGTGACGAGCGCGCGTGTCATGAGCAAGAGCGGTGGCCCGATCAAAGTGCTGATCGAAGGGTGATTCAGTCCTTGGTTCGACGCCGGCTAACAGGTGCCCGACTGGCCAGCCAACGATTCAGGTCAAGGATCGGCGTAAAGTACTTGCGACTGCTGCGCTGACAATAGAGCATCGCATCACCCTTCTGCTTACGGACCTCTTCAGGCGAAAACCACTGCAGTTCGACGTGTTCAGGCTCGCACTCCGGACATTGACACAACAACTCAGGATGAATGCCTTTGACATTTTCAAACGGTCGCGACGCGCGTTGCAACCGTTCATCACCCTCGATAGGTGTGTCAACCACCGGTTGTTCAAGCGCGCCGTCAGATTCCGGTATCACAAAGGTATCGTTGGGCGGCGTTTGTTCGTGCATTTTGAATCACTTCCCGGTCAGCGAGGGGCGTGCCGTTGCGTGACCACTGCACGCAAGAGATGATGGCAACAATCAAGCAGAAATTCCTCAAGCCACGCCAAATGGGCGGGATGCCAGACCAAATTGCTCGGATGAGGCTCCGTTTGAGCAAGCATGGCCAAGGCGGTTTCAGCTCTGCCAATCCATTCTATCAAGTCCGCCTGGTTGCATAAAGCCCCCATCTGTTCCTGAAGCGTCAAGGCAACCCCTTGCAATCGCCAGGCACCGCTTGCGCCGCGCTGCGCGAGCCCGAATTCGTGTAAAACTGCTGCCGTCTCAAAGAGGCGCTTGCGCATCGAGTCATCCAATACACACGGCTTGCTGCAGCGTGACACCAACCCCGCAGCATCAGACAATTGCACGGCAGTTTCATAAATCAGGCGATCGCGTTCCATAAAAACACCCTCTTGCGTCTGTCACTACCAACACGCTGCACCATCATAACATAACGTGGCCAGCCAGTGAGATTGCTGCGCGCGTTAACACGCCTCGGCAGGAACCGGTTAGAATACTTGGGTTCAGCCAGGCGGGGGAAAGGATTGACAGGCATGTGGCAGCAAATGTTCAAGCGCAAGCCCATTGATTGTAATGGTGCTCAAGACAGTGGGCTCAAACGATCGTTAGGGGCTTTTGACCTCACGATTCTGGGTATCGGGGCCATCATCGGCGCAGGCATTTTTGTCATCGCTGGCAAAGGTGCGCAAGTGGCCGGTCCCGGCATTATGCTGTCGTTCGTGTTGGTCGGTCTGGCGTGTCTGTGTGCCGCTTTGTGTTATGCGGAACTGGCCTCGATGATTCCTGCTGCTGGCAGTGCCTACGCTTACACTTACACGACAATGGGAGAGTTTCCGGCATGGATGATCGGGTGGTTTTTGGTGTTGGAATATACCGTTGCCAGTGCCGCCGTGGCCAGTGGATGGTCCGGGTACCTTAACAAGATTTTACATCAGTTGAATTTGGGACTACCCGATGCGCTGACGCGTTCCCCGCTTGAAAGCGTGAACCCCGGTTACGTCAATTTGCCTGCTGCAATCATTGCCTTGGTGGTCACCGCGTTGCTCGTTATCGGCGTCCGAGAAAGCGTGCGGGTCAACAGCGCGTTCGTGGCCTTAAAGATTGGGGTGTTGCTGCTTTTTGTCCTCGTCGCATTGCCGCACGTTCAGCCTGCCAATTGGCAACCTTTTATGCCATTTGGGTTTCAGGGCGTGGTCACGGGGGGAGCGCTGATCTTTTTTGCGTACATCGGTTTTGATGCCGTCGCGACGACAGCCGAAGAGTCTCGCAACCCCCAGCGTGACTTGCCGCTGGGAATCTTGATGTCGCTGGTTGTCTGCACGGTTTTCTACATCGTGGTGGCAGCGGTTATGACAGGCATGGTGCCTTACACGGTCCTGAATGATGCTGCGCCGCTGGCACGCGCACTCGCTGCGGTCGGCGAGGCGAAGTGGTCCGCGCTCATTTCATTTGGTGCAATTTTTGGGCTGACCAGTGTCATCATGGTCTTGATGATGGGCATGCCGCGCATCTGGTTTGCGATGGCGCGTGATGGCCTCTTGCCGTCGGTGTTCAGTCAGGTTCATCCCCGATTCTGCACGCCTTGGTTGGCCACGCTGATCAACGGTGTGGCGGTTGCACTCATCACCGGATTTTTGCGTCTGGATGAGATAGCGGAGATGACCAACATCGGTACTTTATCCGCTTTCATCGTGGTGGCGATCGGGGTGTGGTTGTTGCGCATTCAGGAGCCAGAACTGAAGCGTGGCTTTCGCTCGCCATTGCTGCCGCTGGTGGCCGGTTTCACCGTGTTTTCGTGCAGTTGGATGATGCTTAGTTTATCGCCACAGACGTGGAAACTGTTCGCCATTTGGTCAGTCATCGGCATTGTTTGTTATTTTTCATACGGCGTGCGGCATAGCCGCTTGGCTCAGCGCAACACGTCAACGCCTTGATCGATACTGGGTCAACTGTAATGAGGCACTTAAACGGTGCGTGGCTCCGGTCAGGTGCCGCGGGGCTTGTGATAGGCGCCGTGTGGCTTGCTTTGGTTGCAACGGGTGTGCTTGCCCGAAGTTCGTGGTGGGGTTATCACTGGCTGTATGAGTGGCGGGGGCCGGTTGCACCGGGTGCGCCCGTTGCGTTGGTGCTCATCGATGAGGCGACATTGGAAGATTTGGGGCGTTGGCCGCTGCCGCGCCGGACCTACGCCTCGCTGGTGGATGGTTTGATGCGTGCCGGCGCGCACGTGGTTGCCTTTGACATTGCGTTCGCAGAATCCACGCCTGATGATGCGCGCTTGATTGGAGCCTTGACGCGTCATCCCAATCACGTGGTATTGGCAGCCAATATACAGCCCCTGGGGCATGCAGGCATGTCAAGCCATAGCTTGGTAGAACCGACACCCGGCTTGCACGCGGTGGCGGCGAGCGGGATTGTCAATTTTCAACTGGATGCGGATGGCGCCATTCATCGGATGGCGCGGCGTTTTGCGTGCGTGCGGCCGGATCGGCCAACGGAAATGGTTTGGAAACCATCGTTTGATGAGGTGGTCGCCCGCTTGGCCCAAAAACAGGGGTTTCCACTTGCCAAGCGTGAAGATTGGGCACCTTGGTTGATTCATTACCGGGGACCCGGTGGAACTTTCCCGAGTGCGTCACTGTCTGCCGTATTGGATGCCATCCGTCAAGGGCACGACGCGCGCCTGGCGCTTTTTAGGGGGCAGGTGGTGTTGGTGGGCGCGGCCTCGACACGGTTACAGGACCTGTATCCGACACCGTATACAGCGACCGTGACGGGCGAGGGAGCGGCGTCGTACATGCCGGGCGTTGAGATACATGCCAATGCGATCGCCACCCGACTGGCCAACGATCCCATTCGGGAACTGCCGCTGCGAAGTCAAGCCGCTGTGTTGCTGATACTGGGGATGCTGCTTGGGCCATTGTTTGCCAGCTTGCGTCCTCGAAGCGCTTTGTTGATTGGTCTAACCCTGGCTGCGTTGGTTGTGACGCTCAGCGCCGTGGCGTTCTCATCTTTTGGCTTGTGGTTCGACTTTATCGCGCCGGTGGGGCTTTTGCTGACGGTTTACGTTTGGAACCTGGTGATCCACCTCTTGCGTTCGGAGGCAGCCAGGCGTGAGTTGCGGCAAACCTTCGAGCGTTACGTATCCAGCCAGATTGTGGAGCACATCCTCAAATCCCCTGATATGTTGCCAAATTTGGGTGGAGAGCGGCGCGAGGTGACCGTGTTGTTTTCAGACATTCGCAGTTTTACCACGATATCCGAGGCACACAGCCCAGAAGAGGTCGTGCGTTTTTTAAACGTTTATCTCACCGAAATGGCCGATGTCATTCTGGAATCAGGCGGGTGCATTGACAAATACATCGGCGATGCGATTCTCGCGGTATGGGGCAATGTCGAGCGCCTGTCACCACAAGAGGGGGCGAATCGTGCGGCCCGCGCGGCGATTGGCATGCAGGCCCGGCTTGCGCAGTGTCGTGCTGCTTGGCAAGCGCAAGGCTTTCCACGAATCGAAATCGGTATCGGTCTCAACACCGGTGATGCCGTTGTGGGCAATTTGGGATCACCCAAAAAGATGGAATTTGGCGTCATTGGGGATGCGATCAACGTCGCCTCGCGTTTGGAAGGGCTAACCAAGGAATACCCGGGTTACGTGCTTCTGAGCGGCCGAACGCGGGAATTGCTCGGCACCGCATTCGAACCGGAGGATCTGGGCGAAGTACGGGTAAAAGGGCGCCAAGCGACGGTGCGTTTGTTTGGTCTGCCGTTTGAAGCGGCAACAAACCAATGCGAACAAACAGATTCTTGAGATCCGTGCCCGTTCAAGCCACAACTGCGTGAAACGCTTCGGTAAAAGCAGCGGATGATTCCGGTTTTCCCGAGCGAAGCGTTTAAAATCAGGCGAGTCGCTTCGGTTAGATTGGATTATGTGTCCAACAATCGTCACAATCTGACTTGCCCAACTCCCCCAATGAACACCTCCTTCAGTAGCGATTTGGCGATGCATGATCGCCTGAGATGGGGTATAACAGCCAAAGCGAGCCAAGCTGTAGCGTCTCAAGTGGGTGAGGGTTTAACGGGTGCAGTGGTCGAGACTTCGAGACGGGTGGCACTTTGCCGGACAAATTGGGTCGGCTTTGTTGTCGCCGCCGTTTTATCCGCGTGAGGTCGTGCGATCGGCCAATCGGGTGGCCTATCAGTGCGTGATACCGGTTGTGGCCATTCTGGTGCCAACCGGCATGATTGCCGCTTTGATGGGACTCAAGGTGATGACGCTTTTTGGCACGGAGCGTTTGTTGTCAAGTTTGTTGGCACAAGGCATCATTCGTGAGTTGGCGCCCAGTTTGGCCGGGATTATGATCGCATCGCAGGCCGGATCGGCGATCGCAGGTGAGGTTGGCACCATGCGGGTCAAAGAGGAAATCGATGCACTGGGCGTGATGTCGGTGGATCCCATCAAATATCTGATTGTGCCACGGTTGCTGGCGTTGGCGTTCGTATGCCCATTTATCTGTGTCATCGCAACGGTCGCTGGCATGCTAGGGGGCATGGGCGTGGCAGTCTTGGCGAAGGGGCAGAATTACGGTGTTTTTGTGGCCAATTTGTTAAATTTCGTCTCTATCACGGATATTTATTCGGGCTTGTTCAAAAGCGTGGTCTTCGGTGGCGCCGTCGCGTTTATTGCGTGT
>Ga0079301_1000454_pt1 | contig 19601 bp, 12 predicted proteins | sample Wag4_2014_7_11_3_FD_74797 | JGI IMG/M metagenome (GOLD analysis project Ga0079301, IMG submission 74797) | Fresh water mixed with fracking chemicals microbial communities from Ohio, USA - Utica-2 Time Series FC 2014_7_11 | ecosystem: Engineered > Industrial production > Chemical products > Input... | reverse complement strand
CAAGGTTTTTTGTATGCGGCCCTGCGCATCAATCACCTGAATCCGTATGTCGTCGGTCTGTGCCAGCTCGTACTTTAAATCGCCCTTAATTTCATCGGCAATTCCCGAAAACAAAATGGGGCTGCTTGGGTCGGCCGGGCGGTATTTTATTTGGTACCAAGGCTCCGACTGCCCACTTTTTGTTGTCATCAAGCGCATTAGCTTCTGCCTAGATAGGGCATCAAGGCCCTCTACCTCCAAGCTGGCAATCGACATGTCGTTGGTAAAGGCCCAAACCAGGTTTTGCATGTTGATGTTTTTTTCCCAGCCCAATTCCTGTATTTGCTGCAACATGGCCGCCAAGGCGGAGCTTGCCCTTCCGCCCATCGTAAATTCTGTGGTTCCGTCTGAGGCCGACATTTTGGGTTGATCGCCGCACAACGCATTCACATACACAGGCCGTTCTTCGCCCGGAGCCAGCCGTATGGTTTTTTGGCGGGTGGCAATCAAGGGCTGATAGGCGGCATTGGTCGGGGTAAATATTTGGCCTGGATCTACATGAAACACCACCGTGTCGCGGCTGCGGTTTTTAACCTCCAGCTTTAGCTTTTGGCCTGAGTACAGTACTTCCACCGAACCTCGGCAAGTTATTAGCCTTCGCTTTACTGCGGTTTCAATGGATTGGCTTTTTTGAGCTGGGAGGCTTCCCAGCAAACATCCGGACAGCATCAGTACCGGTATGGCTGTTTTAATGTGCATGGTTGATTTATTTAAGGGTGATTAAATCTTTGGGTTGATTGGAAACGGGTTTTAGCATGTCCGCGCTGGCTTTTAGGGCCTTTGGTTCCGGCAAAAAGGGCAAAAAGGCGTTTCGGCGCATTTCGCCCGCCGTGGCTTGCAATGCATACCGTTGCCCACGGGCATCGATGAGTGTTCCTTCAATGCGGGCCAAGGCCGAAACGCTGCCACAGGGTATGCGCAATTTGCCGGTTTTGGAGTCGGGCAAAATACGGGCCGCCATCTGAAGGTTGTTTTGCCACCAAATCAGGTTTTCGGCCTTGAATCCCCGCGGCAAATCCAAAATGGTTTCCCCTTTTACTTCCGTTTCTTGCATTAAGGCATACAGCCCTCGGCATTGCACATAAAACACAAAGTACGCATGCGAACCCAGCACTTTAGGCTTTAGTTTGCCCGAGGTTTTTAACCAGCGGTCGGTGGGTACATCCCAGCGGTACAACGCCGCTGTATGCTTTCGCCCCTTTTGGGTTTGTGGGCACAAAATCTGCTGGGGACTTTCCAAGCACAACAGGCTGTCAAGTTCAAAATTCAGGGCCGTTACCATGTGCAATAAGCTCCCCTTTTCGTCCATGGTATGCCGTCCCGCCGATGCTTCTTCAAAGGTCAGGGTTTGGTAAGGAAAATCTTGGGCGCTCAACATGCCTAGGGCCGACAGGGCGAACAATAGAAAGGTGCGGGTTTTCATGGCTTATTGGTTTTGGGTTGAAGGGGGTGCCGGACTCAGGCTTTTGCGGCCAATTTGAATGTCAAGGTCTTTGCTTTTGCGGCGGCTTTGCTTGCGCAGTTCTGACAGCAGCCAATCGGCATTCACAACCTGCACCTCGCCGTGGGAATCTACTGTTTCTAAGCTGCAGCCTTGAATAAGGGCCTGTTCGGGCAAATAAAAGGCAATGCTGCGCTGGTCAAGACTGCACTGTCCGGCCTGCATGCCCATGGGGTTTTCCATCCACAGTCGGCCCGATAAAACCGCAAGGCGGGGGTCCATTTTCAGGTTGAGCTGCCTTGTATTTCCTTTCATGGTTGCCATTAAGGCCAGCAAGCCCTGTGCCGGCAACGGGGTCCGCAAGAAGGATTGTTTCCCGATTTTTGCCTTTTGAAACGGACTTTTTTCCCAGGTGCCCATCAATTTGTCGTACACATAGGGCAGCATTTGGCCCCATTCCCGTTCGGCAGGCAGGGCCAGAAAAACCTCAACCTGAATTCCTTCGGGGTGCGAAATCACCTCGAATACCGCGGTCGAAACCATGTTTTTGCCTGCTTCGTTCACTAAAATGGGGGCTTGTTCGGGCTGGTCGATGCGCCGCAGTTCCACTTTGTCGGCCAAATGGCTTTCGTTGGTTTTCATGCGCAGCCTAACGCCTGTTTTGGCCACCACATCGGTGTCGGTTTCTACCACATCAGGTTGGTCTTGTTTTACCTGGGCCAATTCCTTCAGCGACAAAAAGACGCCGGGGTTTTTGCTGGTTGCGCTTATGTGAATTTCTATTTGCTGGTTGCTGAGGCCTTCTTCGTGCAGCCAACGCCGTACCGACTCTGCTTGGGCCTGGGCCAATCCGGGGCCTTTTTTGGGGTTTGAGGCGGTATATCGCCCTTCCACAAACACCTTCTCTGACAAGTAAAACCGCTGGTTAAGCCTGCCCAGCTGTTTGTAATGTTCTTCGGAAAGGCTTGTGTGGCCTTGGGCAAATTCAATTTCCAGAATCAAGGTTGGGGATTGCGCCCTTAGCAGCGGGGCGGCGATCAAGCCCATAAACATCACAAGGTACGGCTTCATAGTTTAAGGATTGTAGGGGTTTGAAGCGTCGCGGTGTGTCGATAGGCAATGGGGTTTTATTCAATAACGCTAAAGAACGTTAAATTGATATTCAGGCCATTAAAAATGCGGGGAGGGGGTGGGCCTTTGCGGCAGCGGGGGGCTTAATCTACCTTGAGCGACCAATGCAATCGGCCACAGCTGAGCAGGTACATTCCTGGGGGCAGAGCAGGTTCAATGTGGCTGCTGCGGTCGGCAAACAAGCGAATTTGCCGAAGGCGCCGACCATGTTGGTCATGCAATTCGGCCATTTTCCCTTCTGCTGGCCAGTCTTGGCTATTAATTTGAATCTTTCCTGAACTGGGGTTTGGGAAAACAAACACTTGGTTTCCGTGGCTGTTCAAAACCATATTGCTCAGATTAAGTGCTCGGTGTACCGCAGCAAGGGCATCTATTTTTCCGTGGCCCCATTGAACGTGTCCAGAATCGGGCAAATCGCCGGTGCGCAGGTCTTCTCGGGCGGTTTGCCGCAAAATGTCGCGGACTTCTTCGGCGCTTAAATTGGGATTGGCTTGCAGAACCAATGCCGCCACACCGGCAGCGGCAGGCGAAGCCATAGATGTGCCGCTGGCTTTGCCAAAGGGATAGTTTCGGCCGTTGAACGAAACCGAGGCCGCAAAGGTGTACGAGGCGTTGGTGTAGGAATTTACGGCCGAGGTAATGTTTCCACCGGGAGCCGAAACGTCGGGCTTCATTTTTCCGGTAATCAAGGGGCCTTTGCTGCTAAACAAAGACAAATAACCATTGGCCATGGGGCTTCCGGGGGCCGGAAAAAATTCGGGACTGTGCGAGGCCACCGACAGCACCGAGGCTCCCGCCGCCGGCTCTCCAATTCCATAATCGCGGTTGCCCGCGGCCCAACCGTTCACCCAAGCGGAAAAAGGCATGCCCCAATTGCCTACTCCGTTGTTTAATTCGGTTACATTCCATGCATGCAAGGTACCCGAAGCCGCGGTGGCTACCATGTTCAGCTTTAGGTTTCCCGAAATCTGTTGAACCTTGATTTGAGCGTGGGGCCGCTGGTTTATTGGGTGGGCCGATTCCAGCAACACCGAAATGCGTAGGCTGTCTCCGCCCGCATAAATTACCGTGTCTGGAAAAACCGATGGTCCTTGGCTGCTTTGGTACCAAGTGCTGGAGGCCAAGTATTGATTCGATGCATTGCGCAGCTCCAATTGAAGGGCAAAGGGTTTGTTGGGCTGGCCCCAAAAGCTCAAACATTGCCCCCACATGTTGGGGTGGGCAGAATACGGGTACATTTCGATTCCGCTGCGCAGGGTATCGCCTGTAAATTCATGGCTCAGGTGAAAATTCACATCGCCGTTGTTTCCGGCCGACGAAACAAATACTACTCCTTGAAGAGCTAGGGCGTCCATGGCTTGGCTCAACAGGGATTGCCCGTCAAGGGTTCCAAAGTAATAGAGGCCCCAACTCATGTTTACCACCAAGCGTTTGTTGGCTTGATCGGCCTTTTGCTTCATCCATTGAAAGGCGTCCAAAACGGCTCCGGCGTCCACCAAAAAGGTAACCAAAAGGAGGTCGGCTTCGGGGGCCATTCCCACATGAGAGGTTCCGGCTCCCGCGCCTGCGGCAATTCCGGCCACATGGGTTCCGTGGTAGTGAACGGCGTAAATGTTAGAGGTGTCGCTGCCGGCTTGCAGCAATTCGGCGGGGTTGCTGTATTCGGTGCCGTAGCCAAAACCGGGTGCGGGGCCCGATTGCTTGAACTGATCCCAAGCCGCCAGAATCCGGGTTTGCTGCAAGGCGCTGTCGTAAAAAGTAGGGTGGGTATAGTCAAACCCCCAATCGGTAATTCCAATTACAACGTCTTTTCCGCGCAGGGGAGCGGGCAAAGAAAGGCCTTGATGCACGCTGTCGGCCCGGGTGTCTTTTCGGGCCCGTTCTAAGCTGGGTTGGGCTTTGGGCGCTGCCACGGCCAGATTGATTCCGGGCAAGTCCAGCAACAGATTGGTCTTTCCAACTGGAATTTTAAGGGAAATCACGCCTCCGGCCTGTGCGCCGACCAAAATTCCGGCCTCTTGGGCTTGTTGTACCGAAAACGCGGGGTTGACTTTGGCCAAAACCGACCAATAGGATTTACCTTGAATGGAAATTTCAGACAAGGCGGCAGGCCGCTGCCCTTTTAGGGTGCTTAGCAGCAAGGCATCTAGGGATTGAGCCGACAAATTTGGGCGCAGGGCCGCGGTTAAAAGCAAAAAAGAGAGAACAAAGCGCATGCTTCAAAAGTAAGGCATTTTCTGGTTTAGGGATGGGGTTTGGAGCTTGCCGAGGGGGTTTTTCGTTCGATTGGCCTGCGGCAGGGATTGAAGCGGGTAGCCCGCAATGGGTGCGGGGCCTGGCCCGCGAGGCGCGGAGGCGACCTTGGGAGCCCCCGCAAGCCCGCTGGGGCAGCCCCCGCAGCCGGCGGACTACCGCTGAAAGCCCGGCTGCCGCCCTATCCACCGCGCCGAGCCCTTCGCAGATTCCTTTTCATCCGCTTTTGCGTGCCCTTGTCTTGCATGTCCATGTGCCGCTTCAAGGCCTCTTTCCGTTTTTTGGCCAAGGCCTTTTTTTGCTTCTGAGTCAGGGTTTTCTTTTCGGTTAAACCCGCTTCTTTTTCTTTTTGTTTTTGCTTTTCGGCTTTGTCTGTCGTGCGGGCTTTTTGCTTGCGCTGCCGCTGGTCCATGTTCGATTCGCCGCCCAAAAAATCTAGGCCTTGCAGTTCTGTTCGTTTTTTTGCACTGCTAACTTGGGGCTTGCTTTTTTTTTGAACCCGGGCCTGTTTTCCGGTTTTTTGCACCCGATTTCCAAATCGGTTGTTTTTGGTGCTGCCACAAGAGGCCAAGAACAGCAAGGCCAAGAGCGCCCCGGCAATCCACTTTTTACCGAACATATCCCCATTTGGCTTTTTTGTGCACCCGCATCTTGCCGCCCCGTTTTACTATACTGCTTCCTGGGTGTAGCCTCAGCTCGGTTCCTGGGCCCAAGAACAGCTTGCTGCCCTTTTCCAGAATTAGGCTGCTGCCGGGCCTCAACTCGAATACGGTAGGCTGCAGCAAGCTGGGTGGATTTCCCCGGGCTTTTGCCAGCACGGGACTTTCTCCGTTTTCCAGCCGCAGGCGGCAGCCCTTTTTTAGGCGGAGCTTGGGTTGAGTTTCGCCGTGCAAAACAATATGGCCGCACCAGCGTAGTGCGCCATGAAGTTGGTAAAAACGGCGTTCTAAGACAATCCGAGCCTGTTTCTGTTTGGGGTCGTCTTCGATGCGAATGCGCAATCCATTCAGGTGAATGGTTCGGTTTTCGTGGGCGGCGTTGGGGTCGCCGGCCCAGGCCGATTCGTAATGGGTGGTTTGGGTGTACACCGGCACCGGTGCGGGATTGGTGGACAAGCTCAATTCGGTGTTGCCGCTGTAGGACCCAAACGCGTCAAAGCCGTCGCCGCCTTTGCGGTAGTTCCAGAGCACCGAATCGCCCTCGGCCTCGGCCAGTCCAGGCATCAAATCCTCTTTGCCCAGCAAACTGCCGTCGCCGTTGGCGTCGTAGGCCAAATATAAATCGTGCAAGCCAGTAAAGGGATTGGGCAGGCTTCGAGAACGGTCAATGGGAATGGCCGCATTGCCCCAGCTGCATGCACCGCCGTGGGGTTTTGGATTCAGGTCGCTGCGAAAGGCGAAATCCCAACGACCATCGGCGGGCAAAGGGAACAAAAAGGAACCTAGGCTGTTGGGCAGGTCGGCCCGTTCGGCATACAGCTCGCTGCCGCCCCAGCGCTGGTCTTTTCCAATTTGCAGGTAAGCGTACACGCCTGGGCTGCCTTGCTTTATTTCGGCGTCGGGCCGAAGGGCACAATCGTGCTGAGGACTCAGGTATTCTTCGGTTGGGTGGTCCATGCTGCGGTACTCCAGCCATAGGTATTGGTTTTTAACCTTGGCTTTTCCGCTGTCGCTGTTCAAATAGGGCAGGCGAATGCGCAAGGCATCGCCGGTGGTTCTGAAGTCGCGCAGCCAGAAGACCTGCCGATCTGGACCTTCTTCGGCCAGCAGGTCTTCGGTGTTGATTTCTTGGCCCAGGCTATCGAGGGCCGAGATTAAGAATTCTTTTTGGGGCGATTTCCAGTTCATCATCCAGCGGTCCCAAGCGGCAAACGAAATCATGCTGGAGTTCATTTGCCCGGTAAGGCCGTAGTTGGCGGGGGGTATAGGCAGGCAATGGGTTCCGGCTCCCCCGCCAGAATGCCAATGGTTGCCGCCAAACAGCCCATGCAAATGTTCGCAAACCAGCACATGAAGGCTATGTCCGAGGCCTTTTCCTTGGTTAAACGAAGCGGCGCTGTTTAATCCATCAAAGGGTCCAAAACCAGGACTTCGGTATGCGGTTACCCCGTATCCCGAATGGTCAAGGGTAGAAAGGCCATGCAGGTATCGGTTGTTTTTCCAGATGACATACAGCAGATCCACTTTTCCATCGCTGTCTTTGCGTTTGGGCTGCCCTGGGGCAGAGGTAGTCCATTGGTCAAAGGCCGAAGCCGGCAAGCCGTGTGCCGTTTGCCAACCCCGGTGGCCCAAAAATCGGTTTACTTGTTCTAGCACCGGCAAAATGCCGTAATCTCGGGGCGACAACCGGTGGCAGGGCACCCGAAACACCTCGGGCAGGTAATCGCCCAACAGCTGATAGCGGCCAAAAGAAGCCTGCTCGTAAAACATGGTTACCAATCCTGGATTTTCTAGGTCGGGCGCCGAGCTAAACAGCTGCGGAGCCTGTGGTGGGGGCAGGGTTCCGCCGGGGCCTTGCACCCAATCTGAAATCCATGGCTCACCCAAATTCCCAGGACAGCGCTCTGAATAATCTACCTCGGCAAACACCACTAAGGCATACAAGGTGTCGCAGGGCGGCAATAAAAAGCCGTTTTCCATGGCAAGTTGAGCCCGAGCAGGAAAAACAGCGGCAAAAAGTCCGAAAATTCCACAAGCAATAAGCCGAAATCGAAGCATATTGCCGAAATTTACGCTTTTACACGATGAAAACACTGCATTGGGGCTTGCTTTTCTTTGGATTATTGGGCTGTACACCCTCTTATCCCCCTGGAATTCCTAGAATTCCGGTCGAGGTGTCGCTCTATGTGTTCGACCCTCAATTTGTTGACCTTCAGGGCGTAGGTGGATATGCTGTCATTCCCGGCGGCAGCAAAGGCATCTTGGTGTATCGGGTATCGATGGACCAGTTCAACGCCTATGAATTGCACTGCCCCGGCAACCATACGGGCGATTGCGGAAAGGTAAGCTTGGAGTCGAATGGATTTTATTTGACCGATGTAGATTGTCCGAACAACGGCTGCGGAAGCCGCTTTAATATCATCACCGGCGGACGGGAATCGGGCACAAGCCAATACCCCCTAGTTCGGTACAACACCGCCTTTGATGGGGTGGTGCTGCGCGTGTTTGATTGAGTGGCAGTCCAATACTGAAATCAATCGCCGGAATCCTATCTTTGACCATGACCTCTAAGCCCATGAAATCCCTTCAAAACTGGTTGCCCGCAGCGGCCCTTTCGGCCATTCTGTTTTTGGTGTACGGCAGCACCATGTCGCTCAGCATTCAAGAGATTGACACCGGCGAACTGGCAACCGTACAATACCTTCCCGGCATAGCCCACCCTTCTGGCTATCCTTTGTTTACCTTTTTGGGCTTTGCGGTGGTGCGAACCTTGGGCTTTGCCGAACCTTTGTTGGTGAGCAATGCTTTAAACCTGCTTATGGTGGTGCTGGGGGCCTGTTTTTTCTTTGCCGCATTGCGCACCTTACACCCCAAGGGGAATCCCTGGCTGATGCTGTTGGCAGTGCTTTCGGTCTTTTTTTCATTGCGCGTTTGGTCGCAGGCTGTAAGTTTAGAAGTGTACGGCTACCACATTGGCCTGCTGGGATTGTGGACCTGGCTATTGATTCGGTACCAGCAAAAGGCCGGCACCAAAGCGTCCATTTGGTTGGGCCTAAGTACAGGTCTTTTGTTTTCAAACCATTTGATTTCAATCGTGGTTGTTCCTGGGCTGTTGTGGGCCTTGTGGAAGGCGCATTCAACCTGGAAAGCGCGGTTGTTGGAAGGTGGAATTATGACCGGCGCCGGCTTGGCCGCTGCCTTGCCGTTGTATGCCGGATTGCTTTTGCTGGCCAAACAAAACCCCGCTGCTTACTTTGGCGATTTAAGCAGCCTAAGCGGATTTTGGAACCACATAACAGGAGCTCAGTACCGAGTCTGGATGTTTCAGGGCTGGGAATTCAGCAAAGAGAACATCGGCCTGTTTATTAAAGGGCTGCCGGTCGATTTGTATTGGACTCTGTTGCCCGCCGCCCTAGGCCTGTGGTTTGGTCGCAAATCTTGGCCCTGGCTGTTCATACAGCTTTTGGTGTGCGTGTGGTACGCCTCCAACTACGACATCCCCGACATTGAGCCCTATTATTTATCGGCCACTCTGCTCCTGCTGTTTCCGGTGTATGCCTTTTTTCGCTACCTGTCTGAAACGGTAAAACCCGCATGGTTGATTTTGCTGCCGGCGGCATTGTTGCCGGTTTTGTTGCTGTTTAAGCATGGGGAGCGAGCCAACCGCCGCAGCGATGTGTTGGTAGAAAGGTATGCCCGCGCCGCCCTGCTTAGCCTGCCCGAAAACGCCTTGGTAATCACCCGGCAATGGGATGTTTTTGTATCGCCAAGCATGTATCTGCAAACCGTCCAAAACCTGCGGCCCGACGTGGTTATTTTAGACAAAGAATTGTTTCGGCGGCCTTGGTATCTACACCGCGGGCAACAGCGGCATCCGGAGGTTTGGAAAGGTACCGAACCGGCCTTAGACAGCTTGCTGCCAAAGTTAAAAGCCTTTGAGGAGGGCGACCCAAATCCACAAGGCATACAACAGGCCTTTGAAATTTGGATTCAGGAATTGATGCGTCAAAACGCGGGCCGTAGGCCGGTGTTGTTGGGCCCCGAGTTGGTGGACGAAGAGGTAGGGCGGCGCAGCGATGTAATCTTGCCCGAGGGCCTTCGCTTGGTGCCGCTGAGTTACTTTTACCAATTGCGCAGCGATACGGCTTACGTACCGGTTTCAGAATCTGGAGACGCCGTAGCCGACATGCCGCCTGGGGTATTGGAAACCGAAAGCCGCATCCACCGTATGGTTCGGCAGCTGCGGATCAGCATGATGGCCAACCGCTTTGGCTACGAAAACTACTATGGTCGAGTTGAAGAAGCCTCGCGTTGGCGGCAGCGGGCCGATCAAATGCGGGGGCGTAAATCGGCGCGCGGCCCGGTCGAACTTCCTCCTCAGCCCAAGTAAGGTTTTGGCGGCGACCTCCGCCCAACTAATAATTTTCAAAAAAACGCCAAAATCTTACATGGCTGTTTACCTTTGTGGCTGGAATCCCCAAGCATGAGCGACCCCTTAAAACACGAATGCGGCCTGGCCCTGATTCGCCTTAAAAAACAAAGCAACAGTGCCGCGCACCCTCCATTGGGACAAGCCCTACAGAAAATGTATCTGCTGCTCGAAAAAATGCACAACCGGGGGCAAGATGGTGCTGGATTGGCCTGCTTGGCTTCCGATACTCCGGCCGGGGTTCCGCCCATTCTCCGGGCACGTTCGGTGGCGGCACAACCCATTCTTCAAATCATTCAACAAATTGAAGAACAGCGAAGTAGACCCAATGTCCCCCTGCGTTTTGAAGGCGATGTGTACCTGGGCCATGTGCGCTATGGAACCTATGGAACGTACGGCATCGAATCTTGCCACCCCTTTTTTCGCGACAGCCCTTGGAAAGAAAAGATGCTTTGTTTGGCCGGAAATTTTAACCTAACCAATACCGAAGACCTTTTTCAGCAGTTGGTCGAACTTGGGCAGCACCCCAGCCAAACGGCCGATACCGTAACGGTTATGGAGCGCATGGGCCATTTTTTAGACCAAGCATTGGGGGCAAAAGAAAGCGGAGGGCGGCCCAGCAATCTTCCCGATTTTGAATTGATTCTTCGAAAAACCTTTCAAAAATTGGACGGTGGATATGCCATTGGCGGCTTTACCGGAAATGGCCATGCCTTTGCCATTCGCGACCCCCAAGGCATTCGGCCCTGCTTTTGGTACGAAAACGACCAATTGATTGCGGTTGCCTCGGAACGTCCGGCGCTTCAAACCGTTTTCCATGCCGAATTAACCGAGATTCAGGAGCTGAACCCTGGACAAGCCCTTTTAATTTCGCCCGAAGGTCAAGGGCGTTTGGTGCAGGTTTTAGAACCCGGGTTGGCAAGTGCCTGTTCTTTTGAGCGCATTTACTTTTCTAGAGGTACCGATGCCGATGTGTATGAGGAACGCAAAGGATTGGGCGAACAGTTGGCCGCCCCCGTGCTTGAAGCCCTACACGAGGGGCTTGAAAATGCGGTGTTTTCGTTTATTCCAAATACGGCCGAGCTGGCATTTTATGGTTTGATCAAGGGCATTGAATCCCGCATTGAAGAGCAAACCGCCCGGCAGCTCTACACCGAAATGCCCCAGTCTGAATCCGAAATTCTGGCCCTGCTGCGCCGAAAAGTACGGGTTGAAAAAGTCGCTGTAAAAGACGCCAAATTGCGCACATTTATTACCGACGATAGCCACCGCAGCGATTTGGTTCAACATGTGTACGACATTACCTATGGTTCCCTGCGGCCGGGCATCGACAGCCTGGTGGTGGTTGACGACAGCATTGTGCGCGGAACTACGCTAAAAGAAAGCATTCTGAAAATGCTAGACCGGTTAAAGCCGGTGCGCATCTTGGTGGTAAGTTCTGCTCCCATCATCAAATACCCCGATTGCTACGGAATCGACATGGCAAGGTTGGCCGATTTGGCCGCCTTTCGGGCGCTTCTAGCCTTGCTCTCGGAGGCCGGCCTCAACTCAGAACTCAAGCAAACCGAGGCCAACATCTTAAGGGCCAGCGAACAGGGGTTGGACGGGGAACGCAACTGGGTGGCCAATCTGTATGCTCGATTTAGCGACGCAGAGCTGGCCCAAAAAATGGCCGAACAACTTTGCCCGGCAGGAGTACAAGCCCAAATCAAACTCGTATTTCAATCCATCGAAGGCCTGCACAAAGCTTGCCCCAAGCATACAGGCGATTGGTATTTTAGCGGAGAATACCCTACTCCTGGCGGTTTTCGGTTTGTAAATCAGGCCTTTTTAAAGTTTGTTCAGGGCGAAAACAGCCGGGTACATGGCTAATTCCCTCACCACGAAAAGTCCCAGCGCAGGGTAAAACTCCGCGGGGCATTCATTATTCCCGGCCGGTCGGCATATTCCAAACTGCCCATGTTTTTCACCAAAAACGACACCCGGCAATTCCATTTTGGGATGTGGTACTGCAATCGAACATCTACAATCCAATCTCCGTTCCTGTGTTTTCGATTCAACAAATAGCTTTCGGTGAAATCTGGAATGGCCAATGAAATGACGCCAAAGTTCGGATCGTATTTTTCAATAAAAGACTGGTAGCGCACATTGACTCCAAAACCCCAGCGCTTCCAATCCCCCTGAAGATCAAGGCGAACCATGTGGCGGCTGCGCATGGGCAGCAGCAAATCGGCCTCGGGGCTGCCTTGTAAATTTTGGAAAAAAGTGCCGGCCATGCGTTCTAAAAACAGTCCTACATTGTGCATGTCTGGATTTTGGTCGAGGTTGGTTCCAAAGCTGTAAGTGTAGCCAAGCATGGGTTGAAGGCGAAGGGGGCCTTTTTTCCAGGAACCTTGAACAGACCATTCAAATCCGGCAATGCGCGCCCGGCCGGTATTCAGCGATTTCCAGCCCAGCCAAGAAAAGCTTGTGTCGGTTCCTGGGGGCGGGTAAAACCCTAGGCTGTATTCGGTCATGCGGTCAAATTCCATCCAAAACAAGGCGGCATCAAAACTGCCCGAGCCGTTTTTTCCTAGTTTGAATCCGGTCTTTATGCCCAGTTCGCTGTTGATTCCCGTTTCGGGCAGCAAATCAAAATTTGGGAAGATGTTAAGGCCCCCCACATTCCCCCTTAAAAAGCGTTCGGCCAAGCTGGGCATGCGGTAGGATTGGCCCAGCGAAAACCGCAAAAAGCTTTGTTCTGAAACCCGATAATTGGCTCCCAGCCGAAGTACAGGAATTGACCCTTCGACCAACAAATCAGAGCCATTTATTTCATAGCGAATGCCCAACAGCACATTCAAGCGGTTAAAGCTGCCTTCAACCTGCCCAAAGACGGCGGCCGAAAACAATTCAAAGAAGCGGGCAGGATTGCCCAGGGAATCGAGCTGCAGTTCGGGCACGAACAAATTGCTTTGGGTCCAGCCATAGCTGCCGGTCATGCCCAGGGTGGCTACTATTTTTTTGTTCCAAAACCGCTGCTGAAATTGATAATCGGCCAAGGCGATGTTGGCAATGGCATCAATATCGGTTCCCGTTCCTACCCGAAGTTTCCGAAAAAACCGGGTTTTTAGTTGGTGGTTGGCTTTGCCTCGGTGCCAAGACCAGAAGGGGTCTATGTTAAAAAAAGAATAGCGGTCGTCGCTGAAAGCAAAGGCACGGTACGCATTGGCGTCAGACCCCGACCAAAGCAAAAACCGGGTGCTGTTTTCGTACATGGCAGTGGCATTAAGCCCTACAACCATTCCGGGCTTTGAGGGGATTCGATACCGGGTTTTTAGGTTAAACCGCAGCCGCTGTTCGTCGTTAAACTGCCTAAAACTTCGTTCTATGTGGGCATTTCCGCCCAGCACCAGGTCGAAATTTTGACCTATTTTTTCGGAATGGCAAAAAAACAAGCCTTGTGCATGGGGCGTTTCGCCGCTTGAATACCAGCGTTGTTCTGGCGTGCGGGGCTGGTCCACCACATCGGAATACACTCCCAGCCTCGTTTCGGGCTCGGCCCCCGGCCAGGTTGTTAGTACATGTATAATTCCGTTCATGGAGCCCGAACCATACAGCACCGAACTGGCTCCTTTTATGATTTCAATTTGTTCGGTCATTTCTAGGGGCAGGTACTGCCATTCCGAATTCATTTGGTCGGCCGCCAAAATAGGCAGGCCGTCCAGCAAAACCGATACCCGGCTGCCCACCCCATAAGCATAGCCCGAACCCCCTCGAATGTTGGCTTGCCCGTCTGAAACCTGAACGCCTGGAACTCGATTCAGAATCTCAGCGGTTTCCACGGCCGAGGTGTTTTTGATGAGTTCTCGGCTTACTACTTCAATGCTTACGGTTTCTTCGGCGGCCCTTTTTCCGTAGCGGCTGCCGGTAACCACCACCGCATTTAAAGCCGTTGCCGCGGGCCTTAAGCGAATCTCGGTTCCTGTATCCGACACGCGAAGCCGAACCTCCATCGGTGTATAGCCCACATACCGCACCAAAACCTCCGTTTCTGCCTGTTCCAATTCAAACCGAAAATCTCCGGTCGGCGTGCACAGCCCCAAAACCTCTTTGCCTTTTTGAAGCGTAGCTCCAGGCAAACCTTCTCCCGTTTCGGCATCCAAAACTTTCCCGAAAAAAACAAACCGGTCGGCTTGTGCATGAAGCCCAAGGCTTAAAACCCAAAAAACCAGCCAAATGAACTGGCTTTTATGCTTTGCTCCCAAAGAAAATCCCACGGTTAAGACCTAGTCGATTTTCAGAAAGGGCAAAGCCCGACGGCCCATCGACCCCTCTACCACCGCCAAATAATATCCGCTTTGCCAACCAAACAAAGGAACATCCAGCTCAAAAACGCCCGAAGTCCATTCTTGTTCCCACAAAATCCGTCCAGAAAAATCCAAAATGCTAACCCGGGTTAGCGCTGCTCCATCTACACGGATGTTGATGCCTTCTTTGGCCGGATTCGGATACAACAGCAAACGGGCATCTAAAGATTCCATCGAGGTGCCGTTGTAATTAAAGAAAGCCGTGTCGGTACAGCCTTCCGGATTTGTTGCAATCAAACCATAATATCCCCCAATCGGAGGCACATAATTGGATTGCTGCCCTTGAGGCGCGGGAATCGCCACCCAGCTGCTGCCCGACTGAAAAATCCATTGAAACGAATAGAATCCTGAAATCGACGAGTTCAGGGTTCCGGGCGGGTTTTGCAAAACGGCGAAACTGCTGGGAATGCCCGGAGCAACAGTGATTAGGGTGTCGTGGCTAAACGAGTAGCAGCCCGTATTTAGGTCGTACACCCGAACTTTGTAGTTGCCCGTTTGACGGGCATAGGCTACTTCTGTGAGCGCCCCGGCCAGCAACATGGTGTCGTTGTAAAACCACTCATATCCAAACCCCGAATTTACCCGCATTTGAACCGAGTCGGGACTGCACACCGAACTTCCAGGCTGCAAAACCAAACTCTGAACCGGCGGAACCGGAAACACCGTTACTGTATCGCTCACCTGTACCTGAAACACATTCTTGGTGTATGTATAGTTAAAGGCCAAAGGCGTATTCCCACTAATATAATACTGGGTGGTGGCCCCCAACGCTCCCACCGGAGGCAAATTCATAAACACCGCCGGGTGCGGATTTTCCGTATCGTCGTAGCAATTGTCGTCGGCCGTACCCAAAAACCCTGAATCGTCGTCCCACACTTCCAATCGGTAAGGCGGATTTGTGGCATTGATGCTTAACGGTACATTAAAAGGCAAGCTTGTGGTTTGGTTGCTTTCGTTGTTGAAAATTTCCGCGTTCGACCCATCAAAAATCTTGATGTACACATCGGGGCTGCTTCCAAAATCCGTACAATTTACGGCAGTAACCGTTACGTTGCTCAGCTGAAACCCAAACGTATCGACGGTGGCCGTGTAACTTATAGGGTACTGCCCGGGGGCGAAAAAAGTAACCGCGGGCGGATTTTCGATGTTGGATTGCAATCCATTTCCAAAATCCCAATTGTACAAAAACCCCTGGGTTTGCCCCGACACTGGCACATAGCCGTTGCTGGGAAAATTGTTGATAAAGTTCACGGTCAACGGCGCGCAGCCAATGCCTGGAGCCATTGAAAAACCTAAATTTGAAGCCGTATCAGGCAGCAATACCAATACGTTCGGAAAGGATGTTTGGGCTTGCTGTGCCCCCAAAATACCCGCATCTACGGTGGCCGTAACAAAAATGGTAACGGCATACACCCCGGGATTTCCTACTGGAACTCCGCAAATTTTTACACAACCTAGGGTGTCGTTCGACGAGGGAAAATACGTGCAGTTGTTGCTGTTCATGTTGCAGCTCCAGTTTAGCCCAAAAGGCAGGCCCGAAATAGCATCAATGCGCAATTGCAGCAAATCTACAATGCCCAGTAGGCCGCCCGAAAATGGGCCGGCATCAATCTGCTTTGGCAAATAAAAGGTAACGTCTTGAGCATAGCTCTGGGCTACTGTAGCCGCCGGCAAGGAATCCGGACAAAGCCCACCGCCAGGCACATAACAGCTGTTGTTCACAGCGCAACCCGGACAAGCTTGGCCCGCCAATTCAGGGCCAAAAGTCAGGCCAGCAAACAAAACAACAAGAAAAGAAATCCCTATTTTCATACTCAAGCAGGTTGGTAACAATAGGTTAAAGATACAGCAGAGATTTGTAATTTCAGTGCGGCCTAAGTCTTCCTTTTTTGGGCTGGGCGGCAGCCGGGCTTTCGGCGGTAGTCCGCAGCTGCCAGGGGCTGCCCCAGCGGGCTTGCGAGGGCTCCCAAGGTCGCCTCCGCGCCTCGCGGGCCAGTCCCCGCCATCTGTGCGGGCTACCTGCCTCAATCCCTGCCGCGGGCGGCCTGATTCCATGCTGCCCTCCGCTCCGAAAGCAGCCCCGCCCAAGCTTCGGTGTTTGCCTGGGCCTCCGTTTTTATTTCCAAAAGCCCCGCCACAATCCCTTTGCTCTGATGCAAAAACGCCCTCAATTCGCCCAAATCTTGAACGCAATGATAAGCCCAAGCATTGCGCCGGGCCAACCATTCAAAATCACCTTCCCTTGCGGCCACAAAATACGTCTCGGCATCCATCGACCTGCTTTTAGGCCCCGGCAAATTCCGAAAAATCTGCCCGCCCCCGTTGTTGAGCACAACCACCCCCAAGTTGTTTGGCCTGGGTTGGCTCAGCATGGCGTTGCAATCGTAGTTTAAGGCCAAATCGCCCATTAAAACCACATGCCATTTGTTTGGCTGGGCCAATGCCTGCCCCACCGCCGTCGAGAGCGTCCCGTCAATGCCGCTAACCCCTCGGTTGCACCACAATTCTATTCCTTTCGGCAACAAATCCTGCAAGGCATGAACATACCGAACGCCCATGCTGTTGGCCAAATGAAACACTGAATCTCCCGGCAGGCCCCTCAGCAATTCGGCGGTGGCCGTTACGTCCGACCAACCGCCCCCCGGTTCTGCATTCCATGCAGGGCAATTTAAGGCTTCCATTTCCTGGGGCAAGGACTCGAAAAAACCCGCGGGGCTGCCCGTCCAGCACCAGCCATCCGGCCGAAACCGATAGCCCTTTTCACCAAAAAGATCCACATGCACTGTGGTTTGGTTTGGAAACCGTTCAAAATAGGCCTCCCAACGCCGGGGAATCACCGATCCGCCCATTGACACCAAAAGCTGGGGCCTGTTTTTTTCTTCGGTTTGCTCCCAAAGCCAATCGGGCAGTTGAGCCTGCGAAGAATACGGCCATAGCTGAGAAGAAACATCCCCCCAAAAAAGCCCTCCCCGTTTCTTAAATTCAAGAATCCAGGGAAGCAAGGCTTGGGCTTGCTGCGGCCCCATGTGCCCGGCCAGAATCACTACCTTTGGCCGCGCCGGCAAATCCAATGTTTTTAATGCGTCTAGGGGCCGCGTTTTTCCAAAATCAAACCTCGAAAAAAGAGCTTGAGACAATGTGGGCTCTAGGGGCTGCTCCAGGGCGCCACCGTACAAGGGCTCTTCAAACCGCATGTTGATGTGCACCGGGCCTGGCATTCCTTGTGTTGAAAGGGCCCAGGCCTCCTTTGGATTTCCGGGATTGCTTTCGCAAACCGCCATGCGGCCCTTAATAAAACCCGCATAAAATTCCTCTTGCCAAAGGGTTTGGCCTTCGTATGCCCCTACAAACCGAAGCGGCCGGTCGGCGGTAATTGCCAACAAAGAAACCCCTTGTTGGTAGGCTTCGGCCAAGGCCGGAGCGTAATTCAGGCCAGCCGAACCGCTGGTGCAAACCAAACCAACAGGGCGGCCCGCCTGCCGCGATAGGCCCAAGGCTAAAAATGCCGCCGAGCGTTCGTCGGGCTGCACGTACAAGGCGATTTTGGGCTCCGATTCCAAGGCCAAAATCAAGGGGGCCGACCTCGAGCCTGGCGATACCACCACCTCGCGCAAGCCACAGGCACGAAGCTCCCGAATCCACCAATGTGCTAAGGCCAGGGATTTCATAGAACAAAGTAACGAAAAAGCCGTTTGTAGCCTAGCTTCAATTTTCTTCTCCTTGTCCTTAAAAGAGTCCAAACTTCAACTGCGAAGCCCTATCTTTGTTGCTATGCCTGAATCCCTTTCGCCCCTTCAGCCCCTCTTGCGGCTATCTGGTCTCGAAGCCTTGGTAGCCACCTCTACCACCAATTTTATTAACATTGGTGAACGCTGCAACGTAACCGGTTCACGGAAATTTTTGCGTTTGGTTCAAGACAACAACTACGACGAAGCTGTTGGCATCGCCTTGGAACAAGTCCGCGGCGGAGCTCAAATTTTGGACGTAAACATGGACGAAGGCATGCTGGACGGAAAGCGCGCTATGGTGCGGTTTTTAAACCTCATCGCCGCCGAACCCGAAATTTCCCGCATCCCCATTATGATTGACAGCTCCCGCTGGGAAATCATCCATGCCGGGTTAAAATGCTTGCAAGGAAAAGGAATGGTTAACTCTATCTCCCTCAAAGCGGGCGAAGAAGAGTTCCTAAGCCAAGCCACCGAAATACGAAAGTTCGGCGCCGCCGTGGTTGTTATGGCCTTCGACGAACTAGGTCAGGCCGACACCCTTGAACGCCGCAAAGTCATTTGCCAAAGGGCCTACTCCCTTTTGGTTGAAAAGGTGGGATTTCCTGCTTGCGACATCGTTTTTGACCCCAATATTTTCCCTGTTGCCACCGGCATCGAAGAACACAACAATTATGCCCTTGACTTTTTTGATGCCACCCACTGGATAAAGACGAATTTGCCCTATGCCAAAGTATCGGGCGGGGTTTCAAATGTCTCTTTTTCTTTCCGCGGCAACGACCGAGTACGCGAAGCCATGCATTCGGCTTTTCTGTACCACGGCATTCGTGCGGGCATGGACATGGGCATTGTAAATCCTTCGCAATTGGAGGTGTACGACCAAATTCCGGCCGATTTGCTGCTGCATGTGGAAGACGTGCTGCTAAACCGCCGGCCCGATGCCACAGAACGCCTGCTGATCTTGGCCGAAGATTTTAAAGAAGCCCGACACAAAGAAGTCCTAACAGAAGCCTGGCGCGACGGAAGCGTTCAAGAACGCCTAAGCCACGCCTTGGTAAAAGGCATTGTAGATTACATCGATGCCGATGTGGAAGAGGCCAGACTCAGCTACGAACGCCCAATCCATGTGATTGAAGGCCCTTTAATGGATGGAATGAACCACGTTGGCGATTTGTTTGGCGCCGGAAAAATGTTCCTGCCCCAAGTGGTTAAATCGGCCCGTGTCATGAAAAAAGCCGTTGCTCAACTCATTCCATACATTGAGGAAGAAGCCCAAGGCGAGGTTCAGAAAAAGGGGAAAATCCTTATGGCCACCGTAAAAGGCGATGTACACGACATCGGAAAAAACATTGTAGGCGTGGTGCTGGGCTGCAACAATTACGATATTGTAGATCTGGGAGTTATGGTTCCGGCCGAAAAAATCCTAGCCCAAGCCCAGGCCCATCAGGTTGACATCATCGGCCTAAGTGGACTTATTACCCCAAGCTTAGAAGAAATGGTGTTTTTGGCTTCTGAAATGCAGCGCCAAGGATTTACCATTCCCCTGCTTATTGGCGGAGCCACCACATCAAAAGC
>Ga0079301_1000452_pt1 | contig 19624 bp, 12 predicted proteins | sample Wag4_2014_7_11_3_FD_74797 | JGI IMG/M metagenome (GOLD analysis project Ga0079301, IMG submission 74797) | Fresh water mixed with fracking chemicals microbial communities from Ohio, USA - Utica-2 Time Series FC 2014_7_11 | ecosystem: Engineered > Industrial production > Chemical products > Input... | reverse complement strand
CCGGTGAACCGCGACGCGAGTCCGAATCGAAACGAACCACATCGCCCGCATCTGCGGGCGATGTGCTTTTTCGCGCGGTGTTTCGATCACGCGGCGAAGTCGAGTGCCGGTAGAGATCGCGGCCGACTGGAGGTCGACTGGAGGTCGAAGCCAAGCCGTGTCGAGATCACGCCGCCTCGAGACCTGCATCACTGTGGCGATAGACGCCGAGGCCTCACGCACGCGCGCCGCAGCGCGCGCGCCAGAATGCGAGCACATCGCGCAGCGCGCGGCGATCGAGCCCATGCGCGGCGCACGACGACTCCGCAAAGTCGCGCAACGCGCGGTCCCGCGCCGCGGCCGACTCCGCGGCACTCGCGGCCTTGAAGTGCCGCGCGCTCTCGCGCCACGCCGCGCGGTCGCGCGGGAGCGGCATCGCGAGCAGCTGCTTCGCAGACAGCTTGATCGCACCGGGGCTCAACGCACTCCCGGCGTACAGGGCCAGCGCACGCGCCGCCACCACCGGCGACGCGAGGGCGGCGGCGAGCATCCAGAGGTCCACGCCGCGCGATGGAGCGTCGCCGCGCGATGGAGCACCAGCGCGCGGTCGCGCATCGCGGAGCGTCACCGTGATGATCGGCACCAGCGGCGCGGCCTCGCCGCGCTCGTCGACCCACGCCTCGATCACCTTCGTCTGCGTGGCCACCAGCACCTTCGGCACGCACCTCGCCTCGAGCCAGCCGTCCATTCCCTTCACGCCGTCGAGAAGCCCAGCCTCGATCGTCGGCCGCGTGTAGCGCACGCCGAGCGCGCGGACCTCGCATTCGCCCCAGCCGCAGTGCGCGAGGTCGATGTGCTTGGTCGTGATCAGCCGAGGCCCGGGGCCATCCTCGCGGATCGCGCCGCGCAGGCCGTAGTACTGATCGCGGAAGTCGGCGGTGGCGTGCGCGATGTCGGCGACCGTGCCGGCGGCGGCGTCGACGTCCGCACCGGCGCGGGGCGCTCCGAACGCCTCGGCCAGCAGCGCGGACCACGACACGCCGATGGCGATGGATGGCGGTGCACCCTGCGCGCGCGGCGGTGCACCGCTCCCCTGCAGCGGCGCGAAGTCCGCTCCGAAGGCCCTTCGCACCGGCCGCGCCGGACCACGCGCGAACACCAGCGCGCACACCCGCACGTTCGCATCCTCGAACAGCGACTCGTTCGCAGACCAGATCGACCGCAGCGGCGCGATCGCGAGCGCCGCGTCGCGGGCGGCGCGCGCGTCGCCGGTCGAGAGGAACGACTGCGGCATCACGAACGCAAGCCGCCCGCCCTCCGCCAGGCGCGGGAGATTGGTCAGCAGGAACGCCGCCGCGAGATCGGTGTAGCGCTTGACGGCGCCGTCGGTCGCCGAGGCAATGCGGCGCGCGCGGCCACGCGACGCGGCGGTGCCCTTCTCGAGCTGGTTCAGGAACGGCGGATTGCCGAGGATCAGGTCGAACGGCCGCTCGTCGAGGAACCTCGCTCCCTCCGGCGACAGCGCGTCGCGCTCGACGATGTGGGCCGCGAGTGCGCGCGCCACGCGCCGGCGCACGGCCGCGGGTGTGCGTGGCGGCAGCAGCGCGAGCAGCGACCGGCGCGCGAGTCGCACCGCGACCGGATCGATGTCGACGCCAAACACGCGCTCGGCGAGGAACGCGGCCATCGCCGTTCCGCCCGCCTGTCCACGTGACTGTTGTTCCCCTGCCTTCCGTTCCCCTGGCTCTCGTTCCCCTGGCTGTCGTTCCCCTGGCTGTCCCGCGGTCGGCGCGAGCGCCCGCGCGGCCGCGGCGAGGAAGTTCCCCGAGCCGCACGCGGGATCGACGAGCCTCCAGCCCGGCCCGCTCGGCCGCCATCCGCGAGTGGCTTCGGCGACCAGGTGGTCGACCAGCGCAGCGGGCGTGTAGTGCGCCCCCTGCGCCTTGCGCTGCGTCACGCCACCGCGCGCGCGCCGCAGCGAGAGCGTCGTGAGATGCGCCGAGACCGCGTCCTCGGTCACGCCGGACGCGCGGCGGCTCGCGGAGACGGAGGACTTCGGCGCCTTGGACACGTCGTGGAAGTTAGCCGCTGGGCGCGGACCGTGCCGCGCGCGCGCCTGCATCGACGCCGATGGTCCGCGCACGGCCTCGCTCAGGACGGGATCAGCGGCACATCCGGCCACTCGCGCTCGCCGCGGTCGGGCATGCCCTGCTTCGCGAGCGCCTCGCGCAGGTACGCGCGCACCCGGTTGCGCATGCCGTGGTTCGGCCCGATGCGGTCGCGGACGAGCTGATCGGACTCCGCGAGCTGCAGCACCGCGTCGTCGAGCCGCCCGAGCCGCAGCAGCGCCTCGCCCCGCTGCATCGCGAAGCGGATGGTCCACGCCGAGAAGCCCCGGTCGTGCTCGCGCTGGATGAGGAGCAGCGCGTCGAGCTCGGCGAGTGCCTCCGCCCAGCGCTGCTGCTTGCGGAGGGAGTCGACGAGGTAGCTGCGGGTCTGCACGACGTGCTCGTCGGCCGCGCCGTTGATGCGCGTCGACCGCGCGACGGCCCGGCGGTAGTAGTCGACCGCGAGCGCGAGGTCGCCCTCCGACTCGGCGAACTCGCCGAGTGCGCCCAGGCAGTCGCTCGCCGCGTCGACGTCGTCGCGCGACTCGATCACCGGCAGCAGCGCCACCAGCCGGCTGCGCGCCTCGGCCGCCAGCGCATCGCCACCCTCGCGGGCCTCGGTCGCGCGCCGTGCGAGCGCCCACGCCTGCACGCAGCGCGCCTCGACCGCGACCCGGCTCCCGGGACCGAGGACGGCGCACTGCAGCGCGGACTCCTCGGCGATCAGCGCCCAGCGCTCGCTGAGGACGGTGTCGTAGCCCGCGCCCTTGAGCCAGTCGTAGGCCACCTTGAGCGCGAGCGCGCAGGTCACCTCGTGGATCGGCCCGTTCACCAGCCGGCTGAGTTCGTACGCGGACTGGTCGATCTCGCGCACCGCGGGGGCGTCCTGGGTGTTCCCCAGCTTGCGCGCGGCGGGCACCAGCTGCTCGTACACGCTGCGCGAGATGTCGGCGGTGCGCTTGGCCTCGGCCGTCTTGCTGTTGGCGTAGATGCCCGCGGCGACCACGAAGCCACCGCTCGCGACCACCGCCGCGCCCACCGCCGCCGCCAACCGCGGCTCGCGGCGGGTCCAGGCGCGGAACTTCCGCCAGGTGCCCGGCGGGCGCGCGCGCACGGGTTCCCCCGCCAGCACGCGCGACAGATCCTCGGAGAGCTCCGCGACGCTCGCGTAGCGCGACGCGGGATCGCGCGCGCAGGCCATCGCGACGATCGCGTCGAGGTCGCGCGACACCGCGGGATTCGAGAGGCTCGGCGCCGGCACGTCGCGGTCGCTGACCGACAGGATCGCGCCGTGGAGCGTCATCCCCTCGAAGGAACGTGGCGGCTGGCCGGTGAGCAGCTCGTAGAGCACCGCCCCGAGCGCGAACACGTCCGAGCGGACATCGATCGACCTCGGGTCGCCGCTGCACTGCTCGGGGCTCATGTAGAGCAGCGTGCCGATGATCTCGCCCGACTCGGTGGCCATCGAGCGGCCGTCCGGGGTCGCGAGCGCGCGGGAGAGCCCGAAGTCGATCACCTTCACCACGCCGTCCTGACCGACGAGGATGTTCGAGGGCTTGAGGTCGCGGTGGAGCACGCCCTTCGCATGCGCCGCCGACACGGCGCTGCACGCGTCGAGCAGGTTGCGCAGCCGCTCGTGGATCGGGAGCGCCGCGTCCGCCGCGCGCCGCACGATCGAGCGCGCGCCCTCGACGAACTCGGTGGCCATCCACGACACGCGCGCCTCGTCGTCGAAGCCCGCGGCGATCACCTGCGCGATGTTCGGATGCGAGACGAGCGCCATGTGCTCGGCCTCGAGCTCGAAGCGGCGGCGCGCCTTGGCGCCGGCCACCTCGGGGCGCATGGCCTTGAAGGCGACCGCGCGCGCGGGCCGGCGCTGCTGCGCGCGGTACACCGCGCCGCTCCCGCCCTGCCCGATCAGGTCGCCGACCTCGAAGCCCGCGATCACGCGGCCGGTGAGGATGCCCGCGTCGCCGCCGACGCCGGCGCTGCTGCGGACGGCGAGCAGCGCGTCCTCGCCGCGGAGTCCGCTGCCGGAGTCGGCCGTGGCGTCGGCCGCGAGCAGCGCGGCCAGCCGCGCCGCGAGCTCGGGCTTGAGCGCGGCGAGGTCGGCGATGAACCGCTCGCGCTCGCGCCCCTCGAGCGAGATCGCCCGCACGAAGGCCTTGTCGAGCGAGTCGAAGCTCGTGCGCGGGATGCCGCCCGGCGCCTCACTCATCCTCGCGCTCCATCGCGTTGGCGATGAACGCGCGGCCGAAGCGGACCAGGTTCGCGACCTCCTGCTCGGTGATGCCGAGCGCGGTCGCCACCTGCACGTTCGTGAGCCCGAAGACGTAGCGGAAGCGGATGATCTCGGCGGCCTCGGGCGCCTCCTGCTCGAGCTTCGAGACCTGGCGGAGAAGGCGGATCGCATCCTCGCCGGTGCGCGCGGTCGCGTCGCCGAGCGTCGCCGAGAGCTCGGCGATGCTGTCGTCCACGAACATGGCCTTGCGCTTCTTGCGGGCGAACGCGCGCGCGGCGTCGATCAGGAACTGCTCCATCGCGCGGGCGACCGCGCCGAAGAAGTGCCGCCGCGACGACCAGCGCCGCTCGGGCTGCTGCACGAGCCGCAGGTAGACCTCGTTCACGACGACCGATGGCTCGAACTCGTTGCGGCGCGCCTCGTTCGCGACCGCCGATGCCGCCATGGCGCGGATGTCGCGGTAGACCAGCGTCCACACCTCGTTGGCCGCCTCGGCGTCCCCCTCGGTCGCCCGGTGCAGCAGTTCTGTCAGGACCCCTGAGTGCATGCATGGATTCCGCGCACAGCCCAGCCGAATGCCGCCCGCGCTACGCTGCGCCGATGCGACTGCTCCCTTCATCGATCCGAAGCCGCCTGGTCCTGTGGTTTCTCTTGATCGCTTTGGCACCTTTGGCGGCGGTTCTGTACGCGTCGATCCGCCTCGCCGACGCGACCGTCGAGCGCACCGCGATCGCCTCGATGGCGGCGATCGCGGAGGCGAAGGCCGCGCAGCTCGACGCCTATGCCCGCGAGCGCGTCCGCAATGTGTCAAGTATCGGAACAGGCCTCGCATTCGTCGGCGCGGCCCAGGAACTGGGACCGACCTACCGCCCCGACGGCACGCGCGACGAGGCCGCCTATGACGCTGCACTCGCGAAATTCCGTCTGCGCCTCGATGACTTCGCGCGCGTCTGCGAGTTCCCTCGCTTCATGCTGCTCGACGGAGGCGGACGCATCGTCTACTCCACCACCGAGACCCCCCTGCTGCACCGCTCGCTCGGCGAGGGCGCGTTCGCGAACTCGGGCCTCGCCCGCGCGGTCGAGCGCGTGCGGCGCGAGCGCAGCACGCAGATCTCCCCTCCGACGCTCGCGGTCGACGGCGTGCGCCCCTCGCTCGAGGTCGTGGGACCGCTGTTCAAGGGGCAGGATCTGGTCGGCTTCGTCGCGGTGAGCCTCGCGCCCGCCGAGATCGACGCGATCGTGACCGACTACACCGGACTCGGCGAGACCGGCGACATCGTCGGCGTGTGCCGCGTCGGCCGCGAGGTGGTGGTGACGACGCCGACCCGCGGCAACCCCGGCGCTGCGTTCGAGGCGCACCACGCGATCGGGTCGGGATTCTCGAAGCGCTTCCAGGAGATCGTGCACGGCGGCTCGTTCCGCGGGCGCGGCACCGACACCGACGGTCACGACGTCCTCGGCGCCTGGGTGCGCATCGAATCGCTCGGCTGGGGCCTGGGCGTGACCCAGCATGTCGACGAGGCGTTCGCGCTCGCGCGCGGCCAGCAGCAGGCGGTGGGTTTCGTCGCGCTCGGCTCGATCATTCCGATCGTGCTGGTGGGCGTGCTCGTCTCGCGGTCGATCAGCCGTCCCGTCACCGCGGCGGTCGCGACCGCCGAGCGGCTCGCGCAGGGCGACCTCGCGCGTCCCGTCGAAGTGGTCGGATCCGGCGAGCCGCGCGCGCTGCTCGACTCGATGCGCGGCGCAGTGCGCAGCCTCGTGGCGCTGCTCGGGCGCGTGCGCAGCGCGGGTTCGTCGCTCGCGTCGACCGCGCGCACCATCCGGAGCAGCGCGCAGCGCCAAGGCGAGATCGCGCAGCAGTTCGGCGCGGCAAGCACCGAGATCTCCGCGGCCGTGCGCGAGATCACCTCCGCGCAGACCGAGCTCAACGAGTCGGTCCAGGCGGTCGCCGCCAGCGTGCGCACCGCCTCGGGCGCGGCGACCGAGGGTCGGACCGCCCTGCGGCAGCTCGCGCGGGAGATCGACGCACTCTCGCAGGGCGCGGCCAGCATCTCGGCGCGTCTCGAGGCGATCCGCGAGCGCGCGGAGCGCATCGAGACGGTGGTCGCCAGCGTCGCCAAGGTGGCGAACCAGACCAACCTGCTCTCGGTGAACGCGGCGATGGAGGCCGAGCGTGCCGGCGAGGCGGGCGCGGGATTCCGCGCCGTCGCGCGAGAGATCCGGCGCCTTTCGGCGCAGACGGCCGACGCCACCCTGGCGATCGAGGGCATCGTCGCCGAGATGCGCGGCGCCGTGGGCGAGGGCGTCTCCGACATGGAGCGCTATGCATCGTCGGTGCGTTCGGGCGTGACGACGGTGAACGCGCTCGGCACCCAGCTCGGCAGCGTGATCAGCGGCGTCGAGAAGCTCGCCGGCGAGGTCGACCTGGTCGCGCGCGGCATGGAGGCGCAGGCGCTCGGCGTCGCGCAGGTCTCGGAATCGATCACGGTGCTGACCGACGGTGCGGCCCAGACCGCGGCGCGCGTGGGCGAGTTCACGGCGGCCAGCGTCGAGCTCGACGAGCGGGCGAGCGAGCTGGCGCGCGAGGTCGATTCGTTCCGGCTTCCGTGAGCCGCGCGCGGCGAGGTCGCGATCCCACCCCGCGTTCCCGTCAGCGTGTTCCCGTCAACGCGTTCCCGTCAACGTGTTCCCGCAACGTGTTCCCGCAACGTGTTCCCGCAACGTGTTCCCGGCAAAACGACAGACGGACCGTGCGAAGCACGGTCCGTCTGTCTTGGCTCAGTGGTGCATTCGAAGCGGTCCCGCGCTTCGAGTCGCGTGTGACGCGGGCTCCACAACATTCGTAGGTTGAACGCGACCTGTCAGGCGCGCCTGTTTCCCTCCCTACGACTTCGTGATTCCCTCGAGAGTGGCCCGCGCGATTGAGTTCGCGGGCGGTCCCTGTCGTTCCCTGTCTCAGATTCACGAGGCATCCCATCGGTTCGGGCTTTCGCCGTCGAGGGGTCCCTTAGCCTCGCTGTCCCTGTTTCTCTCCTGTCACAAACCACTGTGCCTGGAAGCGGCCAACACGTCGCACCGTCGAACTGTGTCCAGCAGTTCTCAGTTGCGCGGCACGAAGAGCGCGACATGCATCGCGGCACCCGTGACCGTTGGTTCGCTTCGTTCGCGCATCGACTTCCGGGTGTCAGATCCCGCTGACGGAAGCTGGGCGGAAAGGCCGGCTTCCTCGGAAGAGCTCTGCGCGGCCGAAACGACCGCGTTGGACTCACTCTGACCGTACGCGCGGTTCAGGCTGTCGCCTGCGCCGAGCCCGATCATCACCGTCGGGAGACACACCAAAAGAACAACAATCAGACTTGCACGGCTGCGAAGCCATGCCCCAATTCCTGGCCGGGGCGTCAACGGAGCCCGACCAGCTTTGTCGTGCGACAAAATGCGTCGCATCGACGTTCCACGTTCAACAAACATGAGGGTCTCTCTCTCCCTTTGAGGGACCCTCCCTCCAAGATGGAACATGCACCCGCTTCGCGCGCGGTCAATCAAGAATATCGAAAATGGTGGAAGTTTCGGCCATGTGGCCGTAAATATCGTGGCCACAGGCGCTTGGACCGCCAAGATTCTCGCCGCACCTGGCAAAAAGGAAAGGGGCGGTCCCTTCGGACCGCCCCCTCTTTCTCGTGTTGTACCCCGTTCCAGTGTGCTGGAGGGGGATCCTCCGCCCCTCGCTCCGGGTCTTAGCCGATGAGCGAGAGGACCTGCTGCGGAGCGCTGTTCGCGAGGGCGAGCGACTGGGTCGCTGCCTGCGACAGGATCTGGGCGCGGGTCATGTTCGCGGTCTCCGACGCGAAGTCGGTGTCGCGGATCGCGCTCTCAGCGGCGGTCGTGTTCTCGAGCGCAACCGAGAGGCTCGAGATGGTCGAGCCGACGACGTTCTTCTGGAACGCGCCGAGTCGGCCGCGGAGCGTGGAGACCTGCTTGATCGCCGCGGAGATGACCTCCTGGGCCTTCGAGAGGTCGCCGTTCTGGACGTTCGCGGTACCGCCCGACTTGAGGTCGGAGAGGAAGCCCGCGGTGCCGTTGCCGAGGTTGCCGGTGGTGACGGTCTCGATGCCGAGCGACACCTTGCCGGCCAGGTCGACCGACGGCGAGAGGTTGAAGTTCGCACCACCCGAGGTGATGTAGAACGTCGAGCTCTGGCCGGTGTTGTTGAGCGCGCTGGTGCCGTCGATCTTGATCGAGACATCGAAACCATCGCTCGAGACACGCGCGCTCAGGCCGTCCGTAGTGGCCGAGGTGCCGTTGATGAGGACGGTGGCGTTGCGGCCGGCGTCCTTGAGGTCCGACACGCCGGTCGCGCTGGCGGCCGTCGCGAAGATGAAGTCGGTCGCGCCCTCGTTCGAGAGCTCCTTCACGCGGATGAACTCGTCGGCGCCGTAGCCCGTCGAATTGATCTGGATGCGGGCGGCGTCGGTGCCGTTCTGGATGGCCGACACGCCGATCGAGTCCTTGAAGCTGTTGATCGCGGCGAGCATGTTGGCCTGGGTGGTGCCCGAGGCGAAGGTGAACTGCTGCACGCCCTTGGTGCCGGTGATCTCGAAGGTGACTTCGCCCGAGCCGCCGTTGCCGAAGGTGGCGCCGGTGGAGAGGAACACCGCACCGGTCTGCGCCGACTGCAGCACCGTGACGGTGACCGCGCGGGCGGTGCCGTCCGAGGCGAGCTTGGCGGCGTTGACGGTCACGTCGGTGAGCGACGCGGCCTGACCGCTGACGGTGTAGTCGAAGTTGCCGTTCAGGAGCTTGGTGCCCTGGAAGCTGGTCGCGTTCGCGATGCGGTCGATCGTCTGGAGGATCGAGTCGATCTGGAGCTGGTTCGCGTCGCGCTCCTCCTGCGACACGCCCGCCTCGTTGGCGGTGGCGCCGACGAGACCCTGGAGCTCGACGAGCATGTTCGAGACTTCCTGAAGGCCGCCCTCGGCGACGTTCATGACCTGCTCGGCACGCTGCGAGTTGGTGATGGCGCTGTTGATGGCCGACTTCTCCGCGCGGAGGTTCTCCGACGCGATCAGACCTGCCGGATCGTCGGCGCCGCGGTTGATGCGGAGACCGGTCGACAGGCGCTGGAGGTTGGTGGCCAGGCCCTTGTTCTGATTGCCCAGCACGCGCTGGGCGATGAGCGACGGAATGTTCTGATTGATGCGACTCATGACTGACTGTCCTCCGTGATTTGCCGGGACTCCGGCGGGTTCTGTTCGACCGCCCCCGCCTTGGGGCGCTCGCGCCCTCCGCGTACGCGGTGGTCTGCCTCGGTTGCCTGCCGGGTCCTCCAGCAGGTTCCGAACGGTGTTGAAGGCGCGTCCTGCACCCGTACTTGCCGGGACTGAGGTTCCCGACGCGCTTGAAATCGGAGGAGCGACAGGCCGACTTCACGCGCAGCCCGCATTTCCCGCCCGAATCGAGCGTGATGCGCGCGGATGGGGAAAATGCCCGCCGTTTCTGCCGCACCGCGGTCGCCGCGGCCGTCTCGGGAGCCGAGTTACCGACCGATCCGGGCGCCGACGGCGCAAGAGGTTGAGGAAAAAGCACGACGACCCCGCGTTTCGCGGGGTCGTCGGGAGGTCTGTAGCGATCGTGCGGCGCGTTTCAGCGCATCACTGGAGGAGGCGGAGCACGTTCTGCGAGCTCGAGTTCGCGGTGGCGAGCACCGAGGTGCCGGCCTGCTGGAGGATCTGCGCCCGGGTCATCGCGGCCGTCTCGGCGGCGAAGTCGGTGTCGCGGATCTTCGACTCGCTCGAGGTGATGTTCTCGAGGCCGATCTGGAGGCTGCGCGAGTTGGTCTGCAGCGTGTTGCGCTCGAAGGCGCCCAGCCGTCCGCGGAGCACCGAGACCTCGGTGATGGCCGCGTCGAGCACCTGGCTCGCCTCGGCGGTGCGGCCGAGGGTGAGCGCGTTGGTCTGTCCGCTCTTGAGGCTGTCGAGGAAGTAGCGCCCGCCCTCGATCGTGGTGCCGCCGATGCGGCTGGCCGCGACCGACTTGATGCCGAGGCCGACCTGCTGCGTCGTGGTGATCGACGGTCCGAGCTGGAAGGTGGCGCCGCCGCCGGTGATGCTGAACGTCGTCGGCGTGCCCGACACCGCGGTCGCGAAGGCATCGCTCAGGTCGATGTCGATCGCGAGCGCCGGCGTGTTGAGCGCCACCTGCGTGCCGCTGCCCGTCGCGAGCGCGCCGTTGATGATGGCGCTGACGTCGCGGCCCGTGTCGCGCTGGGTGGCGGTGCCGCCCGGAGCCGAGTAGGTCTGGAAGAAGCTGCCGCCCTGCCCGAGCCGGCGGACGGACACGAACGAGTCGCTGCCGTATTCGGTCGAGTTGAAGTACAGGCCGGAGAGCTGGCTCGCGCCGTTGCGCAGCGCGGCGCTCACGCCCGTGGTGTCGCTCACGGTGTTGACCGCCGCGATCACCGCCGAGAGCGCGGTGCCGGAGACGAAGCTCAGGGTCTGGACGCCGAGGTTGCCGGCGATCTCGATGGTGACGCTCGAGGCGAGCGCGCCGGTGGCGGCCGAGAGGAACAGCTGGCCGGTCTGCGCCGACTGCGTGACCTCGACCGACACGGCCACCGACGAGTTGGTGCCGAACTGGACGCCGTGGATGTCGACGCCGTCGATGTTGGTGGCGTTGATGCCGCTGGTCACGTACTCCAGGGAGCCGTTGAGCAGCTGCAGGCCCGCGAAGCTCGCCGTGTTCGAGATGCGCGTGATCGACTCGATCGCGCTGTCGATCTCGAGCTGGTTCGCCTGGATCTCCTCCTCGCTGATGCCGCCGGTGTTGGCGCTGTTCACCACGAGGCTCTTGATCGAGTTGAGCAGGTCCGCGACCTCGGCCAGGTAGCCTTCGGTGGTCGCGATGACCGAGCTCGCGCGCTCGGAGTTGTCGATCGCCTGCCCGATGCCCTTGATCTCCGAGCGCAGGCGCTCGCTGACGATCAGGCCCGCCGGGTCATCGGCGCCGCGGTTGATGCGGAGGCCGGTGGCGAGGCGCTGCAGGCGGGTCGAGAGGTCGGTGTTCGAGCGGCTGAGGTTGTTCTGCGCGATGAGCGACGGAACGTTCGTATTGATGCGAGCCATGGCAATCCTCCTTGATTGAGAGGCCCTGAGCGGAAGCAGTCGTCAGGCGGTCTCGCGCCTGCTGGTCTGGGTCGCCGCGAGCTTCGCGGCAGCAGGCAGGACCGTCCCGCCCGTCGTGGCCTTCGCACCGCGCGCACTCCCGCGCGGGCGGAGCGAACCGAGCTCGCCGCGGAACGCCGCGGCCTGCTGGTTCTCGTTCTTGATGGCGTCGTACACCTCCTTGCGGTGCACCGCCACGGTCGCAGGCGCCTTGATGCCGATTCGCACCTTGTCGCCTCGGATATCGACGATCGTGAGCTCGACGTCGTCGCCGATCATGATCGTCTCGTCGATCTGCCTGGAGAGCACCAGCATGCGCGGGCTCCTTCCTGTGGGCATCCATGCCCGTGAGAGTTCATCCTTGTTCACACGCCGGACGGATCCGGCACGCCATCCATGCTTCCCTGCGCCGCGACCGCCGGTTCAGGCGATCTTCGCGGCGACGCCCTCGGAGAGCCTGACCAGCTCGTGGCGGGTCGACCACTTCTTCTCGGCGAGCACGAGCTGCATGGCGGTGCTGTTGGCGCTGTTCACCACGAGCGGACCCTGGAGGTTCGCCGTGAGCGACTGCTCGCGCTTGTTGACGATCACGAGGACCTGGGCGTCCGCGATGTCGCGGAGGCCGAGCTCCTCCATCTGCTCCTTGCGGATGTTGGCCTGGTAGTCCGGCAGCCAGAGCGCCGGGTCGGTCACGACGAAGGCGAGGTCCGCGCTCTCGGTCGACTGCAGCCAGAAGAACACGCCGTTCTCGTCGGGCTGCAGGAGCGCGAACTTCTTGAAGTTCGAGAAGCCCAGCAGTCCGGCCGGGAACTCGAGGGTGCGCGACTCGTCGATGTCGACGGGTCCGAAGCGCGTGGTCTGGATCAGCATGTCGGGTGCTCCATTCGGCCTTCCACTCCTTGGAGCTGGCATCCATGCCAGTCGGGCTCCGTCCCTGGGTCCTTCCGAAGGGGCCGAACCCTCGGTTGGTGAACCGCGCGACCGCGCGGGTATGTCCTGTGCGCCCCCGCTCAGCGGAGGTAGTCGAGCAAGCTCAGGTTGACCGCCTTCGCGGCGCCGGCGAGTCCGGCCTCCAGCTGCTGCTGGAGGCTCGCGAACTGGGTCGCCGCCTTGGTGAAGTCGAGGTCCTGGATGCTCGAGCGAAGTGCCATGTCCTGGATTCCGAGGTCTTCCTCGCGGGTGGCCGCCTCTGCGACGCGCCGCGATCGGACGCCGACATCCGCGCGCGCCTCGGCGGCGCGGGAGATGTCGGATTCCAGCTTGTCGGTTGCAAACTCGATGCCACGCTCGTCGTTGGCCTGCAGCGCGTCGCGCAGGGCCATGAGGTGCGAAAACACGCTGTCGACGGCAACTGTTGCGCGGTCGGTGCCGACCAAAGTTGCCGAGTCGGTGTCGCCGGCGATGCCGAGGCTGGTGGCGGTGCCGGAGTTGTTGATGTCCGCCACCAAGGTCTTGGACCCGACGGTCGCGTCGGTGATCGCGATGCCGTTGCCGGTGGAGGCCAGGCCGGCGGAGAACTCGCCCGGGAGAAGTCCGGCGCTCGCGGCCGCGCCGTTGATCCGGTCGAGGACATCCTGGACGGTCGTGGACGCGAGGATGTCGACCTCGAACGATCGGCCGTCCTTGAGCGTGATGCGGATGTCGCGGTCGGCCGCCGGGTCGGGCAGGCCGGTCTGCGGGTCGATCGCGCCGCTCGCGCGGGTGACGCCGCGGCCGTCGTTGAAGTCGGCCAGGCGCGTGAGCGCGGACAGCGAGCGGATGCCGAGCTCGGTCGCGGTGGTGCCGCCGGCCTCCTCGATCGACATCGAGGTGCCGGAGAGCTCGTTGCGCATGTTCAGGCGGGTGCCGTCCTCGGCGATCTCGACGCGGACGCCGAGTCCGAGGGCGGTGACGGCGTTCTGCAGGTCCTGCACCGTGGTGAGGGCGCCGAGGTCGACGTCGCGCACCTGGCCGCCGTTGCGGAAGCGGATGGTGCCGAGCGGGACGGTCACCCCCGTGAGCGCGTCGAGGCGGGTGAGCGGCGTGAGCTTCGGGTCGAGGTCGAGGCCGGCGGTGGTCGCGCCGCCGGGATAGGTGCCCGCGAGGCCGAGGTCGCCCGCGGTGGTCGACGAGTTCGAGTCGCGCACCACGATGTTGATGCCGGCGGAGGGCGTGATCGCGATGCGGTCGCCGGTGGCGGCGTCGATCGAGGCGACGGCGCCGGGATCGGTCGCCTGGATGACGGCGTTGATGGAGTTCAGCACGTCGCCCACCGAGTCGGCCTCGGAGAGGTCGAGCTGGGAGATGGTGCCGTTGACGTCGATCTCGATGCTGCCGGCGTGGACGCCGACGCCATTCGCGCCGCGCAGGTCGGACAGCCGGGTGGCGGCGCTCATCGAGGGATCGAGGTCCCGCTCGCCCTGCACGCGGCCGGAGAGCGCGCCGAAGGCCTGCTCGGCGGCGATGGTGACGCGGATGTCGGAGGCCAGGCCGAGGTCGGCCCGCATGCCCTCGCCGCTGCCGATGTAGCGGATCCCGTCGAGCATCGAGGTGAAGGGCTGCGCCGCGTGGGCGTCACCGCCGAAGTAGTGGATGCCGCGCAGGTCTCGGTTCGCGACCGACAGCAGCGAGTTCAGCATCGAGTCGATGACGGTGGCTTGGTTGCGGCGGGTGGCGTCGTCGCTGCCGACGCCGATCTGGGAGAGGCCGATGCCGCGCGCCTCCTGCAGCAGGTCGGCCACGTCGCCGAGTGCGGCGTCGAGGGAGTTCAGGGTCGCGTCGGCCTGCGAGAGGTTGCGGATGCGCTGCTCGCGACGCTCGATGGCGTCCTCGAGCACGCTGACCGTCGAGGCGCCGATGGCGTTCTCGGAAGGCCGGGTGAACTCCTTGCCGGCGGCGAGGCGCACCTGCAGCAGGAGGAGATCGCGGTTCGTCTTCTGAATGCCTCCAAGCGCAATTCTCGACGCCAGGGCGTTCGGAACGCGCGCGAGGTTGGCAGGAATTGCTCCCATGGTTCGGTCTCCGGCCGAAGGGGGCAACCCGCGTGCCGACGCCGCGGAGCCGATGTTCTCGGCGATCGCGGTCCGCGTAACCGATGCGCCTGGGACGGCTCGGGAATTTCCATGGGAAATCGCCCCAAGGTCTGCATGGCGCGCGGGTTCCGTCGCACTTCCTAGTGAGCCCTTCCGGGCCCGCTACCTCGGGTAGCACATGTTGGAGAGTTCGGCAGCTTTAGGAACCGTGCAGCTCGATCCGTTCGGGGCAACAACCGGATCGATGCGGCAAATGGGGTTCGCAACCAACGCAGGCGGCCTTCAGAGTGGTGTGCCGCCAGCGAGCTCAGTGCACGTGCGATTCCCCGGGGGCGTTTCCTTCCTTGTCCGCGACGCGCGATCACGTCCCGCGCGTCATCGACAAGCGCCTGCCGGCACACAACTGCCAACCGCCGACGATCGATCGTCGGCGGTTGTCCTTTTGCCGCGCGGACCTCGCGACGACGCGGGCCTTGGGAACTCGGTGCTCGCAATCGGCGCACCGCTTCGGGTATGAATGGAGGGATGAAGTCCTCCCTGACGCGGTTCCTCGCCTGCTCCTCCGTGGTCGCCGTGTGCTCGAGCATCCTTTCGGGCGCCCATGCGCAGACCTCGGACGTGCTCCTGATCCCCGACTCGGGCCCCCTGCTCGGCCGGGTCTGGGCGATGAGCCCGGTCGACGGGAGCCTGGTCAACGACCAGTTCATCCTGCCGGACGCGCGCCTGACGCAGCCGATCCAGATCGTGGACTCCGGTCGCGGCACGCTGCTGGTGACCGATGAGACCGCACGCGCCGTGTACGAGTACGCGCCGAACGGCTCCTATGTAGGCACGCTCGCCGCGGGTCTCGACGGCGCCTACGGCATCTGCATGCGGGATGGCGCGGCGTTCGTCACGTCGGGCTTCAGCAACAACCTCGGCGGAAAGATCTATCGGATCGCGCTCGATGGCTCGGCGCCGACGGTGTTCAGCGACTGGGCGGGCATCGGCGACCCGCGTGGCATCGCGCCCTACGGCACCGGCTTCCTCGTGGGCAACTCGACCGACGACGACCTCGAGGTGGTGACCGCGACCGGCTCGGTCGTGCCTGTCCCGTTCTTCGATTCGGACGGCATCGCGGGGCTGAACTTCCCGCAGCAGATCCACGCGCTTGAGGGCGGCAGCTTCATGGTGGTCGGCTTCTCGGCGCCGTGGGGCATCTACTTCTACGACGCGTCGGCGATCAACTACGCGTCGTACCGCGCGCCGGAGGTGTTCCTGAGCCCGCGCGGCGCGATCGTCCTTGACAACGGAGAGATCCTGTACACGGGCGGCACGCGGATCGACCGGTTCAGCACCAAGACCTACGTGAACACGAACATCGTGAACCAGCTGGGGTCGAGCTTCCGCTGGGTGACCCGCTACACGCCGCCGGCGCCGTGCGTCGGTGATCTGAACGCCGACGGCAGCGTCAATGCCAGCGACCTCGCGACCGTGCTCGGCGCCTGGGGCTCGGCGGATGCGGTCGCGGACCTCGACGACGACGGCACCGTCGCGGCGTCGGACCTCGCCATCGTGCTCGGCGCCTGGGGCGCCTGCGCGGGCTGAGCCGGAACCGCGCACCGCATGTGGATGGCCCGCGACCGCCGCGGGATCGGCATGGCGCGGGCGCACGCACTGAACAAGAGCAGGCCGCCGGTGACTGGATGGTTCCCGTCACCGGCGGCCTGTCGTTCGTGTGCGACCAGCGCTTTCCGCTCGCCGCTCACACATGATTCATGCCGTGCCGATCAACGGCGGCGGCGACGCGAGGCGATGCCGGCGAGGCCGAGAAGCGCGAGCGCGCCCGGAGCCGGGACCGGTCCGCTGCTGACGGTGACGTTGTCGATGCGGCTCGAGCCCGCCGCAGCGCCCGCCACGAGCGAACGGAAGCGGAAGAGCACCTCGGCCTGGTTGTCGGCCGCGGCGACCGAGACGCTGGTCGTGTAGATCGCGTTGTAGGTCGTGGTGTTCCAGGTCGCGGGGGCGCCGCCGCCGCCGGACTGGAGGACGGTGTAGTTCGCAACCACGGTGCTCCAGTTCGAGCCGCCGTCGATGCTCATGACGAGCTCGAAGCTCGCCGGACCGGTCGAGCTGCGGGTCTGGTCCCACGAGAGGTAGATGTCGGAGAAGCCGAGCGTCGAGACCTTGGCCTCGTAGTAGTCGCCGATCGACCAGTTGTTGCTCGAGAAGCCGTACTGCGAGCCGTTGCCCGAGGGCGAGGTGTAGGTCGCGGCGGCGAGCGTGTGGAACGAGCGGAGCTCGGATCCGGCGGTCTGCACGCCGAGGTCGCCGGCGCCGACGGTGTAGTTCTGGCCGGTCGGGACATTGCCGGTGCCGGTCGGGAAGGCGGTGGTGATGGTCCAGCCGCAGACGATCTCTGCGGAGGCGCTGGAGGCGAGCGCGGTGGCGAGCGCCATGCACGTGAGCTTGAGGGACATGGATTTCTCCGCGGCGTGGGCCGCATTCGGTTCGCCGTTCGGCCGCGCCCCGAACGGACGGTGGCGCGTGTGACAGCGAAAGGACAGGATGGAACGAGACAGGAAGGACAGGACTGGCGGGAACACACTCGAGCGATCGACCGCATCCGTTTCGCGTCCCCTGCTGCTGGCACAGCGGAGGCCGGTGGACGGCGCGACAGACACCGTTCCGCAGGCCGCTGGACGCGGACATGCAAAAACGGATCTTCTCGCCCAAGCCCTGTTCCGAATCCTCCGAGCGACGCAGGATATGAGTTCCGCAGGGGGATTGCAAGGCGTCGGGAGGGAGCGCGGGCGTTCGGGAACGAGTCGAGGCCTGAAACGGCGCCGCGACCAAATCCGAAGGGAGGCGCCATGTCCGACTACCGCTACATCGACCCGCGTGGACGACGCTCCGGCCCTTACACCGAGGCGGAACTCAAGTTGCTGGCGAGCCGCGACCTCCTCGAGGCCGATGGCGTGATCGAGTTGGAGCGCGCGCCGGGGGCCGGTTGGCGCGTGGCCGACGTGCCGTGGCTGAGGGCGGCGCCGTCAGAGGCCACGGGGGCGGGCGTGCCCACTCCGCCTCCCCCGCCACCAGACATGGCTTCCGAGCCGGCCGCGACGCCCGCGACCGAGGCGCGCGCTGCGGCCGAGCCGCCCGCTCCGTCGGGGGATGCCGCGATGCAGGGTTCCGCGCCGCAGGCTCCGGCGCCGCAGCGGAGCTGGGAGGGCGCCTCGGCGTTCGCGATCCCGCCGAAGTCGATCGAGGAGTTCGCCACGCGTCCCGCGCCCGTCGCGGAGTCGCGCGGTGACGCCGGGATCTCGCGCGCGCTCTACGTGCTGCTCGCGATCCTGCCTCCGTTCATCGGACTGTTCGGCATCCACAACGTGGTCGCGGGCTACACGACCCGCGGCCTGATCGCGCTCATCCTGTCGCTCGCGACCTTCGGCGGACTGTGCTGCATCGTCGCGCCGCCCTGCGCGTGCGTGAGCGTGCCGGTGTGGATCGTGCTGTTCACCATGGCGGTGATCGAGGCCTTCACGGTGCGCTTCGATGCGAAGCAGCGGCGCTTCTCGTGAGTGAGGATCGCGTCGCGCGCGGTCACACGATCGTGAGCAGCGTCTGCAGCGTCTCGTCGATGGTCGCGATGTAGCGCGCGGCCGCCTGGAACTGGCGCTGGTAGGAGAGCATGTTGATCGACTCCTCGTCGAGCGACACGCCGCTGGTGGCCTGGATCTGCGACTCGAGGCTTTCGCGGACGAGCGCGGTGCTCTCGGCCTTGGTGTTGGCAGCCTCGGTGCGCACGGCGAGATCGGTGGTGGCGCTCTGCCAGAACCCGCGGAGGCTGCGGCCGCCGAGGTTCTCGACGCCGAGGTCCTCGAGGCCCGCGATCGCGAGCGCGGCGCCGTTGGAGCCGGGGATGTGCCCCTGTCCCGCGGCGAGGAGGCGCGGATCGTCGGCGATCGCCTCGTTGATGGCGAGGTTGGTCGCGTCGGAGCCGGCGAAGAAGCTGTTGACGCCGAGCGCCGCGAGCAGGCCCGAGCTGTCGTCGCTGAAGCCGACCTCGTATCCGTTGGCGGCGTCGATGCGGAGCGCGCCGTCGGCGGTGACCGAGGCGGTGCCGGTTCCACCGGGGAACGCCGCGTTGATCTGCGCCGCGAGCTGGTTGAGCGAGGTCGTGCTCGGGTCGACCGCGATGAGCATGGTGGTGCGCTCGCCGGTCGACTGGTTGGTCACGTGGATCTCGAACGACCCGTTGCGGATGTCGAAGGGAATGCCCGCGGCGTCGGCGGCGAGGTTCGCGGTCGGGTCGTCGACGGGATTCAGCCCGGTGACCGTGGAGTATCCGCGCAGGCCCTGCGCCTGCGAGTGGATGCGGTTCACCTGGAAGGCGAGCTCGCGGGCGAGCGTGTCGAGATCGGCGATCGCGGGGTCGACGGTGTCGGCCCGCTGGCGGAAGAGCGCGCCGATCTGGCCGCCGTCGGGCGTGAGGGTGGTGCCGTCGGCCTTCACGCGCAGCGAGACGTTGGTGCCGTCGCCGCTCGACTCGGTGCGCAGCGCGATGCCGCGCGACTCGCCGGCGAGGACGATGGGGACCGAGCCGACGAGCACGTCGAGCGCGCCGTTGGGCTGCTCGACGGTGCTGACCGGGATGTACTGCGCGATCTCGTCGATGAGCATGTCGCGGCGGTCGCGCAGCGAGTTCGCGTCGCCGCCGGCGCCGCCCTGCTCGGTCTCGACGATCTGGCGGTTGACCTCGGCGACCTGGTCGAGCAGCCCATCGACGGTGCGGATGGTCGCGCCGAGCGCGCGGTCGATCTCGGTCCGGACATTGGCGTGCTCGGTGCGCAGTTCACGGATCGAGGTCGCGAGCCCGCTGCCCTGCTGGACGACGACGGTGCGCACGGCCTCGTCGGTCGGGTTGTTCGCGAGCTCGCTGAAGCTGTTGAAGAACGCGCTCAGGCGGCTCGAGAGGTCCTGGTCGGTGAGCTCGTTGCGGATGGTCTCGATCGCGTTGAGGAAGCGCTGGTCGATCTCGGCGGAGTTCTGGTCGCTGATCGCGGCGCGGGCGCGGCCCTGCAGCGCGACGTCGACGGTGCGCTGGATGCGCGCGAGCTGCACGCCGGTGCCGACGAAGCCGCCGCG
>Ga0079301_1000450_pt1 | contig 19646 bp, 15 predicted proteins | sample Wag4_2014_7_11_3_FD_74797 | JGI IMG/M metagenome (GOLD analysis project Ga0079301, IMG submission 74797) | Fresh water mixed with fracking chemicals microbial communities from Ohio, USA - Utica-2 Time Series FC 2014_7_11 | ecosystem: Engineered > Industrial production > Chemical products > Input... | reverse complement strand
AGCAGGAGGCTTCGGTTTGGCCTTGCGAGCTGGTTGTGGCTGCGGAGTTGTCGAACGGCCACGGACCGGTGCCCGTGAGTACGGTGGGCAGCGTGCAATCATCGTTGCCGCTCGGGATGATCACGCTCAGGTCAAACACACCGGTGCCAGGTGTGGCGACTGGGGCGGTGCCGGGATACAGACCCAGTTGGATGAGGTACGAGTTGCCCTGCACACACGCAAAGTTGAGTGTCGATTGGAACGTAGTGCAGGCGTCGTCATTGCACGCGATGGCAGCGGTGGTCGGGCAGGAGTTGCCGTTGTAGACCGCGATCTTGGTGTCAATCGTCGACACACCGCAGGTGTTGATCGTGGCTGTGCCCGTGGCTGTGGCGGTCCAAGTGAACCACACATCGTTGTTGATGGCCGTACCTGCACCAACCTGGTTGCAGAGTGCGTCGGTCTGGCCTTCGATGCCGGTGGTGGCGAGCGTGTTGTCGAACGGGAAGGAGCCCGTGCCCGCGATCACGAAGGGTGTAGTGCAGGAGTCCGAACCGACAAGTGCACTTGACAGCGCCGTGGCAGTAGCGCGTTGCGTTGTGCTCATGGTTGCCGGCGGACGCGGATAGGGGTCCTTGGAGTAGGTCGGAATGTCCTTTTGAGCATTGGCCAGAGAGCCAACGACTACGCAGGCCGTGAGGAGCGTGAGAGCGCGCATGGAGAAACCTCGTGCAGATGGAAGCGAGAGAGCGCGGCCTATCCGCGCTCCCTTCACCATCGCCTAGGGGGGCAGTTCCCGCAAGTGGACTGCCTAGAAGTTCAAGCACTAGCTAGAACTTGCGGCTCTTCTGCAGCACGCTGTCGAGGGTCTGTACCGTCGTGTTGCGCTCGTCGTCCGACAAATCCAGGATCTCCTGCAGCGCAATCCCGATGTGCGGGATGTAGGTCTCGATGTAGTTGCGCTTGTCAAATTCAGCGCGCAAGCGCTTGCCGCGCCGCACATACGAGCCCAAACGCCGGCCGCATTCCTGCAGACCAAGCTTGATCTCCTTCATGATCTCCTCGTAGGCGGCGATGGCCTCCTTGGATTCACTCGTGAAGGGCACCCACACCGAGGCGATGTGCACCATCACGGCCATGGGGCCGATAGGCAGCGCACCTTTGGGCTGTTGGAGTCCGTAGGACTTCCAGTTGGTTTGGATCACAGCCTTGGTCACGGCGCACGCCGATTGCTGATGCAAGAGCGGCACGCGGTTGGCAAAGCGCAACACACGCACCGGTTCGTCTGCGGCACCGACGAGATCTTCGGTCGCGGCCGTCGACTTCTCCTTCTTCACGATGCGGCCTTCATCGGTCACATCGAGGCCCACACCACCGGGCTTGCCGTACGCGATGCCCACTTCGATCACGAACGGATTGCCGCGGTAGACACTCGGTGCGCGCGAGTTGGCGTAGTAGAAGTCGGCTTCGATCTCTTTCTTCAAGCCTGCTAACACCAAGCTCTCGCCGATGGGCGAAATGCAGTTGGTGCTGGGCGCCATGATCTTCGCCTTTTGGATCGCTTCATGCAGTGCAGCCGCTTCTTCGCGCGCGGTTTTGGAAGGCACTGCTTTGTCGGACAACTTGGCGGCCTTGCAGATCTCGACCGCGACCTTGGGCCCGACGCGTGAGAAGTCCTCTTGCAAGAAGCCCGCCAGCGTGCGCGCTTGCGTCTCTTTCATCATGCCGATCAAACGGCCGAGCTCCACACCGTGCGGGTGCGGCTTGATCTCTTCTACGGCGGGCGGCAGATCTTTGGTGCTGCGCTCGTAGGTCACCACGCCGCCTTGCGGGTCACGATAGGTCAGCGTGACATGCGGATTGGCGATGGCGGTTTGCTTGACATACATGTCGACCGAGCGCAGGCCCTTCTGGTACTTGGCCTCCATCTCGATCTCGACGCGCGTGCCGTGATCCTTGTCCCACTCGACGGTCTTCTGCTCGTGGATGTCGGGCTTGTTCTTCGTTGTGTCGATCGAAAGCAAGAACTCGTGGGCCTTGGCGCGCTTGCCAGGCTTGCTGATGATCTTCATCGGCTTGCCCGTTGTGAGCATGCCGTACATGCCCGCCGCCGAGATGCCGATGCCTTGTTGGCCGCGCGATTGCGACAGCTTGTGGAACTTGGAGCCGTAGAGCAGCTTGCCGAAGACCTTGCCTACTTGTTCGGGCAGGATGCCGGGACCGTTGTCCTCCACAACCATGCGGTAACGGTTCTCCGCAAGTTCGTGCAGCTCGACCAGCACATCCGGCGGAATGCCTGCTTCTTCGCAGGCATCGAGCGAGTTGTCGACGGCTTCTTTGACTGCCGTCAACAGTGACTTGAGCGGGGAGTCGAAGCCCAGCAGGTGGCGGTTCTTCGTGAAGAACTCCGCCACCGAAATGTCGCGCTGCCGCGCCGCCATGTCCTCGGCTGTGGCGCCGCGCTTGGCGGGCTTTTCTTGCGACTCAACCTTCGTGGCTTGCTTGCTGTCGGTGCTTTCGAGTTCCATCCGACCTGTTGGTGTAGGAACACGCGCGGGCACTTGCAAGGGCGGTGCCGTTTACGGCACCCAGGTCAACTCCAAGCCGTTGCTGAGGTTGAACAAGCTAGCGGTGCAATACGCCGCAGCATTACGGTACCAAGCTTGGTAGGTGCGCGTACCCGGAGCGAGTACTTGGCCCTGCGTCGCGATGGCCAAATCTCCGGCCTGCGGGTACACGCTGGCGCCTGCGGCAGCTTGTTTGGTGCCCAGTCGCAGGACCGTACCGCCCGCACAGCGCAGACCGTCGCCAAACACGGCACCCGCACCACCATTGATGCGAGTGGTGCCTTGGAAGTACAGGCAGCTGGAGTTCGGCACGCCGAACAAGCGCAGCTGCAGCGAGTCGGCCGCAAGGCTGGCCACGCCAGTGGCCTCGACTACGGCTCCCGTTCCATCCACCGAGTTGGCGCAACCACGGCCAGCTGTGCCTGAGTTGCCGCACGGGCAAGCGGTACCGCTGCCGTCACCAAAGCAGAACGGTGTGGCGACCACACAGGGTGCACCGCTTTCGACGATGTCAAAAGTACCTAACACCGAGTTGGTCTCGAGCGGATAGCGCCCCATCTGAATGGTGTAGGTCTGACCACACACTACCGGCCACGACACCGTGGAAGGGAAGCCAAACTGGCCACAGAAGCCATCGTCTTCGTTGCACGCAATCGCTGGACCGGTGGGGCAACCAGCGCCTGCGTAGATAGCCACCTTGGTGTCTTCACTCGGGCTACCCACGATGCCTGCGCAGGTGCTGAGGGTCGCGGTGCCGGTGGTCGAAGCGGTCCAGGCAAACCACTGATCGTTGCGGATCGCAATCTCGTTGAAGAACACGCACGCCGCTTCAGCTTGGCCTTCCGTGCCGGTAAAGCACAGGGTGGTATCGAAGGCATGCGGTCCAGGCCCCGAGATCGGTGTGGCGTTTGCGCACAAGTCATTCGCCGGAGCAGGCGGGACGAGTTCGATGAAAATCGCGCCCGAGCCGCTGACTTGCGCACCCGGCCACAGTCCTACTTGGAAGGTGTAGCGCTGCCCCGCAACGGCTTGGAACATGGCGCGCGATTGCGTGTTGCAGTCGTCGTCATTGCAGCTAATGGCGGGGGATGTGGGGCAGCCTTGTCCGTTGTAGACGGCGATCTTGGAGTCGAGCACCGAGACGCCACACGACGACACTCGGTATTGCGCGGTTGCGGGCGCTGTCCAGGCGTACCACACATCTTTGATGAGACCTGTGCCAGCAGGTTCGGCGCACAGCGCCTCTCCTTGGCCTTGTGCACCCGTCGTGGCGGGAGCGCAGTCATAGAACGCAAAGGCCAAACCGGTCAGGTTCTGAGGTGTGGCGCAGTTGTCGTTGGTCGGAGGCTGGCGCGTTTGGATGTTGAAGAGCCCTGCACCTGAGGTTGCGGGCGGAATGTTGCCCGGATACAGGCCCAGTTGAATGGTGTAGGTCTGCCCTGCGATGACTGCGGCGGTCAGGGTCGATTGGAAGCCTGCGCACGCGTCGTCGTTGCACGCGAGTGCCGCTGTGGTCGGGCAACCAGCGCCGGCATAGAACGCAACCTTGGTGTCGATGGCTGTGTAGCCACAGGTTGTCAAGATGGCTGTACCTGTGGTGGCGGCGGTCCACTGGAACCAGACATCTTGCAGCACAGCAGTACCTGCACCCACTTGGTTGCACAGCGTCTGCCCCTGACCTTCAGCTCCCGTGGTGGCGTTGGTGTTGTCAAAGTTGAAGGTGCCATCGCCTGCGATGACCGTCGGTGTGGCGCAGTTGTCGGGGCCAACTTGCACGGGCGTGGTAGTGATCTGCAGCTGGCCTACGCCAGGTAGGGCGGGCGGTTGATTGCCTGGGTAGAGACCGACTTGAATCGTGTAGACCTGTCCCGCAGTGGCGTTGAAGGTCACCGTCGATTGGAACGCGGCGCAGGCATCGTCGTTGCAGGCGAGTGCTGGTGTGGTCGGGCAACCATTGCCGCTATACACCGCGATCTTGGTGTCGACGGTGGAGAACCCGCAGGTGTTGACGCGCGCCAAGCCTGTGGTGGTCGCGGTCCATGCAAACCACACATCACTCAAGATACCTGTGCCACCACCTACCTGATTGCAGATGCCTTGAGTCTGTCCCTGCGGGCCGGTTGTGGCCGCTGTGTTGTCGAACAGGTAGAGCCCATCACCAACCAACGCATCAGGTGTGGCGCACGAGTCACTGCCGCCTACCAGGGAGCTGGTGAGAGGCACGGCGGGCACGGCTGTGGACGCAGCGCTAGGCAGAGCCGCGGCACGCCCTCGTCCAATTTCCTTGACAATGGGACTACGCTGCAGCGTTCCCGTAGAGGACTGGGCTCCTGCAGATGAAGGAGCGAGGACCAGCAGACCGGCGACGAGGGGGAGGATACGGAGCATGGTCGTGGGGGGGCCGTGCAAACGGTGACCCTACCCTCATGAATACCCCCATATTCCGCAGTCGGGCAGGGGAAACCTCGGCAAATCTTTCCGCCGACTAGGAGCTTTGATTCAGATTTTGCACCAGCCACTGCAGAACTTCATGCAGCATCCAGCCGACCAAGAGCACCTTGGGGGCGGAGCTCAGGCAGCCCCACGCCATGTAGCGCTGCTGCAGCGAGCCGGCGCATTGCGGGCAGACGCGGGGCGCCGCGCCCGTGGGTAGCTGGGCCGCGCAATGCGGGCAGACCTTGGTTTTCAGGAGGCGCGGCATGAGGGAGCAGCCCCTGTGGCGATGCGCATCGGCCACCAGCCTGCGCACATGCCGGCTTGGGTTGCGGCGGCACGCCAGCGTTCCAGCGCCAAGTCCAAGCGCGGCTCATCGTCAAAGCGGCATTCGAGCCGCAAGTAGCGGGCTAAGGCCTCACGCGGCAGTCCGAGTTGCGTCACGCCTTCGTCTACATACGACTCGAGCTTGGCGAGACCCGCACGGCGTGCTGAGGCAAAGGTGGCGAGCTCGGCTTGGCTCAGTTCGAGCCCTGGTCGCACGATCCATGTCGCGAAGGGGAAGGGCAGCTGCGTCGCACGCGCCCACGCGCCCGAAGGATCGAAGTACTCGTCGGTGCGGGTCTCAAGCGATCGGCGCAGCGCGGCGTCGCCAATCTCGAGGAAAGCGTCAGCCTCGGCCCGCGAAGGGTCAGAGCCCGGCGCCACATCGATGAAGCGCGGTGCCAAACGCGGGCGCGGAAAGCTGTCGCCTAGCGCCCCCGAGAACAATGTTTGCACCAACGCAGCCGCTGCGCGCGATGCAGGGTCCAGCGCGACACTCGTGAGCTCTTCTACAGGACGGCGCAAGAAGACGCGTACTGACGCTACTTCGCCGTGCCCCGCGATCGCAAAGCCCGCGAGGTAGCCATAGCCTTGCTGGCGAAACAGCTCGATGGTGCTGACGAGCGCCACATCCAACTCGGCGTTGCGCAGCTTCTCGATGAGGCGTGCCGGCACTTCGCGCTCCAACGACACGAGCGGCGAGCGGTCCAAGCCCTCGATCAGTGGTCGCGCAACAAGATAGGGCGGTGCGCCCACACGCAGCAGAGTTCGGCTCATCGGCGACGAATGGTACGCGTTGGAGTATGATCGCGCCACGCTAGGTCCAAGCTCCTGCATGCGCCCCGCCGTCTTTCCTACTGTTCCGCTCAAGGACTTCGCTCTGTTGGATAGCGGCGGAGGCGAGAAGCTGGAGCGTTGCGGCCCCTATGTCTTGCGCCGGCCCGATCCACAGGCTGTGTGGTCGCGCAGTTTGAGTGACGAGATTTGGCTGCATGCCGACCTTGTGTTTGTGCGCGAAAGCGACCGTGGCGGGCGTTGGGAAGGTCCGCAGGCGCGGCGCGGTGTGCCGGAGTGGACCATCGATGCGTTGGGTGCGACCGTGCGCATCCGCCCCACGCCGTTCAAGCACATTGGGATCTTTCCCGAGCAAGCTCCCAACTGGAAGTTGGTCGAGGATCTGCGTCCGCGTCTCGGTGCCAAGCCGCGCTTGCTGAATCTGTTTGGCTACAGCGGCGTGGCGACGGTGTTGGCTGCGCGCCATGGCTACGAGACGACGCATGTAGACGCCTCGAAGAGCGCCATCGCGTGGACACGCGAGAACCAAGCTTTGTCCGGTTTGCCTGACAGCGCGGTGCGCGTGGTGTTGGAGGATGCGTTGGCGTACGCGCGACGCGAAGCGCGCCGGGGGTCGCGCTATGAAGTCGTGTTGCTGGATCCGCCGCACTACGGACGCGGCCCCAAGGGCGAGACATGGCAGTTTGAAGACCAAGTGGCCGAGTTGGTCCACGCCGTGCGTGACGTGTTGGCCGAGCGTTCTTTGGTAGTGCTGTCGACCTATGCCATTGGCTGCACGCCGCTGACCTTTGCGAACTTGTTTGCCGAGCTGGGGCCCGGTCGCATCGAGGCCGCGGAGTTGGCCCTGACGCAGGAGGATGGTGCGCGGCAGTTGCCGTGCGGCTTCTGTGCGCGGCACATGCGCGGTCTTGAGACCAGCGCGGTGTCACCGGGGTGAGCACACGCATGGAGCTGTCGATCCTGCATGACGACAACCATGTGCTGGCACTGGTCAAGCCCGCGTGCGTGCCCATGGTGCCGGACGAGAGCTTGGACGCCAGCCTCTATGACCTCGCCAAGGACTGGGTAGCCAAGCGCTACCAGAAGCCCGGCGCGGTGTACTTGGGTGTCGTGCATCGTCTCGATAGGCCCGTTTCTGGTGTGGTGGTATTCGCTCGGACAAGCAAGGCCGCTGCGCGTTTGTCGGAGAGCTTCCGGCAACGCACGACGCACAAGACCTATCTCGCCCTGGTGGAAGGTCAGTTTCCCGCGCGCGAGTTTGCTGTAGAGCAATGGTTGGTGAAGGATGAGCGCAGCAATGTGGTGCAAGTCGCTACAGCAGGTGCAGCGCATGCCAAGCAAGCCCACACACACATCAAGGTGGTGCGCACGCTGCAAGGACGCTCTTTGGTCGAGTTGCAACCGCTGACCGGGCGTCCGCATCAGCTGCGCGTAGCGTGTGCTACCTACCTCGCTCCGATCGTGGGAGACCTCAAGTACGGAGCACGAGCAGCCCTCGACGATGCATCCATCGCGCTGCATGCGCGTGACTTGCAGTTTGACCATCCGGTGCGCGAGTTGCGCGTAGCCGTGTCGTGTGCTCCTCCCGACCGCGCATGGTGGCGGCCCTTTGCGTAGGCTATGGTCCGCCCATGACGCCCAAGAGCGAAGTCCGTTGGTTGGCAACGACACTGCTGGTGGTGATCAGTAGCTTGGGGGTCATTGCATGGCTGGACAAGCCAGTCGTCTCCCCGGTGCAGCGAGCGGATGTGTCCCATCACGTGCATGTGCTCGAGACCGAACCCGCAATCACACGTAGCACTTCGACGCACACTCCGTCGCCGCCCGCGGGGCAAGCGTGGGTGCGCGGTCGCCTCTCGGTACCAGCCGATGCTCCCAGTCTCGCGCACCCGCGCGTTGTGTATGTTGAAACTCCAGAAGTGCTCCAGCGCGCGCGTGGTGGTGCTGCGCGCACGCTTGGAGAGGGCTTGGCCTTCGGTCCTTTGGCCCTGCCACTGGACTCCAATCACCTCGTCTTGGCGCGCGTAGGCTTGGCCGTTACGCGCAAGGGATTCTTGGTGACGCCTGGCAAGGGAGCATCGGTACTCGACCTAGGCATCTTGCAGTTGACAGAGTCGCCCTCGATCGAGTTGTACCTGTTGGGCGAAGAAGATCTGCGCCTGGAAATCGCGCATGTGGAAGGTACGCAAGGCAGCGAAGCGTACCTGTTGTCGGATGCGGGCGCGTGGGCCTTGGGACCGAAGACACTCGTGCCGCTGCGACCTGGTGTGTCGTATTTGCTTGCACCCTTTGTTGCCGAGGCGATGTACGAGCTGGTGCTCGTCGATGCAGAAGGGCGTCGCAGTGCCAAGTTGCGTGCCGCTACGCGCGAGATCGGTGGCGTGCGCGTCGACTTAGATCCCACGAGCATCGATCGCACAGCTCCGGTATTGAGTCCGCGCTAGGCCGCGCACTGCGCTCAAGCGCTTGTGCGCCACTCGTGCTCAGCTGCCTCCAGTTTGGCCCCGCGTGCCGGCCATGGAATGCCGAGCGCAGCAAACTCTGGTCTGCGTCCGCTGGAGCGGAACGCCACCTCCGCGCCGAGTGCCAACAGCATGTCCAGACGCTGCACGAGTGAGGTCAGCGCTGCGAGCTTCAGTCCGCGTTCATTCGTCACCCACTCATGGTGATGCGCACAGTTGTTGGCGATCTCTTCCGGCAAGCGCCAGCTGCGCGCTAGGGCAGCGCCTGCTGCTTCGTGCTCTTCGCGGAAGAGGCAACCTACTAATGCCGGAGTTGGCACGATGGGCTTCTTGCTGCGCTCTAACTCACGGCGCAAGGTGGCGATCAACGCGACTTTGCCCACATCGGCCAACAACACCGCGGTGACGACTTGCTCGGGAGGGAGGCCTAGTTCGGGTGCGAACACGCGCGCCATGCGCGCCATGGCGGCAGACTGACGCCACGCTTCCAGCGCCCATGTCGCCAAGGCCCCATCGTCAGGTGCCGAGGCTTTGAGTGCCATGGACCACAGCAGGGCGCGCAAGTCCCGGGCGCCAATGCGCACCACGGCTTCGGCCACTGTGCGTGCAGGTTCGGCCGCCGAGTACGCTGCCGAGTTCGCGGCCCCCAACACCTCAGCCGACATGATCTGGTCGCGCTCGATGGCCTCGACCACAAGCTTGGTGGAGATGTCTTCACCGCCCGTCAAGTGCAGCAGCGTGGCGTGCGTGGACGGCAGCTTGGGTAGAGCCAGCTTGCCTGCAGCTACTCTGGCGCGCACCGTCTCCAGCAGCTGTAGCTCGCCTGCAGTCAGACGCGCACGACTACTGCCGGCGGCATCCAGATGATCCTCAATGCGGATCGGTTCCGGTGCGGGCAGCGGTGCGCCAGCTTCTGTGGGCTGTTCGGTGTGGTGGAGATCCAAGCAGCGAGGAATCGCGTGGTGTCGATCAGACTCTACGACCTAGGTCGACGCCCATGCGCGCGCAAGTTGAGCACAAGTTGAGTTCAGTCCAGGAATGTCCGACCGCTGCCTATGACTATTGGCCGCTGATGGGGCCGGGAGGCCGCTGTGCGAAGCGCACATGGAGGGCGGCTCCGGTGCTGACGGAGAAACAGGCCCGACCAGCAAGATTGCGCGGCACGAGCAAGAATGCTGCGCGACGGCCAGCCGTCCACGAAGGTGCGCTGGTCAGCGGTCGTAGCAGAGGCGCAAGGTCCGGCGAGGCGACGATCGTGCCGAGCGGCCCTTGCGACAGATCCCAAGTGCGCGCCAACACACGCAGGGGGCCAGCTGCGGAGAAGGCACCCGGTGCACCGAACACAAACGGCGGGGGATCTGCCTGCGCAAACGAGGCGAGTGTGGAGCGCGGCGTGCCGCTGCGTTCCATCAACTTGGCCTCTAGCACCACTTCCTCGTATTGCGTTCCGCGCGGCAGGGCCAACGGTCCGCCAAACCACAACTCACTACGCTGGGCAGCACTCCACGCCGAGCACAAGAGGCTTGGTGAGGCCGGATCGAAGGGCGTCACGCCGCCAAAGACTCCTGAAGTCCATTGCGCTTGCTCGGGCAGGGCAATCCGTGTTTCGCCCGGTCCAATCGGCCGGTACTGCGCACGCAGCACCACACCTTGGGCCGGCATCACCACGCCGCGTTTGGGCGTGAGCACGCCGTCACTCCAGCGTTCAAACTTGAGCGGCACACCTTGGTACACCGCAAATCGTTGCGCTTCCACGGTGTGGTGGAAGCTCTCGATGCTTACGAGCTGGAACGGTCCGCTGCGCGTGTCTTCGTCGATGACAAGCGACAACCCCGTGGGTTGTGTTTCGATGCGCAGCAACGAGCTGCGCGGTGCCAGTTCCACTGCTGCTGTGGTCGATAGACCACTGGAGTCCAAGGCTTGCACGCGGATGGCGTACCGCACGCCTTCGGGTGTGTGACCGGTATTCGGAACGACAAAGCTACCCGAGCCGCCGAGCAGCGGGCCCAAGTAGGGGTGTTCGTGCTCGTTGTGCAACAGCACGACGGTGGAACGCAGTGCCGCAGGCAACAACACACCGTCTTGCGCGTCGGATGCAGTTGCTTGCCACGCGATGGTCTCTCCCGCGCGGAACAAGGCACCGCTGGTCGGCTGCGTGATGCTGACAACGGGCGGCGTACCGACAAGGATCTGGACTTCGCTGCTAGCCGAGGCACCTTGTGAGTCGCGCACGCGCAGGCGTGCCGTGCGTTGTCCCTCCAGCGTGTAGATGTGCGTCAGCGTGGGCCCGTTGCCCGTCGTGCCATCGCCAAAGTCCCACAAGTATTCGAGCACCTCTTGCGGGTTGTCGGGATCGTACGAGGCTGTCGCATTGAAGGACACGCTCAGCGGCGAAGGACCAGCGAGCACCGAGGCCGCGAACTGCGCCACAGGCGGGGTGTTGCTACTTGGCGCAGAGTAGTCATAGCGCCACACACGCGCTGCTTCGTATTGGCCCGAAGCACCTACGCCATAGGTGGCGACATACAACGAGCCATCGAAAGCTGTGCAGAGATCGACCACGGAGCCAGCTGCGGGCTCCGGCTCGAACAACGACTCGCCCGTCATAGCGCCCGAGGCGTCAAAGTGCAGTGCACGAATCCAACGCGATGCGCAGTCGGCATAGAACAGCGAGTCACGCCACGGCGCGGGGAAGCGCGAACCACGGTACATGGTGCCGACGATCACGCACCCACCTACCGAGCCAGCGCTGTAGATCGGATCATCGTGTCGCCATGCAGCGGTGGGCAGCTGCACGCTAGCGCATGGTAGTGCGCCGCATTGCGGGCCTTCCTGCTCCGGCCAGCCATAGTCCGCCCCGGCGACGGCGAGGTTGATCTCTTCCCATGAGCTACCGAGGTTGCCGCCTACATCGCCTACCCACACGCGGCCGGTCTGCATGTCCGTGGTCATGCGGAAGGGGTTGCGCAACCCGCGCGCCCAAATCTCAGGCAGGGCACCCGGTGTCTGGAGGAACGGATTGTCGAAAGGCACGCTGCCGTCTTGGCGCAGGCGCAACAGTTTGCCTTGGTCGCTGGTCAAGTCGCGCGAATGTGCGGCCACCGCTCCATCGCCGGTGCTGATCAGCAGTGTGCCATCCGGCAGGAAGGCGAGCGCTCCTCCATGGTGAATCAGCGGTGCAACACCGCGCGATTCCCAAATGACGACTTCCGAAGAGAGATCGAGTTGATCACCCGCCAGGGTGAAGTGCGAGACGCGGTCCCTGAGCTGCGGAGTGGTGCGGAACACATAGACCGCATCGTTGGGTAGCAGCGGATCCGCGTGAGCATCGAGCAGTCCGCGCTCACCGCTCTGACCTGCAACTGGAATCACGCCTGCAGGTTGAGGTAGCAGTGATCCATTGCGCAGGACCAAGACTGTGCCATTGCGCAGTGTCAAAAGTACGCGACCATCGCCTAAAGGTGCGAGCGCAGTAGGCTCGACTTGTGGCGGAACGATGGAGGTCTTGGTGAAGCCCAGAGGCAGAGCTGTGTCCTTGAGCGGCGCACAACTGGAGTTGTCGATGCTCCAGTCCGTCCACTCGCCATCACCACTCGCGCCGTTCTTCAGCACACCGGCGGGAGCGCTGGTAGACGTGGCTTGCAGGAGTGCCTGACCTGCACCTTCCTCCATTCGCCACGAACCGACCAGCCCCGCTGTTTGGGGCGGGACTGCGCGCTTCATATCGGCCAGCACTTCTGTGGGGCGGCGTGCAACATCAAAGATACGCAGCTCGTCGAGCCAGCCACGCCATGCGAAGGGTGCTGCCGGCCCTTCCTCGCGTGAACCGCCTACGAACAGTTCGTTCGCTGCAGGCACCCATGCGAGCAGTCCACCAGCATCGGGATACGACAGATCGGGCTGTGCACCTGGGATGGTGGCTACGGCGTCCAACACACCGTCCACAATCAAGGAGAGGCGCGCATTCTGTACATCGCGCACCATGGCTACATGATGCCACTCGTTGTCCGTCAGTACCGTCACACCGGCCAGCGTGATGGGTGTGTTCGCTGGCCCAGCGCCAAGGCCCGCATGCAGACGAGCACCTGCAACCGACAGGCCATAGCCTTGGGCCGAGGCACTGCCTAACCAGCGATCCAACAAGATGGAGCCTTGTCTCCAGCTATCGTCGCTTTGCACCGAGCCCGGTGCATTACCCGGAGTCTGGTTGCAGCAGGGGCGACTACGCACCCACAGCTCTACAGTGAACGAGCCTGCGCCCACATCGGCAGCGTTGGAGCCACGACCGGGCGCATCATCATCGACCACAATGCGCACGCGGTCGTGATCGCGGCTAGGGGCACCATGCAACCGCACCCCATGACGCGAACCCTGCGCCGCCGCACTCGCACAGAGTGCAGTCAACAAGGTGATCGCGGCGCAGACGCGCGTGGCTAGGCGGAGACGGCCCACGGCTTGAGTGTACAGGGGCAGCACCCGACTCGCCTAACAGAGGCACATCTATGGGGGAGCAGTGGGAAAAGTCTTCCCTAAGGCGGTGTTGCAAGGCTCGTGCAGTAGGCACTTTACGAGTGGCTCAGGCTTTGGAATCAAGACCTAGTACCATCCATAGCGTGCAGTTGGTCCCGAACCTGAACAACGAGCGTGTGTATGCCGTCATTGGCGATGTGCATGCCCATATGACCTACCTCGAACAGGTGTGCGCAGAGCTAGCCACACAATCGCTGACTGCAGTGCTGTTGGTCGGGGACATTGGTACGCCTGCGCTGGGTTACCAGCGCAACCGCACCCAGACGAAGGATGCGGCCTATCTTGATTCCGTGGCCTGCGTGTTACAGCGAGTACGAGCCTTAGGGGCGCCTGTGGTGTGGGTGCCTGGCAATCATGATCTGCCTACATTCCCCGAGGACGCTGTCTTCGAAGGCAACATCGATGGCCGTGTGGTCTCTGTCGCGGGTGTGCGTATCGCGGGCTTCGGTGGTGCAGGGCCGGGGATCTTCGGCTTTCCGTATGAGTGGACCGATGAGGAAGCGGCTGTGCGCGGGGTGCCGGCTTGCGAGTTGCTCTTGGCGCATGCGCCTCCAGCGGGCACAACGTTAGATCGATTGTGGGATGGTCGACGGCATGTGGGCAGTGTGTACCTGCGCCGTTGGCTTGACACTCATACCGGAGCGTTTGCCTGTGGTCACATTCATGAAGCCGGTGGCGTGGAGCTCGTGGATGCGGCGGCTTGCGTGAATGCGGGTGGCCTAGGTCTGCCGTACGGCAAGCCGCAGGTCGGCTACTTGCGCTTGCAGGCCGGGCGTTGGCGTGCAGAGCATCATCACTTGAGCACAGGTCAGCGCATGCATGTCCAGCAAATTTGACAGCCTGCCGCAAGGTCGTGCCACTTGGATTGGACTTGATCTAGCGTGGTCGCGGCGCAACAACACGGGTGCCTGTGCCTTGGCAGCGGGGCGCGGACAGAAGGTGCGCGTGCTGGAATTTGCAGACTTGCGCAGCGATGCAGATGTGTTGGCCTTTGTGCGCACTCACGCGGCTCCTACTTGTAGCCTTGGCGTGGATGCACCCTTGGTAGTGACGAATGAGACGGGTATGCGCGCGTGCGATCGTCTGTTGCAGGTGCGACTCGGCAAGTACGGAGCAGGGGCCTATCCCGCCAACCGACGCTTGATGTCGTTAGAAGCGAGCGGACCACGCGGGGAGGCGCTTGGCGAGCAGTTGGCGGCCTTGGGTTTCGAGTGGCCACCGCGTCTAGAGTCTCATGCCCCACGACAAGTGCATGAAGTGTATCCGCATGCTGCATGGGTGCGCATGTGCAACCTCCCGCGACGCTTGGCCTACAAGCGCAAGGGGGACGACCCGCTGCACCGCTCTGAGTACGCGCGAGCGCTCGATTTGCTGGAAGGTTTGCGCACGCCGCGCGTGGTGGACTTTGCACAGGTGCGGTCTGTGCTTGAGTTAGGGGATTGTCGCCCCAAGGAATGGAAGCAGCGTGAGGACCGGCTCGATGCCTTGGTCTGCGCTCTGGTCGCGTGGCGTGCGAGCCGCGGTCAGTGCGAAGCCTTCGGCAGTGAGGCAGAAGGCTTTGTCTGGGTTCCGCATGTGTCTGTCAAGTGAACTTGACGCGCAGCAGCTGGACACTCAGCGGGTGCCCACCGGTACAGCCCCGCCCACTTGAGCCTGCTCTGGATCGCCACTCCACACCACTTGGTAGAGAGTGTCGCGCTCGACGGGCACGCGACCTGCATCGCGGATCCAGCGCACCAGTTCTTCGCGCGCGACCTCTTGCGGCGTCGTGGCGCCGGCCTCGTGATAGATCTTCTCCTCGACCACTGTGCCGTCGACATCGTCGGCGCCAAAGGCCAGCGCCGTTTGCGCAACCGGGACATCCATCAAGATCCAATAGGCTTTGATGTGCGGGATGTTGTCGAGCAGCAGGCGCGCCACCGCGATTTCGCGCAACTCGTCAAGTGCCGTCGGGCCGGGAATGTCGGCCATTTCCGTGTTGTCGGGATGGAACGAGAGCGGGATGTAGGTTTGGAACCCGCCCGTTTCGTCCTGCAGCAAGCGCAAGCGATCTAGGTGATCGACGCGCTCCTCAATCGTCTCGATATGTCCATGCAGCATGGTGCAGTTGCTGCGCAGTCCAGCACGGTGCACGGTGCGCGCTGTCTCTAGCCACTGCTCACCGCTCATTTTGAGGTGGTAGCTCTCTTGGTGCACTCGATCGGCAAACACCTCTGCACCGCCTCCAGGACACGAACCGAGTCCGGCTTCGATCAGTTCGGGCAAGACCTCTTGCAGCGGTTTCTTTGCCTTCTTGGCGATTTGGTCGAGCTCGACCATGGTGAAGGCTTTGACATGAATCGACGGGCGTGCGCGCTTGGCCGCGCGCAGAATGTCTAAGTAGTACTGATAGTCGAGCTTGGGGTGGATGCCCGCCACCATGTGCACTTCCGTCACGGGCTGGTGTAGTTGGGCGGTGATCTTCTGGCCCACCTGCTCGGGTGTCATCCAGTACGCACCTTCTTGATTCGGCAACCGCTGGAAAGCGCAGAAGCGACACAGCTTGTTGCAGATGTTGGTGTAGTTGACATGTTGATTGACATTGAAGTAGGTGCGATCGCCATGCAAACGCTCGCGCACATAGTTCGCCAACTCGCCCACAGCGTAGAGATCCGCTTGGTACAAGCGCACGCCATCGGCTCGTGAGAGGCGTTCACCAGCTAGTACTTTGTGTGCCAGATCCGTGATGCCTGCACGCTCGGCAGTGCGCAACAGTCTCATGCGACACCTCCCGACAGCGCTCCCTTGTGCGTGGCCGCTTCGGCGCGGTTCTTTGGTCCGCTGGGCGCACCGAGGCGTGCATCATCCAAACCGTACCAGCTATTGCGGCGCACAGGTGTAAAGCCCGCGCGACGGATCTGCTGCTCAAGCTTCTCGATTGGAGCGAGGTTGAAGCAACCCGCGGCCGAGACAACATTCTCTTCCAACATCGTGCCGCCGAAATCGTTGCAGCCCATGCGCAAGGTCATCTGCGCTGCTTTCAAGCCTTGGGTCACATACGAAGTCTGCATGTTGTCGATGTTGTCGAGGTAGATGCGCGCCAAGGCTTGTACACGCAGGTAGGTACCGGGCGTGGCTTTGCGCGGATACAGCTCTTGTTGCGGCACACCTTCCGGCTGCATAGTCCAGCAAGCGAATGCGGTGAAGCCACCGGTTTCATCCTGCAGCGCGCGCAAGCGCTCCATGTGCTCGATGCGTTCGGCGTGGGTCTCCACATGACCGAACATCATGGTGGCCGAGGAACGCAGACCCGCTTCGTGTACGGCGCGATGCACAGCGAGCCAGCGATCCGTGGTCGTCTTCTTCGGCGCGATGATGGCGCGCACGCGCTCCACCAGCATCTCGGCACCCGCACCCGGCACCGAGCCCAAGCCTGCGGCAATGAGATCGCGCAACACTTCTTGCACGGGACGCTTGTCGAGCTTGGCAAGGTGATCCAACTCGGGCGCCGACAGCGCGTGCAGGTTGATGAGCGGGAAGTGCTGGCGCAAGTCTTGGAACAGCTCACACCACCAAGCCGTCTTCAAACGCGGGTGATGTCCACCTTGCATCAGCACTTGCCGACCACCGAGGTCCGCCAACTCTTGCATGCGTCGATGCAGCTCAGGGCGCTCCATGACATACGCACCCTCGGCACCCGGACGGCGGTAGAAGGCGCAGAACCCACAATCGGTGATGCACACATTGGTGGGGTTCAGGTTGCGGTCGACGATGTAGGTCACGCGGCCTTCGGGATGCTTGCGCTCGCGCACTGTGTCGGCCAAACGCCCCAGCAGCAACAGGTCGGCGTGGTCGTGCAGGTACAGCCCTTCCTCCGGCGTGATGCGCACACCGTCTTCGATCTTGCCGGCGAGACGATCCAGTTCCGGCGCGTAGGGGCCTTGCGTGGCGCGGCTCGCGCGTTCCGGAGGCAGCCCCGGATGAAGGTCCGAAGGAAGCGTCTGGGGATGCAGGTCCAAGTGGGCGGCTGTGGGACTGTCCATCACAAGGTGAGTATATAGACGGCACCCATGGCAAGGCGCGGGTCTAGAGGCCACAATCCTCACCGGGGAATAGGGGAACCGCTCACGCCTGACCCTGTACCGGCGTACCCTTCACCAAGCCTATGCAAGTCACACTGCTGCTCCTGTGTCTGGCCTTGGGACAGGCCACTGCGCCTACGCAGTCGGCCCCCCAAGCGTCTCAATCCGTATCCGCCCCATCCGTACCCTCACAGGCCGAGCGCGACAGGTTGCAGGCCGCCTGGAAGGCCAACGACGCCGCCATGGCCGAAGACTACAAAGTCTGGCGCGAAGCGACTCAGGCTGCGCGCGCCAAGGGGCTGCCGCGCGAGCAATGGCCGGCGTCGCCGCTGGCGAAGTGGTTCCCGCTCAACGAGCAGTTGGCGGATCAAGGCCAGCCCGATGCGTTGACTTGGTGTTTGCAGCAAGTGTCGACCTCGGGCCGCGACCTTGCGGCGGTCCTCGAGTGCAAGTCGCGTTGGTACCAGAAGCTAGTCAGCGAACACGCCGACTCGGCTGCGATGGAGGTCGCGTTCAACTACCTGCGCGGCGAAGGCGGCACCGGCAGTCTGGATGCCAAGCGCACGCTGGAGTTGCTGGACACTCTGTTGGCGACGACGACGCGCGAGGCAATGAAGGCGCGCGCGTTGTTCGCCATGCCGGATGTGATCGCGCGTGCGAATGATCCCGAAGCCGCCAAGAAGAAGCTCGAACTCTACGAGCGTTTGGCGAAGGACTATCCCAACACGCCGGAAGCGCGCCGTGCGCGCGGTGTGCTGAACAGCGAGCGCAATCTGTCGATTGGTTCGTTGGCTCCGGACTTCACCACCAAAGATGTAGACGGCGTGGAGTTCAAGTTGTCGGACTATCGCGGAAAGGTGGTGGTGCTCGACTTTTGGGGCTTCTGGTGAGGCCCTTGCGTGGGGATGATTCCCCACGAGAAGACGCTCGTGCAGCGTCTCAAGGACAAGCCCTTCGCTCTCGTTGGCATCAACACCGACACCGACAAGGACAACTACAAGAAGCTCGCTGCCCAGCACGGCGTGACGTGGCGTAGCTCGTGGCAAGGTGGGACCAGCGGCCCTGTCTGCCAAGAGTGGGGCGTGCGCAGCTATCCGACCATCTATGTGTTGGATCACCGCGGTGTGATCCGGTTCAAAGGTGTGCGCGGCAAAGCGATGGATCAGGCTGTGGATCAACTGCTGGCCGAACTCGAAGCCGAGGAGAAGGCCAAACAAGGCTCCAAGTAGGAATCGAACGAATGCAGTGCATGCTTCAGCGTGTTGCGGGAACGATGATGGCGGTGCTGCTGTGCGTAGTGGCTGCGCATGCTTCGGTTGTGGCCACAATGACGATGACTGTGCAGGATGGGGCCACACTCTTGGTGAGCTACAAGAGTGCCCTCGCGACTTGGGATCAGGCCCGTGTGGATGCGGTGCGCGCCAACGCGCAGTTGCCGGATCTGCATCCTGCACGCGTGTTTTGGCCGCGTTTTGTGAGTGCGGCCGAGAGCGGCTCCGATGCAGCCGCCTTGGGGTGGATGGCAACGCAGGCGCACTTTGCCATGGATGCTGGTCCCGCACGCGGGCAAGCGGTGCAGAGCGCCTTGCAGACGCTGCTGACGAAGCATCCTGCTTCGCAAGAGTTGCATGATGCGCTGGCTGGGTTGCTCACGTGCCGGGGTGATCTGAGCGAAGAACAGTCCCTGAGCTTCTTGTCGACGGTCTCCGAACAAGCGCAAGCCGACGAGACGCGCGCACGCGCGTTGTTCACGGCCTCGATGCTGGTGTCTGACAACTTGCGCACGGACGATCCCAAGCGTCGTGCGCAGGCAGATGAGTTGCATCGCGCGATCTTGTACGCGTGGCCCAAGACCAAAGCGGGAGCGGAGGCTGCCGGTCGCTTGCATCCGGTGCTGGAGCGTCGTTTTGCAGCAGATGCGCTGCAATGGCAGGACACAGTCGAGGTTTTGCAGCGCAACGGAAAGCGCTTTGCTGATTGGCCTGAGCACCCGCTGGTTCGTCATGTGGACGACTGTCGCTTGCTGGCACTGGCTGGTCACAACACAGCGATCCGCATGGTGGAAGTGACATGGCCTGCGATTGACCAAGCTCGGCGTCAAAGCGCGAGCTTGGGCATGTGCTTCCTCTTCACAGGCTTGATGCAGCATTACCCTGCGCGTGCCGAAGTGTGGGATCGGCTGCGACCGCGCATCTTGGCCTTGGCTTTGCGCGAGTTCCCCAACGAGCGATGGGCGCGCGAGGCGTTTGAGGTGTTGCGCGCAGAGGTGGACCGCATGCCGCCCATGGCCGCCGACTCGGCTTGCAGGGCCGCGCTAGAGACGCACGACGATGCGCGCGTGCGCGCCCTAGCCTGGTGGTGTTTGGCCCGCACCAATGTGTGTCTCGGTGACGATCCGGCTTTTGGTCGAGCGCAGGAGGCATTGACAACTATTTTGGACGAGCATCCGGATGAAGATCCGCGCTGGTTGGATGTCGTGCGACTCGACCGTGATC
>Ga0079301_1000448_pt1 | contig 19662 bp, 17 predicted proteins | sample Wag4_2014_7_11_3_FD_74797 | JGI IMG/M metagenome (GOLD analysis project Ga0079301, IMG submission 74797) | Fresh water mixed with fracking chemicals microbial communities from Ohio, USA - Utica-2 Time Series FC 2014_7_11 | ecosystem: Engineered > Industrial production > Chemical products > Input... | reverse complement strand
TGGCCCCCCCGTGCAAGGGTTTGGCGATCTGGTGCCGGCCTTTATGCTGATCCCGATTCCCCGGCCCCGCCGCGCCGCGCCGGCCGCGGTGGAGGCCGTAGTTGAGGCGGCGCCTGACGTTGACGCTGCCTGACGCGCCCGCGAACTCCATTTTATCGTGCAAGACCAAGCCTGAGTCGAGGATAGCCACATGAATATAGTGACCCCCCCGAAGAAGACCGCCATCGCGCCCTTCACCTGGGAAGACCCGCTGCTGCTTGAAGAAGTGCTGACAGAAGAAGAGCGCATGATTCGCGATAGCGCCCGGCAATTCTGCCAGGAACGCCTGATGCCGCGCGTGCTTGAAGCCAATCGGCATGAGCGTTTCGACCGCGAAATCATGAATGAATTCGGCGAAATGGGTTTCCTGGGTGCGACGCTGGATGGCTATGGCTGCGCCGGCGTTTCCTATGTGGCCTATGGGCTGATGGCGCGCGAAGTGGAACGCGTTGATTCCGGCTATCGCAGCGCGTTTAGCGTGCAATCATCGCTCGTGATGTTTCCGATCCATGCCTATGGCTCGGAAGAACAGAAGCAGAAGTATCTGCCGAAGCTCCGCACCGGGGAATGGGTTGGCTGCTTTGGCCTGACCGAGCCCGATGCCGGGTCTGATCCTTCTTCCATGCGCACGCGCGCGACCAAGGTTGATGGCGGATGGAAGCTTTCGGGCTCCAAAACCTGGATTTCCAATTCACCCATCGCCGATGTCTGCCTGGTCTGGGCCAAGGATGATGAGGGCATTCTGCGCGGCTTCCTGTTGGATCGCGGCATGAAGGGGCTCACCACGCCCAAGATCGAAGGCAAGTTCAGCCTGCGCGCTTCCGTCACTGGCATGATCATGATGGATGAGGTGTTTGTGCCCGAAGAAAACCGCCTGCCGGGTGTGCGGTCTCTGGCCGGTCCCTTTTCCTGCCTCAATCGCGCCCGTTATGGCATTGCCTGGGGCGCCATGGGGGCCGCGGAATTCTGCTGGCATGCGGCGCGGGAATACACGCTGAACCGCATCATGTTCGGCAAGCCGCTGGCGGCGACGCAATTGGTGCAGAAGAAGCTGGCCGATATGCAAACTGAAATCACGCTCGGTCTGCATGCGGTGCTGCGCGTGGGCCGGTTGTTTGATGAACACAAGGCCGCGCCTGAGATGATCAGCCTGGTCAAGCGCAATAATTGCGGCAAGGCTTTGGACATTGCCCGCGTTGCGCGCGACATGCATGGCGGCAACGGGATCGTGGACGAATACCATGTGATCCGTCACGTGATGAACCTTGAGACGGTCAATACCTATGAAGGCACGCATGATGTGCATGCGCTGATCCTGGGCCGGGCGCAGACCGGGTTGAATGCCTTCGGCTGATCAGCCGTAGGTTCCACCGTGGAAGTCCTGATTGAGCGTATGGGCGCGGGTGGCGATGGTATCGCCCCCGGCCCGATTTATGTGCCGCAAGCCCTTCCCGGCGAAAGGCTGAACGTCACTATCACCGGCAAACGCGGTGATGGCGCGCTTGCCGCGACCCAGGAAATCATCACTGCCAGCCCTGACCGCATCGCGCCCGCTTGCGCGCATTTCATGGAAGGCTGCGGCGGCTGCGCTCTCCAGCATTGGGCGCCCTCCCCGCAAGCGGCCTGGAAGCGTGAGCGGCTGCGCGTGGCCCTGGCGCGCGGTGGCTTTGCCGAGGCTGAAATCGCTGAGACTATCACGACACCGCCGGGCGCGCGTCGGCGGGCCGATTTCGCCATCAGGCGCGGGACGGATGGGCTCAGGCTTGGCTTTCACGCGGCGGGGAGTGCGGCCATTCTGGATATCGCCGCCTGCCCGGTGCTGCATCCGCGCCTGGTTGCGCTGCTCGCGCCGCTACGCGATCTGCTGCCGCGCCTGCCGGCGCTGAAGCGCGATGGGTCGGCAGTGCTGAACCTGCTCGATACCGGGCCGGATTTGCTGCTGCGCACCGATGGCACACTGGATGCCGCAGGGCGGGTGCTGCTCGCGGGTTTCGCGGCGGCGCAGGGGCTGGCGCGCATCGCCTGGGCGCGGGGCAATGGCCCGCCGGAAGTCGCCGCTCAGCTTGGCCCGGTGAATATCGCGCTGAGTGGCGTTGCGGTCACGCCAGCCCCCGGCGCCTTCCTGCAAGCGAGCCCTGAGGGCGAGCAAGCCATCATCGCCGCCATGCTGGCCGGCCTGCCCGGCAAACTCGCCGGGCGGGGGCGGATTGCCGATCTGCATGCGGGCTATGGCACGCTCAGCCTGTCCTTGGCGCGGCGGGGTAGGGTGGCGGCCTTCGAATCGGATGGCGGAGCGGTGGCCGCACTCGCCAATGCTGCCGCCAAGGCTGGGTTGCCCTTGGCCGCGACGCGGCGGGATTTGGTGCGCCAACCGCTCACGGTTGCGGAATTGGCGCCTTTCGCCGCGGTGGTGCTGGACCCGCCCTTTACAGGGGCCGAGGAACAGGCGGGCTTGCTCGCGCGATCAGCCGTGCCGGCGGTGATTTATGTGTCCTGCAACCCGCAGGCGCTGGCGCGGGATTTGCGCTTCTTCGCTGATCAAGGCTGGCGGGTGGATGCCGCCACGCCGATTGATCAGTTCTTGTGGTCCGGCCAGCTGGAAGCGGTGGTGGTGCTCAGCCGACCGAACAAGGTGAAGCGATAGGATCTCTTATTCCGCCTTGATGCCAAGGCTGCGCACTTCGGGTTCCCAGAAGGCAATCTCGTCCCGCACATAGGCCGCGAATCGCTCGGGCGTGTAGCCGCGCATGGCGGGCGTGCCCATACCCTCAAGGCGCTGATTGATCGTCTGATCAGAAAGCGCCTGTTCGGTGGCGGCCGCGAGCCGATTGACAATGGCCGCTGGCGTGCCGCGCGGGGCGAAAAAGCCATACCAGGAGTGGGATTTATAGCCGGTGATTCCGGCCTCGGCCGCGGTTGGCACATTTGGCAGCAGGGAAGACCGCCGATCGGTCGCAACAAACAGCACCCGCGCCGTGCCGGCATCCTGAAACCCCTTGAGGATGGAGGGGATATCGGAGCAAAATTGAATTTCGCCTGCCGTGAGCGCGGTAAAAACCTGCCCGCCGCCGCGATAGGGCACATGCACCGCTTCTGTCCCTGTGCGCACGCAGAAACTGGCCGAGGCGATATGCCCCGACGTGCCAATGCCCGAGGAGCCATATTGATAGCGCCCAGGTGCCGCCTTCAGGGTGGCGATGAATTCCGCCGCCGTGGTGGGCGCAAAATTGCGCGTCGTGACGGCAAGCGCGATGGGCACAAAGACAGTTGGCGCCACCGCCACCAGATCGGTCCGCGCATCAAAGGGCACTGGGGCGGGCAGGCCGCGGGCCAACGCGATGGGGGAAAGTGTGGAGAGCACAAAAACATCGCCATTGGCGGGCTGCTTTGCCACGTAATCCGTGCCGACCACGCCGCCCGCGCCGGGGCGGTTTTCCAGCACCACGGGCTGGCCAAGGATTTCTGCCAATTTGGGGGCCAAAAGCCGCGTCGTGATATCCGTCCCGCCCCCGGTGCCGAAGGGGATCACAATGCGGATGGGCCGGGTTGGCCAGGGTGTCTGGGCATAGGCGGGACAGGCCAGCGGGCTGAGCGCCAGCGGGGCGGCGATCAGGCTGCGGCGGGTTATTTTGGCCAAGGGGGCCTCCTTTCTAAAACAAGCTACTGATTTCGCACTTTTTCTTCGACTGTCTTTCAAGCGAGGCGAAGCTTGGAGCAGTCCAGCCCGGAAGGGAAGGGCTGGGGGGCGAAACGGGAACAAATCCGCGCTGCCCCAATTGCCCCCGGTTTTGCAAGCATAGAATCACGCACCGCATCTAGTGGTGTTGCGACTGTGGCAAGACTACATCTTGTAGTCAGACTGTAACTTGGGGCATGATCCGGCCTCAGGGGAAGTTCTCAGGGGGTTATCCGTGTTTGACGCTATTCAGCTTGAAGGCCATGGCCAGGTTCGCATTGATCGGTCGCGCGATGCGCTGCTGACAGATTTCGGCAAGGCCACCTTAGATGATCGCTATTTGTTGCCGGGCGAATCCTATCAGGATTTGTTTGCCCGCGTTGCATCCGCCTATGGCGATGATGCGGCACATGCGCAGCGGATTTATGATTACATTTCGCGGCTTTGGTTCATGCCGGCGACGCCCGTGCTGTCCAATGGCGGCACAACGCGCGGCTTGCCCATTTCCTGCTTCCTGAACGAAGCCTCTGACAGCCTTGATGGCATTGTCGGGCTTTGGAATGAGAATGTGTGGCTCGCGGCCAAGGGCGGTGGCATCGGTTCCTATTGGGGGAATCTGCGCGGCATTGGCGAAAAGGTTGGCCGCAATGGCAAGACCTCGGGCGTTATTCCCTTCATTCGCGTGATGGATAGCCTGACGCTGGCGATTTCCCAGGGCTCGCTCCGTCGTGGATCAGCGGCCTGCTACCTGCCGGTTAATCACCCGGAAATCGAAGAATTCCTGGAAATGCGCCGCCCAACCGGCGGTGATCCGAATCGCAAGGCGCTCAATCTGCATCACGGCATTCTGATCCCCGATGCCTTCATGCGCGCCGTGGAAGCGGATGAGGAATGGGCGCTGGTGTCGCCCAAGGATGGCGCGTTGATGAAGAAGGTCTCCGCACGGGGCCTTTGGATTCGCATCCTGACCGCGCGTATCGAAACCGGTGAGCCCTACATCATCTATTCCGACCACGTGAATAATGCGCGGCCGGAGCATCAGAAGCTGGCAGGGCTTGAGGTCAAAACCTCAAACCTTTGTTCCGAAATCACCCTGCCGACCGGGATTGATCAGCATGGGGAACAGCGCACCGCGGTGTGCTGCCTATCCTCACTCAATCTGGAGACCTGGTTTGAGTGGAAGGATGAGGCGCAATTCATCCCCGACGTGATGCGCTTCCTGGATAATGTGCTGCAATCCTTCATTGATACGGCACCCGATTCCATGGCGCGGGCACGCTACAGCGCCATGCGGGAACGCTCGGTCGGGCTTGGGGTGATGGGCTACCACTCCTTCCTGCAGGCGCTGAATGTGCCCTTCGAAAGCGTGGTGGCGAAGGTGTGGAATATGCGGATGTTCAAGCATATCCGCGCCCAGGCTGACACTGCTTCCCGGCTGCTGGCCGAAGAACGCGGCCCCTGTCCCGATGCCGCCGAATACGGCTTCATGGAGCGTTTTTCGAACAAGATCGCGATTGCACCGACCGCTTCCATCAGCATCATTTGCGGTGGCGCGAGCCCGGGGATCGAACCGATTGCGGCCAATGTCTATAACCACAAGACTCTGTCCGGGTCCTTCATTGTGCGTAACCCGTTCCTGAAGAAGGTGCTGGCCAAGCATGATCGCGATGATGAGGATACTTGGACCACCATCACGGTGAATAAGGGCAGCGTGCAGCATCTGGATTTCCTGACCGAACAGGAAAAGGCCACCTTCAAGACAGCGTTTGAATTGGACCAGCGCTGGGTGGTGGAACATGCGGCCGATCGCACGCCCTATATCTGCCAGTCGCAATCGGTGAATCTATTCCTGCCGGCGAATGTGCATAAGCGGGATTTGCACCAGATCCACATGACGGCGTGGAAGAAGGGTGTGAAGTCGCTTTATTACTGCCGCAGCCTTTCGATCCAGCGTGCGGATGCCATCAGCGAAAAGGTGGCGCCGCAGGAAGCCCTTGGCGTGGGGGCACCGGCCAATGATCAGGCGCAATTGCCGCTGGTGGCAGCAGTGCCGGCGACAAACAATAATTACGAAGAATGTTTGGCCTGCCAGTAAAGCTGCGTTAGACTTATCCCAATCCGCCCCCGAGTTCGGGGGCGGTAAGCCCGCAATGGGTAGGGAGGAAGTCTGGAATGTTGAAGCGTCGCAGCCTGCTGGTCGCCGGGATGGCCAGCACCATCATCACCAAAGCCAAAGCGCAAGCGAGCAATTGGCCTGATCGCCCGGTACGGATGATCATTGGCTATCCTGCGGGCGGGCCCACGGATTTTCCAGGGCGCTTACTGCAAGAACCGCTGCAACGCCTTTGGGGGCAGCCCATCGTCATTGAAAATCGCCCTGGTGCGAGCCAGGTAATCGCTTCTGAGGCTGTCGCCCGTTCAGCGCCCGATGGCTATACAATTTTCTTGTCGGCCAGCACGCATACAAGCAATGCGGCGATCAATCCGCGCCTGCCTTATGACACCCTCAAAGACTTCACGCCGATCGTGAATATCTATGCCTCGCCTACCGTGCTTTTCACCGGGATGGGGCAGCCCTATCGCACGGTGCAGGATTTGGTGGCGGCGGCTCGGCGCGAACCGGGGATGGCCTTCGCGACTTCCGGCAATGGCTCCTCGGGACATTTCGCGCTTGAGATGTTCCGCAAGAAGATGGGTCTTGAGCTTACCAATGTGGCTTATCGGGGCGCTGTGCCGGCGCTGCAGGATGTGGTGGGCGGGCGCGTGCCTGGCACTTTCAGCACCCTGGCTGGCGCCATTCCCTTAGCGCGGGAGGGCAAGCTGCGTGCGCTGGCCATAGCGGGTCCGCAACGTGCGGCGGTATTGCCCGATGTGCCCACCTTGGATGAGCTTGGCATGGGCATTCCCGATACCAGCCCTTGGTATGGCTTCATCGCACCAAAGGGTTTGTCGCGCGATATTGTCGACCGTATCGCGCGCGACGTGCAGGGGTTGCTGCGTGATTCGACGATCCGGCAAAGGCTGATTGACCAGGGCGGCATCATCCTTGGTGAGGGGCCTGAGGTTTTTGCCAAGCGCATTGCCACTGAAGTGGCCGATAATATGGTTGTCGCGCGTGAGGCGAATATCCGCGTGGAATAGCCGCACCACAATATCTTGCGTTGAGCGATTGCCCGACCCACCAATTGTGGTAAAAGCATCGCTCAGCTCAAACAATGGGATTCGATACAATGGCCGATGGCATGATGCGGGATGAATTGCCGGTGAAGTTTGATCTTCTGACCTCGAACCCCGTCTATAAGCCCTTTCGCTACCCTTGGGCCTATGAAGCCTGGTTGCAGCAGCAGCGCATCCATTGGCTGCCGGAAGAAGTGCCGCTGGCCGATGATGTGAAGGATTGGCAGAAGAATCTGACGCCGTCGGAGCGTAATCTGCTGACGCAGATTTTCCGCTTCTTCACTCAGGCGGATGTGGAAGTGAATAATTGCTACATGAAGCATTATTCGCAGGTGTTTAAGCCGACCGAAGTGCTGATGATGCTCTCGGCCTTCTCGAACATCGAAACGGTGCATATCGCGGCCTATAGCCATTTGCTCGATACCATCGGCATGCCTGAAATCGAATACACGGCCTTCCTCAAATACAAGGAGATGAAGGATAAGTACGATTACATGCATAGCTTCAGCGTCGCGAATAAGACGGAAATCGCGAAGACGCTGGCCGCTTTCGGCGCCTTCACCGAAGGCTTGCAGCTTTTCGCTTCCTTTGCGATTCTCATGAATTTCCCGCGCTTCAATAAGATGAAGGGCATGGGCCAGATCGTGAGCTGGTCTGTGCGCGACGAAACCCTGCATTGCCTTTCCGTGATCCGGCTGTTCCGCACCTTCGTGCAGGAAAACCCGGAAATCTGGACCGAGGAATTCCGCCGCGATCTTTATCTGGTTTGCGCCACCATTGTGGATCATGAAGACGCCTTCATTGATCTGGCGTTTGAATTGGGTGGGGTGCAGGGCCTGGATGCCTCGCTCACCAAGCAATATATCCGCTTTATCGCGGATCGGCGCTTGCAGCAGCTTGGATTGGAGCCGCTCTACAAGATCGAAAAGAACCCGCTGCCTTGGCTGGATGAAATGCTAAACGCGGTGGAGCATGCGAATTTCTTCGAAAATCGCGCCACTGAGTATTCCAAGGCGAGCACCGCCGGTTCCTGGGAAGAAGCTTTTGTTGATAGTGCCTTTTCATCCCCGCAGCCGGATGGGGAGATTCAACTCGCACGGAATTGACATCGCATGTTCACGCTCGGTGACTTGGAAGAGGCAGCACGGCTAGTCCATGCTGCCTTTCCGCCGACGCCGCAATATGCTTGGCCGCTGCTCGCGCAACGCGCGGGGACGGAGGTTTGGGTAAAGCATGAAAACCACACGCCGACCGGCGCCTTCAAGGTGCGCGGCGGCGTGGTGTTCATGGAAAGGCTGAAGCGCGAAAACCCGCATGTTGCGGGGGTGGTGAGCGCCACGCGGGGCAATCACGGCCAATCGCTTGCCTATGCCGGTGCGCGCTACGGAATACCGGTCACCATCCTAGTGCCGCGCGGCAATAGCGCGGAGAAGAATAACGCGATGCGCGCGCAGGGTGCGCGGTTGATTGAATATGGCGCGGATTTCGATGAAGCGCGGGAGGAGGCCGCAAGGCTCGCCAAGGCAGAAGGCTTGCTGTTCGCGCCATCCTTTGCGCGCGATCTGGTGCTTGGCGTGGCCACTTACGCGCTGGAATTCCTGCGCGCTGCGCCGCCTTTGGCTGCGCTTTACGTGCCGATTGGCCTTGGGTCAGGCATTTGCGGCTGCATCCTGGCGCGTGACCTTTTGGGCCTTTCTACCGAGATTATCGGCGTGCAAAGCACCGAAGCGTTGGCCTATGCGCTTTCCTTCGCGGCAGGCCATGTGGTGACAACACCCACCGCCAATACGCGCGCCGATGGCATGGCAACGCGCATCCCCGATCCCGGCGCGCTGGAGATCATTCGCAAGGGTGCGGCGCGTATTGTGACCGTGACAGATGATGAAGTGGCCGCCGCCATCCGCGCCTATTGGCGGGATACGCATAATTTGGCGGAGGGTGCGGGCGCCGCGCCGCTCGCCGCGCTGATGCAGGAAGGTGCGGCCATGCGCGGCAAGCGTGTGGGCGTGGTACTCTGCGGTGGCAATATTGACCTTGCGCTATTTCGCGATTGGGTGATGGCCAGCGCCTGACGGGCTATTGTGGCTGGACCCACAAAGCAGGCCATCTTTTCACATCCGCGCCTTGGTGCAATGTAGCGCTATGACACCCGGAGGATGCTGCAATGGCGCTTTTTGATCTGGCCTTGAAGGGCGGAGAATGTGTGATGCCTTGGGGGGTGGAACGTGCCGATATCGGCATCCGCGCCGGGCGCATCGCTGCCATTGGTGATCTGACCCAGGTGGAAGCTGCGCAAACCGTGGATTGCAAGGGGCTCCATTTGCTTCCCGGCCTGATTGATCCGCATGTGCATTTGCGCGATCCCGGCGACCCCAAGGTGGAAACCATGGAAACCGGCACGCGCGCCGCCGTGCTGGGCGGCCTGGCGGCGGTGTTTGACATGCCCAATACCGCGCCCTCCATCACCAATACCGAAAGGCTGAATGCCAAGCGCGACTTCGTGAATGGCCACGCCTGGTGCGATATCGGGATTTATGTCGGCGGCACCAAGACGAATATCGCGGAACTCGCAGCGCTTGAGCTTGAGCCCAATGTTTGCGCGATCAAGATTTTTGCGGGGTCCTCCACCGGGGATTTGCTGGTGGAAGATGATGCCAGCCTGGAAGCGGTGATGCGTTCTGGCCGCCGCGCCATTTGCTATCATTCGGAAGATGAATATCGGCTGCAATCGCGCAAGCCCATGTTCACGCCGGGTATGGCGCATATCAACCATCAGGAATGGCGCGATGTGGAAACCGCGATGCTCGGTACACGGCGGCTGATGGCGCTCGCCCGCAAGACCGGGCGGCGCGCGCATATCCTGCATGTCTCAACCGCAGAAGAATTGGCGTATCTGGCTGATTTCAGAGATGTCGCAAGTTGCGAAGTTTTGCTGAACCACCTCACGCAAACGGATGAAGCCTATGGGCGCCTTGGCGGTTATGCGGTGATGAACCCGCCCATTCGTGGCGCGCGGCATTTGGAAGCGGCCTGGAAGGCGGTGGCCGATGGTACGGTGGATTGCGTAGGATCGGACCATGCGCCGCATTCCCGCGCGGCTAAGGAACGCCCCTGGCCCGATACCGCGGCGGGGCTCACAGGTATTCAAACCATTGTGCCGCTGATGTTGGATCATGTCAGCGCGGGCCGGCTTTCATTGCCTCGCCTTGCGGATTTGATGTGCGCCGGCCCCGCGCGGGTTTATGGCGCGAAGACCAAGGGCCGGCTGGCGGTTGGCATGGATGGTGACGTGACGGTCGTGGATATGAAGAAAACCCGCACCATCGAAGATAGCTGGATTGTCTCGCCCTGTGGCTGGACACCTTTCGCTGGGCATCGTTGCAGCGGTTGGCCGGTGATGACCGTGGTGCGCGGGCATATCGCCATGCGCGATGATGAAGTGCAGGGCGCGCCGCAGGGCCGGCCTGTGGAGTTCATTGATACTAGGCACGCCTGATGCCGGATGCCGCCGCGCAGAAGGCGGTGGAAGCGGCGATCACGTCTCGCCGTTCCATCCGTGCCTTTTTGTCGAAGCCCGTGCCGCAGGCTGATGTTGAACATCTGCTGGATGTCGCCGCGCGTGCGCCTTCGGGCAGCAATATCCAGCCCTGGAAGGTACATGCGCTGACCGGCGCACCACTCAAGCGCTTATGTGATGCGTTGATGGCAGAACACGCAAGCGGCATTACACTCGAATCCGAATACCAATACTACCCGCGCAAATTTTTTGAGCCCTATCACGGTCGCCGCCGCAAGGTGGGTTGGGACCTTTACGCGCTGCTCGGCATAGCGAAGGGCGAAAATGAAAGAATGCGCAAGCAACATGGCCGCAACCTGATTTTCTTTGGCGCACCAGTTGGGTTGATCTTCACCATTCACCGCGATCTGGAACAGGGTTCCTGGATTGATTACGGCATGTTCCTGGAAAATGTGATGGTGGCTGCGCGCGGCATGGGCCTTGATACCTGCCCGCAAGCGGCTTTCATGCCCTATCATCGCACCATTCAGGCGATGCTGGAAATCCCGCTCGAGGAAATGCTCGTCTGCGGCATGGCGCTTGGCTATGCCGATCCTGATGCGGTGGAAAACAGCCTGGTGACGGAACGCGCCCCGGCGCGCGACTTCACGCATTTTGTCGGCTGGACCGAATAAAAGCCCAGCCGCATCACTCATTGCAATTTAGCGCGGCATGGCAGCGCGGTAGCGTTCCAGCACTTGCGCGCCTTCTGGCCCAGCGCGTTGCGCCCATTCTTGTGTTTGCCGGGCGCCAATTTCACGGAGCTGTGTCATAAGTTGGGCAGAAGGGGCATTCACCTGCATGCCGCGGCTGCGCAGACGCTCCACCATTTCACCTTCAGCAGCCTTGGCGGCTTCAAGCCCTCGTACCGTGGCGCGTTGGGCTGCGGCTAGCACAGCCTTGCGGGTTTCCTCATCCAAGGCCCGGAATGCGCGGGTATTGGCGAATACGTAGTTCTTCGCGCGCATTCCCCCCACATCGGTAAAGACGCGCGCATAATCCCATGCTGCCGTGTCAACGCCGGTCTGTGCCGAGGTGAACATGGCCGCGATCACGCCGGTTGCGAAGGCTTGTGGAATTTCTGCCACCTGCACGGTAACAGGCGCCGCACCCATCAGTTCGGCCATGCGGGTTGTCAACACATTATAGGTGCGAAAACGCTGGCCGCGCAGATCTTCCGCTTTGGTGATCTCGGTGCGCGTGTAAAAGCCCTGGCTTGGCCAAGGTACCATGTAAAGCGGTGTCAGCCCCTGGCGTTCAAGCCTGGCACGAACGTAAGGATCGGCAGCATTGTTCAGCGCCGCAGTTGCTTCCCAAGTATCGGCGAGAAAGGGCACGCCATCCACTTCAAAGAAGGGATCTTCATTACCGTGGACCGAAAGCAGGATTTCGCCCAATTGCACTTGGCCTGTCTGGACGCCGCGCTTGATATTGGGCGTGGTCAGCAAGGAAGCGCCCGGATGCAGTTGGATGGCAAGCTTGCCGTTGGTTGATTTCTCGATATCCTCGATGAAAACGCGGATATTGCGCGTGTGGTAATTACCCTCGGCATAGGCGCTGGCCATGGTCCATCGCGTTTGTGCCTGGGCAGTTCCCATGCTGAACATCAGCAAGGCAGCCAGAGCCGCACGTTTCGTGAAATTCATCGTATTCCCCCTGGGTATCCGTTTGCTGTTGCGTGCATCCACGCTTGCCGTGTGTTTGTGCCAGGGCTTCAGGCCCATGGCGCTGCGGCCTCTGCGAGATACAGGGTCAGTGTTTCATCCCAGCGGCGGATCGGCAAGGGTCTTTGGGGCTTTGATCTTTTGCCTTTGGCATGTAGCGTGAATTGATCGGAGGACAGACCATGACCGCAAAACTTTTTTCCACCTCGCTTGTTGGTTCCTATCCGCAGCCCGAATGGCTGATTGATCGCGCCAAGCTCGCGGGCCGTTTTCCGCCGCGGGTGCGCGCCAAGGAATTGTGGCGTGTGGCGCCCGAATTTCTGGATCAGGCGCAGGATGATGCGACGCTGATCGCAATCCGCGATCAGGAACGCGCTGGGCTTGATATCATCACCGATGGTGAAATGCGGCGCGAAAGCTATTCCAACCGCTTCGCCACCGCGCTTGATGGCGTGGATATGGATAACCACGGCACGGCCTTGGATCGCAGCGGCCATCCGAACCCGGTGCCGCGCGTGGTGGGGCGCATCCAGCGCCGCCATGCGGTTGAAACCCGCGATGTTGCTTTTCTGCGCGCCAATACCGATCGAAAAATCAAGATCACCGTGCCAGGCCCCTTCACCATGGCGCAGCAGGCGCAGAATGATTTCTACAAGGATGAGGCAGAGATGGCGCATGATTACGCCATCGCCGTGAATGCTGAAATCCGCGATCTTTTTGCCGCCGGCGCGGATTATGTGCAGGTGGATGAACCCTACATGCAGGCGCGCCCGGAAAAGGCGCGCGCCTATGGGTTGGCGGCACTGAATCGCGCGCTGGAAGGCATCGAAGGCCCAACAGCAGTGCATATCTGCTTTGGCTATGCCGCCATTATCCACGCACGCCCCACCGGCTATTCCTTTCTGCCGGAGCTTTGCAAATGCCGCGTGCGACAGATTTCAATTGAAACAGCGCAATCCAATCTGGATACTGCGGTGCTCGCGAATTTTACGGATCAGACCATTATTTTGGGCGTGATTGATCTGGCAAACCAAAAGGTGGAAACGCCGGAAATCGTCGCCGGGCGCATTCGGCGCGCACTGCCGCATATTGATCCCGCGCGCATTATTCTGGCGCCTGATTGCGGCATGAAGTATCTGGCGCGCGATGTCGCCTTCGGCAAGATGCGCGCCATGGTGGAAGGGGCTGCACTGGTGCGGCGCGAATTGACCGGGGAAGCGTGATGAAACCCTGCCTGCCGCCACTGGCCACCACGCCGCGCCCAACGTGGCGCGCGCCCGCACTTTCCTGTGACTGCCACTTCCATATCTTCGGGCCTTATGATCGCTTCCCGCTTGATGCCGGGCGGCATTATGACCCGCAGGCAGCGACTATTGCCGATTACCAGCGCATGGCCGATGCGCTTGGCATTGAACGCATGGTGATTGTGCAGCCAAGCGTTTACGGGACCCAAAACGAAGTCTCGCTTGATGCAGCGGAACAATTCGGCCTGGACCGTGCGCGGGTTGTGGTGGTGATTGATGACAGCTTTGATGAAGCAGCGCTGAAGCGGCTTCATGCCCGCGGCACGCGCGGTGTGCGCTTCAATGCCGTCAGCGGGAACGGCACCCCGCTTGATCAACTTGAAGCGCTGGCGCGCCGTATCGCACCGCTCGGCTGGCATTTGCAGCTTTACGCGGAAGGTCATCAATTGCCGGAATTGGCGCCCCGTCTTGCGACGCTACCGGTGCCGGTGGTCGTGGACCACATGGGCGGCGTGAAAACCAGCGAGGGGCTAAATGGCGCTGGCTTCCAGGCGTTGCTGACGATGCTGGAAAGTCCGCAATGCTGGGTGAAGATTTCCGGCTATCGTATCTCCGCCGGCCCGCCCTTTGCCGATGTGGCGCCCTTCGCGCGCGCGCTTCTGGATGCCGCGCCGGATCGCGCTGTTTGGGGCACGGATTGGCCGCATCCAAGCTTGCAGCAATGGATGCCGGAAGATGGCCATTTGCTTGATCTATTGGGCCAATGGGCGCCGAGTGATACGGAACGCCGCCGTGTCTTGGTGGACAACCCGGCGAGGCTTTACGGGTTTTGAGGGGGTTGCCTTTTTCTGGTCATAACCCGATCGCGGCCACGGAAGGCTGGATGCTCAGATGGTCGTTTTCTTTTCGGGGAGGCGTCGGTCGCCTTGGTCAGTTGATAACCCCATCAGACAACAAATTTGGCTGCCATGTGTTAATTCGAAAGGAAACTAATGTCTTTTTATGAACAAAAATGTATCACTGGCTCTAAAGTAGCAAAGTCCAAGGCGGTGGAGAAAATTTATGAAGATTGGCTTTCTTGCGTGTTTCTCGCTAACCTGAAGGATATCAAAATCTCGGAACTGTCTGGAAATTTTTCGGGTCATGAGCAAAGAGTGAAGAAATTTTTTTAATTTTGTTCCAGGCAAAAAACCGGGATGAAATGCGATCAGCAAAACTACGTTAGGATGCTGGGCAAAATGCAAGAGCGAAGAACCCAATAAATATTCGCCACCCTCAATGTCCATTTTTACGAATAGCTTTTCTTCCGCTCCGATTTTGCGGATAATCTCCTCGGGCGTGACGCAATCGATTTCCCACGTATCGACTGAATTCTGGAACAGGGTGCTAGACATTGAGTCGCCTCGCGTCCCCCTCGATCCAAGTTTTAGGGTGCCAGCACTTGGCGATATTGCGCGATGAAGAATTTCAATCCGGGAGGATAGACCTGGATTTCGACTCACATTTTTTTCCAGAAAAGAAACGGCTACAGGATCCGCTTCTACAGAAATCACTCGCTTTGCTTTTATCGAGGCATAAAGGGTTGTTGGACCTATCCAAGCGCCAACATCGACAAAAACCGTCTCTGCATCGATGTAACGATCAAAAACATTCAGGGTTGTCGCCTCCCATTTTCCAGCTTGCAAAAGCCGCCAGAAATCTGAATGAGTGTCATCTACAGACAGAGTTAAATCTAGAAGACGAATTTCCATTCATTTGCCCCATGTACAAATCAGCCAACGCGCGCGCAAGTGGATTTTGAGGGGGCATCACGCCCCCCCCAGACTTTACTCAACCCTTCCGCGTCGCCTCATACCGCGCCTTGGTCTCGGCATTGGGCGGGTAAAGGCCAGGCAGCGGCACGCCCTTGCCCACTTCTTCCATGATCCAGGCTTCCAGCCGTTCCTGTTCCACCGCGGCTTCCACCACGGCATCCAGCAGCGCTTGCGGGATCACCACCGCGCCATCGGCATCCGCCACAATGATATCGCCGGGCACTACCGTCACGCCGCCGCAGCCAATGGTTTCCTGCCAGCCCACGAAATTCAGCGCGGCAACCGAAGCAGGCGCCACATAGCCCTGGCAATAAACGGGCAGGCCGGTGCCAATCACGCCCGCGCCATCACGCACCACGCCATCCGTCACCAGACCAGCGACACCCTTTTTCGCCATGCGCGCACACAGGATATCGCCGAAAATCCCCGCCGCCTTGCTGCCCATCGCGTCAGCCACGGCGACACAACCTTCCGGCATTTCTTCAATGGCAGCGCGCGTGGACCGCGGGGAGGACCAGCTATCCACCGTCGCCAAATCTTCGCGCGTTGGCGTGAAGCGCAGCGTGAAGGCAGGGCCAACAATACGCCGACGATCACCCTGCACGATCGGGTTTGACCCGGCGATGTAGCAGAAGCGCACACCCTTCTTCAGCAGCACGGTTGTCAGCGTCGCGGTGGTAACCGCCTCAAGCGCGGTTTTCTGGGCGGGGGTCAGGGCCATGGCCGGTTCCTTGTGAAATCGAGGCGCTTCAATACAGCGCCCGGGCTATCGAGCAAGATAGGCGGAGTCAGGCGTGCGACCAGCCAATCCGGCCCAACGCGCCGCACGCCGCGCAATCGGGTTGCCAGGCGCTGTGTTCGGCGCCGCAAGCATCGCAGCGCCAGCGCGGCGCACCGGCGGCATTGGCCGCTTCGCGTAGCCACCTAGCCTCGGCGGCGCGGCCTTCCGCGCTATCGCCATGCTCTGCGCGTTCCAATTCCGCGAAAAGCATATAGGCACGCCGATCCGCCGCACCGCTGCCGAGCAAGCCATCCAACTCACTGCGCGCCCGACCCGTGAGTCCTGCCGCTAGCGCCACGCGCGCCATCAAAAGCCGCGCCTCGGGGTGGCTGGGGTTCCGATGCGTCAGGTCTTCCACTGCCTTTACGCGGGCGAGCGGCGCCGGCACAGCCTCAATCCAGGCGGTGCCCAGATCCGGATGCGGTGTGGCATTCCAGGCCGCTTCCAGCACGCTGCGCGCACGGCGCTGGCTGCCAGCCGCCATCAGCCGCGCGGCGTGTGCCAAAGCCGCTGGAGCGAATTTCACATCCGCTGCAACCGCCTGTTTTTCCAATTCCGCCGCCTTGGAGGCATCGGGTTCCGCCGCCGCTGCCGCGAACGCCAGGGCCGCACGAGGACCATCCGCTGGGCAAAGCGCCAGCGCCTCACGCCAATCCCGCATGCGTTCCGCAAGCAGCCGGCGTTCTTCGCGAAGCCATGCGGCGCCAGGTTGCGCTGCCTCAGCGTCCCGCGCCCAGCGCTGGGCTTCGGGCCAATCTTCGCGTTGCATCGCCTGGCGCAGCAAACCGCGCAGGCCCAAAAACCGCGCTGAAGGATCTTCCGATAATTTCAAAAATATGGCCCCGGCAGCGTCTTCCTTGCCGGCGAGTTTTTCGGCCTCGGCTGCCAGCAGCAATGTTTGCGGCGTATCGCCCAAAAGCGCGCGGGCCCGTCTGGTTTCTTCCAAGGCGCGCGGGGCGCTACCGGCGCCAAGCGCAATCAGCGCGCGGGTGATGGTGGCATCGCCATCGGCCCGGCGGCGCGCGGCACGGCGCAATCCCATGCGGCTTGGCAAGCCACGAAACCAAGCCCATAGCCGCAAGGAGCCGTGCAGCAGAATAAAGCCAAGCACCAGAAGCGCGGCTGCCACCGGCACCGGCAGGCCGATCCAGAACGCGCCGGCGCGGATTTCAACCGTGCCGCCTAGCCTCAGCAGCCAAAACGTGATCGAGGCGACACCAAGCAGCGCCGCCAGCAGCAAAAGCGCCCTGCGCATGGCGCCTCAGCCCCCGGCCAGGGTGATAATGGCCGCGCGAGCGGCGAGCAGTGCCTGCGCTTCCGCTTCCCAGGCGTCAAGCGCCGCGCGGGCTGCGGGTGGCAGGGGCGAAAGCCTGCCCAAAGCGCCGGGCAGATCACCCGCCTCCAAGGCTCGGCGTGCCGCTTCCAAGGCGGCAGCGGCCTCATCGCCCCAAATGATGGTCTCGCCGCGCCTGATGGTGATCAGCCCCGCCAGCCGGGCAGAGGCGCTTTCCAGAATGGATTGCCCTTCCCGCGCCGGTTCACTCGCAGCGCGCGCCGTGCGGGCAGCATCTTCAAACGCCAGGCGAAGTGCGGCTTCGGTAGGCGGGCTGACCGAGGCAAAGCGGCTAAGCGCCGCCGGAGGGGTGGGGAAGGGCGCCAGTGTGGGACCGAGCGCCTGCCCCGCATCCAGACGCGCACGCAGCGCCGCGATGGCCTGTACGCGATTGGTGCGTGCCTCAAGCCCCGCAACGCGCGACTGCACCGCTTCCAGCGCTTGAATCCGGGCGCCAAGCGTGGATTCGGCGCCAGCTAGCCTTCCTTCCAAGGCCGTGCCAGCAGCGGCAATGCGCTCGGCCTCAGCCTTTTCGGCGGCTTCAAGGCGGTTAAGAAGGCTGCGGGCAAGATCCTCGGTCCGTCGGAGCGCCTCTGCATCGGCGGTTTGCAGCCGGGCAGCCAGCGCATCCTGGCGTTCCGCGACGCGGTCAAGCCTTGTCGCGAGGGTTTCCGCCATGACACGTGAAGCAAGGCCCGAAACATCGAGGCTTCGCGCCGGCCTTGCCTCCAGCGCTTCAAGCCGTCGCATGATCGGCGCCAGATCAGGCGCGGCGGCGTGAGGCCGGGCTTCCAGCGCGGTCATTCGTGATTCCAACGACGCGGCAGTAAAGCCAGGGCGCGCTTCCAAGGCGGCGAGCCGCGCTTCCAGCGGGCCAAGATTGGGCAGGGGCGGGGCGTTTGGGCGCGGGGTGATCAGCAGCCAGCCAAGCGCCAACACCAGCACTGCGCCGCCGGCAAAAAGCGGCAGCAAAAGTGGATCAAGGCGGCGCTTGGGGGCGGGGGGTGTGTCGCTCATGCGGAACGTTCTAGCACATCGGCGTGGCTAAGGCATGCAAGCAAGGCAGCGTGATCTGGCCGCGCCGCAATGCGGATTTCTGCCCAGGGCAGCGCGCCAAGGGCATTAGCGATGCGCGGACTGAGCGCAAGGGCGATGATACGGTGTGCTGCATCTTGAAGCCCGGCAGCGCGGAGTAGCCGAATGGTTTCCTGTACCGAGCGTGGTGAGGTGAATAGTGCCGCATGAATCCCACCATCGCGTAAGGCTTTACGCGCAGCTTCGGGCAATTCAGCGCTGGGGTGCGCGGCGTAGACAACGCGGCGGATGACGCGAAACCCCTTGGCGCGCAGCGCTTGCGCGAGATCAAGCGCATAGCCTTCCCCAACGGCGAGGCAAAGCGTGCCCGCTTCCGGCTTGAGAGTTGCGCCAATCAGTGCCGCAAGCGCCTGGGCATCCCCCCCTGCTGCGCGCACCTCTGCAAAACCGCGTGCGCGGGCCTCAATGGCTGAGGCTTCGCCCACCGCAATGACGGGCAACGTGCCAGGGGGCAGGGCGCGCGCGGCGGCGCGGCTGGTAATGATGATGGCCTGGCAGCGCGGCGGCGTTTGGAAGGGGAGTGCCGCCAGTGTCAGCGCCGGGGCCAACACCGGTTCCCAGCCGAGCGCGATGATCGCCCGCGCGGACTCCGCCGCGCCGGGTTCCGGGCGGGTAATGAGGATCGCGCGCGATGCGCGGGCGGCCTGATGCGGCATGGGGTAAGGCTAGACCTGATCGGGCGCGCTTGGCGAGGATGCCTTGCGCTATTCATCCCGCTGCGGCCGCGCCAGCAAACGTGCCACCGCTTCCTGCACTGTCACCCTACCGCGCACGAGATCCGCCACCGCGGCGCAAATCGGCAGATCAACGCCAAGCTGTGCCGCGCGTGCCACCAAGGCAGGCGCGGTGGCAACACCTTCTGTTACACCCTGCCGCGCGGCGAGGATGTCGGTAAGGTTTTGCCCGCGCCCGAGTGCCATGCCAAGCGAGGTGTTGCGGCTGCCCGGCCCCGTTGCCGTGAGCAACAAATCACCCAGCCCTGAAAGCCCGGCAACCGTATCGGCCCGGCCCCCCAAGGCCAAAGCAAGGCGCGCAATTTCCGCCAGGCCGCGCGTGATCAGCGCGGCGCGCGCATTCTCACCAAGGCCCGCGCCCATCACCGCACCGGCAGCAATCGCGATCACATTCTTGGCAGCGCCGCCAATTTCCGCACCCTTGGGATCATCGCCGCCATATAGCCGAAAGCCTGCGGACCCAAGTCGCGCCACGCCAAGCGCCCGCAAGCCGCCATCCTGGCTGGCAACCACAGCAGCAGCGGGCAGGCCGCGGGCAATTTCATGAGC
>Ga0079301_1000446_pt1 | contig 19685 bp, 10 predicted proteins | sample Wag4_2014_7_11_3_FD_74797 | JGI IMG/M metagenome (GOLD analysis project Ga0079301, IMG submission 74797) | Fresh water mixed with fracking chemicals microbial communities from Ohio, USA - Utica-2 Time Series FC 2014_7_11 | ecosystem: Engineered > Industrial production > Chemical products > Input... | reverse complement strand
CCACAGGTTCTGCCGCAGGCTCTTCCACCACCGCCGCGTCCTCTGTCACCTCCTCAGAACCCATCAGTCCCGACACCAATTCCGCTCCCGGCAACATGTCAGGCGCCACAAACCAAACCGCGCCTACCAGAATCAACGCACTCGATAACAACGCAATCGGCACCAGTTTTTTCACAGGCGGCGCCTTGCGCTCCCCACCTGCCGGAACGCCCTCGGTTTGCCCGGCACCCGGCACCTTGTCATCGTCAAGCGCCAGTTCGCTTTCCTCACCTTCGTAATCGAAAACGAACTCACCCTCATTCGAACCTGGGTTTTTCCGAGTATCCATGGCACGTTGCTCCCACTTCAATACGACTCGTCTAGACCAATTACCCCTTGGATATACCCAGTGTGGCAACCGGAACAACACATCCGGTCGCAATTGAAACCAGCACCGTCATGCACCTGAGACAATCCATCACCGCAAAATGCAAAGTTGAAAACACGGATTTCGAGTAAGACCATCGACCGTCGTCCAGCAAACGAATATAACCAAGCGCCACGAATCATTTCCCGGGGCAATCGCACAGACATGAGGGGACAACGCCGCGTTCGATCCGCAGTTTGCGCTTGCTGCGCCATTCTTACGCCACCCCTGTCACATAGTCTTTACTTTTTTTTAACTTTTACTTAAGATGCTAACTGTCCACAGCGATGGGTGCGTGAGAAAGTTGGAGGCGATGAAACTGAAACGATGGGGTTTGGGTTTAGTGGGCGCCGTGTTGCTGACGGCGTGTGCGAAGCAGGGCGCGAACAGCCAGGTGCCAGGTGATTTGGGTGCGTTTCGTGCGGAGGCGGTGGCCAACGGCAAGCCGGCGGTTGTGAGCATCTCGTTTCAGAACCGGGCGTTATTGGGTGAGTTGGCTGCCGTTGGCATGGACATCTGGTATGTGGATGATGAGAATGCCAGGGTGTATGGTCAGATTACATCCGCCCAGTTGGCGTTCATTCGCAAGCGTGGCTTGACGGTGCGTCTGGTGCAGGGCCCGGGCCCTGGCATTTACAATCGTTTCGATAGCGCGTATCGGTCCTATGATGAAATGTTGGATGAATTGCGGGCAATGGCGCGTGCAAAGCCTGCGATCGCACGCCTGCTTGATATCGGCGATGGTTGGGAGAAAACGCAAGGGCGCGCGGGCCGCGACATTTGGTGTTTGAGAGTCGGCACCCAGTCGGCCGATGCGAAGCCGGCGTTGTTGTTTTGTGGGGCGCATCATGCGCGTGAGATCGTGACGCCCGAGATTGTTTTGAACTTGGCCAAGATGCTCATTGATGGCTATGGCAATGACCCCGAATTGACTAACTTCGTTGAAAACCGTGACATTTACCTGGTACCGATGGTGAACCCGGAAGGTCACAAGCTGGCGTCAGAGGGTGTTGATTGGCGCAAGAACGTCAATTTTAGCGTCGGTGGTGGTACAGGGTTCGGGTTTGCCCCAAATGGACCTGGGGTTGATCTCAACCGTAACTATGGTTATAAGTGGGGCGGTCCCGGTGCATCGACCAGAGTCGCAGATTCCACCTTCCGGGGGCCGGGCGCCTTTTCGGAGCCTGAAACACAGGCAATCAAAAATCTGATTGAAAGCAGAAAATTCACGTTTTTGATGAGCTACCACAGTTTCAGCAACTTGATTCTATGGCCTTGGGGCCACACCAAGGAGCCACCGCCGGATCCCCGCTTGCCTGCGATCGGTAAAAAACTTGGCGATCTATCCGGCTACAGGCCCCAACAAAGCGTCAACCTGTACCCCACCTCCGGCGACACAACCGACTGGGCCTTCGGCACCCACGGCATCCTCAGCTACACCACCGAGATTGGCAGCTATGGCGACGGTTTCGATCCCCCGTACAGCCGGGTACCAACTTTCTGGAAACAGAATGAAGGTGGTGCACGACTCCTGTTGAGCCTCGCCGACAACCCCGGACATGTTCAAGGCCCAACACTGGATAAGGTTGTTTCTGGCAGCGCCCAAGCGTCCGTCACGGCAAACCGAAGCATTAAAGCAGTCGAAGCGTTCTACGACGCGCCAGGCCCCGATGGGCGCGGCGTGCCCTTTGACCAGGTACAAGGCAAAACAGCCATCCTGAGTCTGAACGCCGGGGCACGGAGCGCTGGCAAGAAACGTCTGCTGCTGGTGCATGCGCAAGACACAGCTGGTAACTGGGGTCCCTACAAGGCGACATTCGTCCAGTGATCGCAAGCCAGGCACTTAAAAAATCGCGCTGATTAGTGAATGAAATTCTGACTGTTTTTCGACAGCAGCGCGTCGGTGCCTGATGTTTTCGAGTCTGCTACACAGGTTTGCAAAAAAGCTTTGCATCACCGCATGGTCACTTGTCACCCGTCAGCCATACGGGTAAGACCACAAGATCCTGGTGATGAAGCCTACGACCGGAAAAATCTGAGCCTGCCGCTTCAATGTTGCGGCAGGCTCAAAATTTCCATCCACGCGGTTAAGTGTCTCGCTTACGCCATCTGGACAATGTCTGTGTGGCTGTTGACCTGCTGGAACAACTCTTCCGTGATCACCGCCTCGTGATCATTCGGATACAGACGGTTTTGACACTGGTATGCACCCGTGTAAAACACGTTTTCCAGAATCGTCTTCACCGTATTCGCCTGCCAACGACCACCGCGCTTGGTCGCGATGCCATCGCGGGTAAGGTCATTCGCAATTTGACGCAAACTCCGACCAGACAAGCGCTCCCGGAAAATACGCTTGACGACATTGCCCTCCAACGGCATCACCTGATACTGGTTGGTTGCCTCATTCAACACGTAACCGTAAGGACACGTGCCCCCGTTGTGCAAGACCTCTCGACTGCGGACAAAGGTTCGCGGACGCTCCTTCACCGGATGCCGCATCATCCGCGCCACTTGCGGCACCTTGATGAAGAAGCGCAACAACTGCTGACCTTCCGACCGCTCCGTATCAATCTCCTCCTCGATGGCAATCAATCGAATATCCCGATTATTCACCTCACCTATCACCACCGCCACATCGTGGAAACGACGCCCCAAGGAAGCCAATGAGGGAACCACGACAACCACTTGCGGCATCTGCAACAGAGCAGACAAAGCCGGCCGTTCCAACGCGTTGCCAGTCACCGCATCCTCCACACACACATCCATCAAGTCGATCGTGTTAGCTTGGCAATACGCGCGGAGCTTCTGTGTCTCTCGCTCAACCAGTTCCGCATTCAACGCCTCTTCCGGCGCCATCCATATGTATCCAACAGCACTCACGGACATCTGGAACACTCCTTACGAATCTTAACTCGGCTACTCTCACCCGTTTGCAACACTTCCAAGACCCTTATAGCAACCACCCACGCGCAGCTTGCGGCAATGGGATTAAATCAGGGGTAAGATATTGTTAAATCTACCACGTTATCAGCCAAAAACCGCGCACCGAGACCGTTTCAAGCAAAAATCCCAAATCAGTTGACATCAAGGTGACAGGTTCCAGCCATTCCATTAACGACGGGGTTTGAAGGGGGCGTGAGTACGCGATGTGTTCAGCATGACGAGAGGATGTGTTACGCTTGCATGCGTCGCTTGGTGCCGCTCTGTCTTGTGGGATGCCGCCTGTGTTGTTCGAAGCTGTCTTGTTTGATATGGATGGGGTGCTGGTGAACACCATGCCAATGCATCGCAAGGTGTGGCGTCAATTCGCTGCCGAGCGAGGACGTATCGTTGATGAGGCGTGGTTGCGGTCATACGATGGTTGGCGGGCCAGTGAGGTCATTCAGGCGATTCTTGGACCGGGGTTGGATGAAGCCACGGTGAAGCGTCTCTCATCCGAACGGGAACACTTGTTTGGCACCTTGTTGGGGGCGGCTGAGATTGAAGCCATTCCGGATGCGTCGGCAGCGGTTCTGGCGCTGAAGGCGCGGGGCATCCCGTGTGTGCTGGCCACCTCGGGTGTGGCAGACAATGTGTCACACGTATTGAGGGCGCTTGGCCTGGTTGATGTGTTTGATGCGGTGTTGACCGCTGTGGATGTGGTACGTGGCAAACCGGCGCCGGATATCTATCTGCTGGCGGCCGAGCGCGTGGGAGTGTCACCTCACGCGTGTTTGGCGGTCGAAGATGCGGTGCCGGGCATTGCATCCGCACTGGCGGCAGGATGTATGGTGGTTGGGGTGAGCAGCAGTTTGTCGGAGGCGGCGCTGCGGGATGCTGGCGCGCGTTGGGTGGTGCCGGATCTTGGTCCGTTACCGGATATTGTGTTTAAAGGGTTCACGCAGGCGCTTCAGTGAGGGGTGGTTAAGTTGGCACGGTATCTTGCAGGCGACATTGGTGGGACCAAGGTGTTGATGGCGGTTTGCGAGTCCGCCGGAGGCGCCATCAAGGTGGTGGCTGAGCATCGGTACGCGAGTGCGGATTATGCAAGTTTTGATGCGATCGCCGACGACTTTCTGCAACGTTACCCCCTCGGGCCCATCGCAGGAACAGGGCTTGGCATTGCCGGCCCCGTCATCAACGACCGCTGTGTTGCAACCAACCTGCCATGGGTTGTGGACCGGCACGAATTGGCTACCCGGCTGCCCTTGGGAGCCGTTGCCTTGATCAATGACTTCAAGGCAGCCGCTTTAGGGGTGCTGCGTCTGGGTCCCGATGACTCCGTGGAACTCAATCCGGGCACACCAGTCCCGGGCGGACCAATCGCTGTGCTCGGGGCCGGAACCGGCTTGGGTGAAGCACTCCTGTTCGATGTCAACGGCCGTTATCAGGTGATTCCGACCGAAGGCGGCCACAAGGATTTCGCACCGCGCAACGAAGAGGAAATGGATCTCCTGCGCTACATGCTCAAGCGCCACGCGCGTATCTCCTACGAACGCCTGGTTTCCGGTGCCGGTATCAAAGCCATCTATGACTTTTTGATTGACAGTAACCAGGTGTCCGAGTCGCCCGAAGTTCAGGCCGCTTTGCTGAATGCGGCTGATCCCTCAGCGGTCATCGCGGAACTTGCCCACACCCAAGCCGATGCGGCCTGTGTACGCGCCATGGACATGTTTGTTTCCATTTACGGTGCCGAAGCAGGCAACCTGGCATTACAAATCATTGCAACCGGTGGCGTTTACCTCTGCGGCGGCATCGCACCAAAAAATCTGGCCAAAATGCTGGACGGCAGCTTTCAACGTGCCTACTGTCACAAAGGCCGTTTCTCCGATCTTGTTCGTTCCATCCCGGTGCGCCTCGTCATTAACCAACATGTCGCGCTGCTCGGTGCCTGCGCAGCCGCGATCGAAGCGTCATCCCCCAAGCACTGAGCAACAGCCAGCCAAAATTTGATCACCAAGCAATACGTGTCTGCATCGCATCAGCACCGTGTCTGAAACAGCCAAGATAAACACGCTCATCCGCCTTCAAAAAGCGGTCTGAGCACCGCTAACGCGGTACAAGCATTGGTCTAGGCGAGTCCCAGCATCAGCAACGCCATGATGACAGCGACCGCCATCAAGCTTTCACCCGCAATCATGCCAGACGCGAGCGGCACCAGGTAAGCATCAGCACTCGCACGGTGACGCCTGAACCACGCTTGGGCCAACACGGCACCCAAGGCGATGGATAACGCGTTATAGAAAGGCTGTACCATGCCCAAGCCCAAACCCAGTGCTGACGGCAAAAAGCGCCGAGTATGAGGATAACGCAGCTCAGCGATCGTCAACACCAGCGCGAGGGCGGCTGCCCAAAACGTGGCTTGTAAAGCTGTTGGGGGAATGGCGGACAATCCCAGTGCCATCCCTTCCGCCGTTGCCTTTACGGTAAAAGCGGCTGGCAGGGCGAAGCGCTCACCAATTACTTGGGCATCGGGAATGAGCAGATAAAAGGCCGGGACACAAGCCAGGGTGCCAGCCACAAGCCCCAAAAGCTGTGCCAGAAATTGCATGCGTGGCCGCGCACCCAGCAAATAACCGCATTTGAGATCCGTCAAGAGATCAGCCGCGTGCATGGAAGCCCCCACTGTCACGCTCGCCGTCATCAAATTGAGTGTCGGCTGCCCTTGTGTCAAGGCTGCGTTAGCAATCTGCGACACTTTGCCAACCGGCGGCGCAATATCCGTCTCGCCTGCGACCCTCGCGGTCATGACCGACAAAATCAGCGCCATGACAATGGCCAGCGCACCAAAAAACAATGGAATCCCAAAAAACGCATTTTGGATGTAGATTAACACAAACGCAGTGAGGCCCAAGCCAATCGTGACCCACCGCACCGGCACCTCGGCTTGCGCGGGCGCTATGTCGGCCGCTTTCGCACGGGTGTCCCAAACGCCGCTTAACTGCTGCCAACCCCGCACCCACGCGCGCCATTGCCACGCCACCGCAACCAAGGCAGCTACCACCATCAGCGCGCTGGCAGGCCAGGCGCTCCACCCAACGACCCTGCCGAAACCACCGGTTACCACCTTGCCGTTGACGGAGATTTGATGCTGAATCAGCCAAGGCGCGATGACGAACCAATTGATCACCGCACCGAGCAACACGCTCAACGCGGTACGCAAACCAACGATCGCCCCGGCGGCATACAACACAATGCTCAAGTCAAAAGCCAGCGTCAGCTTTTCCGCCTCAACCCCACGCACCGTCCCTGGCCACGTGATTTGCGCCGGCAAGCCGACAGCCAACCCTTTCAATGAGGCATAACTGGCTGCCAACTTACCGAAAATCGCCGCATGCGCATCGCGCAGGTACGCAATCACAGCACCAATCAACGCACCAACCCCGAGGGCCCGCGCTTTTCTTGAACTCGTTTCGCCATCGCCATGGAGGCTGCGGATCGTCTCAGCCGCCGCGATGCCTGACGGAAAGGGTAGTTGATCAACATTGATCATCTGCCGTTTAAGCGGCACCGCAACGAGAACACCCAAAACCGAAACCGACAGAATCCACACGGCTAATTGCCATGGCGCAAGGGCGGGTCCTCCCATCAGCATCAACGCGGGAATGAAACTGATCAGACCCGCTGAAACCATAAAACCCGCCGCCGACGTCGCCGATTGCATGGCATTGTTTTCCAGTTCACCAAAAGGCGCAACCGGCCAGATTCGCTCAACCAGACGAAACACCGCAAATGCCAAAATGCCCGCCGTAATCGTGATGCCAAACGACCAACCGGTTTTAAGCCCTGCATACAGGTTCGAAATGGACAAAACGCCGCCCAGCACCATCCCCATTCCCGCGGCGCGCCATGTCAACTGCGGCAGATCCGGGCGATACACCCGTTGATACCAGATGCGGTCGCGCTCACCCTCAGACGCAGACTGCAACAATTGAGCGGTCTCGCTGATACTGCTGAGTTCAGCCTTTGTTTGTTCAATCATAATTCGGTACTCCTAATCAGCCGATACCCCGAGCGCCAGCCTGAGCCAACCCGAATTGGGACGGGAACCACCAATTTCACTGTTCAGACGACGACCACCAGACCAATACGTAAAGTTACAGGAGTGATTCCGTTTGCTATGTGCGGCACTGCGACAACAAACATTTGACGAACAATCAGTCAATTTGATGAATCGGGTTGTGAAAACAAGACAGGCACCGATGCCTGCTAAAAGCTCTCACCGAGCCCTCCGCGCTCAAACGCAATGGTTGTCGTCACGACACGCTTGAATGGATCTGGATGACATCAGACGAGTCCGAGCGCCCGCTTCAGGCCAATCAGGATCACCGCCATGATGCTCTCACCCGCAATCAAACCCGAGGACACCGTGATGGTGTAACGTTCGGCGCGCGCACGGGCGAAACGAAAACACAACGCCGCAACCACGGCACCGATAAAAATGGCCACCGAATTGCTAAAGGGTATGACAAAGGCCAATCCGAGTCCCGTGGGCGACGGCAAGTAGCGCTTGCTCTTGGGCCATAATTGTTCGACGACGGTCACAACCACGGTCGCGATAATCGCAACCGCCGCAAACGTCAAAGCCGAAGCCGGAATGGCATGAATCCCACGCGCCAGAACCTCCGCCGTGGCTTTCCACACCAGCGCGGCAGGTGCTGCAAACCTGTCGCCACCCAAGACACTCGCATCCGGCACCATCAAATTGTAAGCCGGTACACACGCCAAGGTTCCAGCGGCTACCCCAAACAACTGCGCCAAAAATTGCTGACGCGGCTTGGCACCCAGAATGTAACCGCTTTTGAGATCAGTCAAGAGATCCGATGTGTGCGACGCAGCACCAGCCGTCACATTAGCGGACATCAAATTGGTCACGGGCTGCCCAGGCGACAGCAATGCATAAGCGAACTGCGTGATTTTGCCCATCGGCCCAATCGGCGCAATGTCGGTTTCACCAGAGACCCGTGTGGCAACGATCGCAAGCAAGATGGCAAACAACGCACCAATCACGCCCAAAACAGGGTGAATGCCAAACAAGGCCCACTGCAAAATGACCGTGGCAACCAAGGCCGCACCCAACCCCACAACAAACCAGCTTCCCGGCACCTCAATCTCATCCGACAAGGCCTTTGGCGCATTCGGGTTGAGCAGGGATCCAAGGCTTGCAAAACTGTTCAACAACGAGCGCCATTGAAAAGCCAAGGCCACCAATGCCGCGACGACCATAATCCCGACACCTGGCCAGGTCGACCAAGCGACCACTTGGCGGAAGCCTCCCTCAATCACCTTGTCATTCGCAACGACCTGGTTCGTAATCAACCACGGCGCTACCACCAACCAGTTAAGTATTGCCCCAAGCATCATCGAAATCCCCGTACGCAACCCCACAATGGCTCCCGCCGCGTACAGCAACAAACTCGTATCCAGCCACGCCGTCAGCTTTTCCGGCGCAATGCCGCGGATGCCGGGAAACACCTGAAAAGACTCAGGCAAACTGAACGCCAACGACTTGAGCCCATATTTTTCCATCAAGGTGGCATGACCATCGCGCAAGTACGTCGCAACCGCCGCGAACAACGCCGTCAGACCCATGGCGCGGGCCTTGCGCAAGGCTTCTTCACCGTGACCATGCAAGCTTTTGATGGTCTCAGCCGCAGCGATGCCGGATGGAAAGGGTAACTGATCGATGTTGATCATCTGCCGCTTCAATGGAATCGCAACCACCACACCCAACAACGAAATCGCGCCAATCCACAGCATCAAAGGCAGCGTATCAATGCGCGTCCCATTAAGCATGAGCAAAGCAGGAATCGCACTCACCAAACCGGCAGAAGACATCGCCCCAGCCGCCGAGGCCGTCGACTGCATGGCGTTGTTTTCCAAATCCGTGAACGCCCCACCCGGCAACCAGCGTTCCAGCGCTTTAAACACCGCAAAAGCCAAAATGCCCGCGGTGATGGTCACACCAAAACCCCAGCCGATTTTTAACCCAACGTACAGGTTCGATACCGACAACACCGCGCCCAACACCATGCCCATGAGGGTGCCGCGCACGGTCAACTGCTTGACATCCCCCCGATAAACGTGGCGGTGCCAGTAGGCTTCCCGCTCGTCGGGCGGCAAATCCTGCAAAATTTGCGCCGTACTCGCCCCGGTGGAAGGATGCAAAACATCGGTCATGTTGTCAAAACCCTTTCCTGAAACAACCGCTCATCGTCGCATGCCCAAACGCGTTTGACCAGATGCGTGTTAAGATCCAATTGGCCTTTTGGTAATTCGCGTAAAATCTTCATCAAGGAGAGTCCCAATGGATGTGACCGCCTCCGCACCACCAACGACCACATCGTACGCCCTGACAAACAAGGTGCGTTTTGTGACCGCCGCCGCGCTGTTTGACGGTCATGATGCTGCCATCAACATTATGCGGCGGATTTTGCAGGCATCAGGCGCGGAAGTGATTCACCTGGGTCACAACCGCTCTGTGTTGGAGGTTGTGGAGACTGCGATCCAAGAAGATGCGCACGGCATTGCGCTGTCCAGTTATCAAGGCGGCCATTTGGAGTATTTTCGGTACGTGGTTGACCTGTTGCGCGAACGGGGTGCCGAACACATCCGGGTGTATGGTGGGGGTGGGGGTGTAATCGTACCGGCTGAGATCGCTGAGTTGCACGCGTATGGCGTTGCACGGATCTTTTCCCCGGAAGACGGGCGCGTGCTTGGTTTGCAAGGCATGATTGACTTGATGCTACGCGAATGTGATTACCCGATGGCGGCCAAAGGGATGCCGGAGGTTGACACGCTAACACTCGGTGCGGATGGGGCGATCGCACGGGCCATCACCTTGGCGGAGGCCGGTCATCACGGCGAGTGGTTGGAGCAGGTCCGAGGCCGGGCCGCGCAGCGCGCAACACCGATTCTTGGGATCACAGGCACGGGTGGCGCAGGCAAATCCACGTTGACCGATGAGTTGGTGCGGCGGTTTATGAACGACAACCCCGAGAAGTCCGTCGCCATTTTGTCGGTGGATCCGTCCCGACGCAAGACGGGGGGCGCGTTGCTGGGCGATCGCATCCGAATGAATGCCATCAATCACCCCCGTGTCTACATGCGCTCGCTTGCCACGCGCGAAGCCCACGTCGCAACCTCGCGCGCTTTAAATGATGCGATCAACGTCGTCAAGGCGGCGGCTTACGATCTCGTCATCGTCGAAACGGCGGGCATCGGCCAAAGCGATTCAGCCATCGTTGATAGCGTCGACCTGACACTTTACGTCATGACCAGCGAATTTGGCGCAGCCAGTCAACTGGAAAAAATTGACATGCTCGATTTCGCCGATCTCGTGGCCATCAACAAGTTCGACAAACGCGGCGCCCTCGACGCGTTGCGTGACGTTCGCAAAACCCTCCAACGCAACCAGAAACGCTTCGATGAAACCCTCGAGGCCATGCCGGTTTTTGGCACCATCGCCTCCCAATTCAACGATGCCGGCACAACCGACCTGTATCAAGCCGTTTTAACCATGCTCAACACCCGGACCAACAGCCAGTTTGAAACACGCCTGATGCAACCGGCCACAGACAGCCGCAAACAGGCACTGATTCCACCCCATAAAGAACGCTATTTGTCTGACATCGCCGACAGCGTCACGCGCTATCACGCGCAAGCCCAGGCAGAAGCCCGTCAGGCGCGCGAAGCCTACGGCTTCTGGCTAAGCCTCAAGGCTTTGGGAGCACCCGTTTCGACCATGGGCCAAGCCCTTCCAGCGATGGACAGTGCGCCTGGTACCAGCGACTTTGTCTGCCAGGCTTTACAGACGCGTTATACAACGAGTCTTGAGGCGCTTGAGCCGGCTGCTCGCAATTGGTTGCAGAACTGGCCGGCACGCTCAGCCCGCTACCAGTCAGAGCGCCACACCTACGTGGTGCGTGGGCGAACCATCGCGGTGGAAAACCATACATCAAGCCTGTCGAATCTGCTGATACCCAAAGTTGCGCTGCCTGCCTTCAGCGATTGGGGAGACCTGCTGCTGTGGGCACACCGCGAAAATTTGCCGGGGCACTTCCCTTTTACGGCCGGGGTGTTTGAATACCGCCGCCAAGGCGAGGATCCCACGCGGATGTTCGCGGGGGAAGGCACACCGGAACGAACCAACAAACGCTTCCATTATTTATCAAAAGGCCAGGGTGCCGTGCGGCTTTCCACGGCGTTTGACTCGGTCACGCTCTATGGTGAGGACCCGGCCACCCCGCCGGATGTCTACGGCAAAATCGGCAATTCCGGTGTATCCATCTGCACGCTCGATTGCGCCAAGAAACTTTATTCGGGCTTTGATTTGTGCCAAGCCAACACATCCGTGTCCATGACCATCAACGGTCCCGCACCGATCATCCTCGCCTTTTTCCTCAATACCGCCATTGACCAGCAAGTCGAAAAGTACCTGCTTGAAACCGGTCAGTGGGAACAAGCCGAGGCGTTGATTGTCGAACACTTTGCAAGCTTGGGCCTTGAGTGCCCGGTTTATGAGGGTGCGGATACGCCGGCAGGCGATCGCTTATTCGGACTGCGCACCTTGGGCGTGACAGGTGACATGCTGGTTGATGCGGCCACGTATCAACGTATCAAGGCTGAAACACTCACAGCCGTCCGTGGCACGGTGCAGGCGGATATCCTCAAAGAGGACCAGGCCCAAAACACCTGCATTTTTTCCACCGAGTTTGCCCTCCGGATGATGGGGGATATCCAGCAATACTTTATAGACCATGGCGTGCGCAATTATTACTCGGTATCCATCAGCGGGTATCACATTGCGGAAGCCGGGGCCAATCCGATTACGCAGCTCGCGTTTACCCTCGCAAACGGTTTCACGCTGGTAGAGTATTACTTGAGCCGAGGCATGGCCATTGATGATTTTGCACCCAACTTGAGTTTCTTTTTTTCGAACGGGATTGACCCTGAGTATGCGGTGATTGGTCGTGTGGCACGTCGCATTTGGGCGATCGCCATGCGCGAGCGCTATGGTGCGAACGAGCGCTCCCAAAAACTGAAATATCACATCCAGACGTCGGGGCGATCGCTTCACGCGCAAGAGATCGATTTCAACGACATCCGCACCACCCTGCAAGCCCTCTATGCCATCTACGACAATTGCAATTCCTTACACACCAATGCCTACGATGAAGCGATCACCACCCCCACCGAAGCCTCCGTCCGACGCGCCATGGCCATTCAGCTCATCATCAACCGGGAGCTGGGTCTCAACAAAAACGAAAATCCCTTGCAAGGCGCCTTCATCATCGATACCCTGACCAATCTGGTCGAGGAAGCCGTCTTGCTGGAATTCAGGCGCCTCTGCGAGCGCGGCGGGGTATTGGGTGCCATGGAAACCATGTACCAACGCGGCAAAATCCAGGAAGAATCCATGCACTACGAAACCCTCAAGCACTCGGGTGATTTGCCAATCATTGGCGTCAACACTTTCTTGAATCCCGAAACCGAGAGCATCACCCATGTCACGGAACTCATTCGCTCAACCGAAACAGAAAAACAACAGCAAATCACCAATTTGAAGCGCTTCGCGGTCTCCCGCGCCAGCAAAGCCGAACAAGCGTTGCAGCATCTCCAAACCACTGTCCTGGCAAACGAAAACATCTTTGATGCCTTGATGGAAACCGTGAAACATTGCTCACTTGGAGCCATTACACAAGCACTGTATCAAGTCGGTGGCCAATACCGTCGCAACATGTGACAAGGCGATCGGCCTCAGGCGTCGAAGGCTTCAGGCAACCAAAAACCCGTGCGAATCCAGCCATCCGTTGCCTCAATCGGATACGTGCGACCCCCATTCCCTCGCTCAATCACGCCCCGGAACAGGACCAGACCAATCCCCGCCAAGTCGCCATTGAGCATCCGTTCGCACACGGCAGCATCGTCACCGACCTGGCAAAACATCGTCACTGCTACACCCCCATTCTCCCGCCGAACGTCAAGGGTGATCGCCGTGAGCGTAGACTCCTGCTTCAAAAACGCCTCCAAGACCTGAGACAGAATCAACTCCACGCTTTCTCCATCAGCACGCACCAACAAAGGGCCCGGCTGCAATCGAAGTTCCCAGGCGACACCACGACACCGAGACTCCTCACCCACGCGCTCATCAAGCGTCTGAAACAACATCCGCAGATCAATCGCCTGCTTCAACCAACGCAAATTGCCCGCATCCAACCGACACACTGTCAACCAATTCTCAAGCAACCGGTGCAATTCCTGTGCATTCTTCTCAATGCTCAATGCCAGATCACGCGTCTCGGGACCACTCAACTCCGCATCGCCTATCAATGACGCTGCACCCATCAACACCGTCAAAGGCGTCCGTAACTCATGCCCCCACATCTCCCAATCAATTGGCGCCATCACCCGTTCACGACGTCGCTCATTCGGGACGAACATTTCACCGGCATCCATATAATAACTACACACCTACTACCTGGCTTTCAAAACACAACACAAAACTCGGGATACGTTGAGACAACCATGCCTAACAAAAAACGTTAATAACCTTAACAATTCTTGATGCAAATTGGCAATTGATAAAAAAACTATCAAAAATGATTCATGTCATACTGTTTGGTGGGTTGAAATCCACCAAACGAAGCGTCAAGCGTGCATCGACCCCTTCTGACCTTAAACGCAAACCATTCGGCTGAGATATTTTACTCGGCAAAAAAACGGTTTTAAAATCCAACACCATGGTTTCGATCATGGCAAGTCATTACATCTAACCGGGTCAGTTTGAAGGTGAGCGCGCAACTGTCGAATGTTCACGAAAGTGCTAGAATCCATGAGCACGCGATGAATGGACACGACGCAGATGCCAAGCAACAGGGGTTTTTTGTTTGCGACGACAGCTGGACAGGCTGCACCGGGCGCGTTGATTCAGACGCCTGATCCTGAAACGATCAGAGACGCCATTTTTGCGATCCGTGACACGCTGACGGTTTTGGTGTCGCCGGACGGTTTAAGCTTGTTCGCCGGGCCAAGGGCGGAAGTACCGAAATCGGAGGGTACACGTGCCGTTGTCGAGGTGCCGCCTGAAACCTTGGCGGGTCTTGGCGATCGCTCGTTTTTGCGCGATCATTGTTTGCGGTATCCGTACGTCGCAGGTGCCATGGCAAGCGGAATTGGTTCGGCTGCGATAGTCGAAGCCATGAGTCGCGCCGGCATGTTAGGTTTTTTTGGTGCCGGTGGGTTGTCGCTGGATGCGATCGAGGATGCGATCGACCGTGTGGCTGGTAGCCTGGGCGATCGCCCGTGGGGCTTCAATTTGCTGCACAGTCCGCAAGAACCCGCTCACGAAGCGGCCACGGTTAACCTTTATCTCCGCAAAGGCGTGCGCTTGGTCGAAGCGGCGGCATATCTGGATTTGACCCTGCCGCTGGTGCGTTATCGATTGAGCGGGATTCATCGCGACGCAACAGGACGCATTGTCACACCCAATTGCGTGATTGCCAAGGTGTCACGCATTGAGGTGGCAACAAAATTTTTTCAACCCGCACCCGACGCCCTGCTGGCGCGTTTGGTCGAAGAAGGGGCACTCAACCCCGAACAGGCGGAATTGGCAAAACACGTGCCAGTGGCCCAGGACCTGACCGCTGAAGCTGATTCCGGTGGACATACCGACAACCGGCCGGCCATTACCTTGTTACCAACGTTGCTTGCGCTGCGCGATCGCATGCAGGCGCAGTACCCGCCGGAGCTGCGCTTGCGCGTCGGACTCGCAGGTGGCATCGCAACGCCTGCTTCGGTTGCTTGTGCCTTTGCGATGGGTGCAGCCTACGTATGCACAGGCTCCATTAACCAGGCGTGCGTCGAAGCGGGCACATCCCCTGTGGTTAAAACCATGCTGGCCCGCGCGGAACAGGCGGATTGCGCAATGGCCCCCGCCGGTGACATGTTTGAGATGGGCGTGAAGGTGCAAGTGCTCAAACGTGGCACCATGTTTGCCATGCGCGCAGCCAAACTTTATGAACTGTATCGGAGCCTCGCAAGCCTGGAAGACCTCACACCCGAACAACGCCAAGTATTGGAGCGCGATCACTTCAAAGCGCCCATTGACACCATTTGGCAAGAGACCGTCGCCTATTTCGAACAACGGGACCCTGAGCAGGTCGAGCGAGCCAAACGGGACCCCAAGCACCGGATGGCGTTGGTCTTTCGCTGGTATCTGGGGCAATCGTCCCGCTGGGCGCAGCAAGGCGTTCCCGAGCGACGGATGGATTATCAGATTTGGTGTGGTCCTGCCATGGGCGCCTTCAATGAATGGGTTCGGGGCAGCTTTTTGGAGCCGGCCGAAGCCCGCGACGTGGTCACGGTCGCACGCAACCTGCTGGTCGGCGCGGCCGCTTTAAACCGCTACAATCATTTGATGCGCCATTGGCCAGATACACAGGCATTTCCTTTGCTCACCCTCGGCACCCGAATTTTTTCCCGCGAACAACTTGAAAGCCTCTTGGCTTGATCACAATAGGAAACACCCATGTCCGTGCCTCAAAACCCGGCCCCCACCCACGCGCCCTTGGCCGTCATTGGCATGGCCTGCCTGTTTCCGCAGGCAGACAATTTGGGTGCTTATTGGGCCAACATCAGACACGGGCGTGACGGCATCACGGCCATTCCGGAATCACACTGGCGCGTGGCTGACTATTACGACGCAGACCCCAAAAAATCTGATCACACCTACGCCAAACGCGGTGGCTTCATTCCCCCCGTACCCTTTGATTGCGCGACCTACGGCATTGCGCCGCATAACCTGGAAGCGACGGATGTGTCGCAACTGCTCGGTTTGGCAGTTGCCGACGCAGCCCTTGCGCACGCCGGTTATGGCGCGATGAGCGATGCGCAACGGCAAACCGTCAGTGTCATTTTGGGTGTTACCGGCACCTTGCAACTGGTCATCCCACTTGGCGCGCGCCTCGGGCACCCACAGTGGCGTCAAGCGTTGCTTGATGCGGGTGTCAGTCCCGCCGTCGCCAACGACGTTGTCGCACGGATCGCAGACAGTTATGTCCCGTGGCAGGAAAACTCTTTTCCAGGCCTGCTTGGCAACGTCGTGGCGGGTCGCATCGCCAATCGCCTGAACCTTGGCGGAACCAACTGCGTGGTGGATGCCGCCTGTGCCAGCAGTTTGTCTGCAACACACATGGCTGCACTCGAATTGAACGGCGGGCGTGCCGACATGGTCATCACGGGTGGCGTGGATACCTTTAATGACATTTTCATGTATATGTGCTTCTCAAAAACGCCGGCGCTCTCACCAAGTGGTGATAGCCGGCCCTTTGATGCGGCTGGAGACGGGACCATTTTGGGGGAAGGCATTGGGATGGTCGTGCTCAAAAGACTGGCAGATGCCGAGCGTGACGGTGACTGTATTTATGCTGTATTGAAAGGCATCGGTACCTCCAGTGACGGGCGGGGCAAGGCCATTTACGCACCCAGTGCCCAAGGGCAGATTCAAGCCCTGAACGCGGCTTACCAACAAGCGTCCGTGACACCCGACACCATCGAATTGGTTGAAGCCCACGGCACCGGTACGAAAGTGGGTGATGCCATTGAACTGGACGCCTTGCGGCAGGTTTACGGCCGGGCGCAAACAGGTGCTTGGTGCGCGTTGGGTTCGGTGAAAAGTCAGATTGGTCATACCAAGGCGGCGGCGGGAGCCGCAGGGTTGCTAAAAGCCGCATTGGCCCTGCATCACAAGGTCTTGCCTCCCACGCTGAAAGTGAACGAGCCACTTGAAGCCCTGCAGGCACCTGATTGTCCCTTTTATCTCAATACCGCCGCACGCCCCTGGCTCAAGCGCCCCGCCCATCCACGGCGGGCTGCGTTGAGTGCGTTTGGTTTTGGTGGCAGCAACTTTCACGCGGTTTTAGAGGAGTTTGGCGAACACAAAGCGGCGATTGACTGGCATGGGGATCACGAAGTGGTCTGCCTGGGCGCCGACACGCCAGATGGCATCACTGCCCAGTTTGAACAGATGCGCGCCCTGTCGGAATGGCACGCGTGGCGTCTGTTCGCGCATCAATCACGCGCGCGATTCCGTGTAAGCGATACCCATCGCCTCGTCTTCATCGTTGAGGCGGATCCCCTCACAAGAACCAAATGGCTTGACACCATTCAAGCCCACTGGTCCCGGACCGAAGCGCCGTGGTCTTTGCGCGACGGGGCATGGTGCGCGTCTGGCGCAGCACCCGGTGCGCTTGCAGCGATTTTTCCGGGACAAGGCTCGCAATATGTCGATATGGGACGCGATTGGGCCTGCCAATTTCCGGAGGCCTTTGATGCCTGGCAAGCGGCGGAAGACGCCTTTGAAACGGTCGGAACAGCGCGTGCCAAAGGTTGTCGCCTGATTGACTGTGCCATGCCACCTGCGGCATTCTCAGAAGCGGCCAAGCAACAGCAAGCCGTGCGCCTGCGTGAAACCGATGCGGCCCAAGTGGCGATCGGTGCCATGAGCATGGGACTGTGGCAGGTGCTGCAGCGTTTTGGTGTGCAAGTATCAGCCGTTGCCGGACACAGCTATGGTGAACTGACCGCCTTGTGGGCAGCAGGTCGTTTGCAAGACGCTGATTACTTGCACCTGTCCGCATTGCGCGGTTCACTCATGCACGCCGAAGGACACAGTGGCGGCGCGATGCTCGCGGTTCATGCCAGTGCCAAGGAGGTCCTTGCCGCTCTGGAATCGGCCCAATTGCCAGTTGTCATCGCCAATTACAACGCCCCGCGGCAAGTGGTGCTCTCAGGTCCCATCGAGGCCATCGACGCGGCGACAAAGCGCCTTGAGGCCCAAAAGTTACGAAGCAGCCGTTTACCCGTTGGTGCGGCGTTTCACAGCCCCTTGGTCGCCGCGGCGCAAGTCCCGTTTGCCGAGGCACTCAAAGCCGTTCCGTTTCAGGACGCGCAAGTCCCGGTTTATGCCAACACCACGGCTGAACTGTACCCGGAGGATGCCCGGCAGGCGCAAGTGCTGTTGGGCGGACAATTGGCGCAAAGCGTTAACTGGGAAGGCATTGTCAGACGCATGCTCGAGTCTGGCGTGCGCACCTTTGTCGAGGTGGGGCCGCAGAATCGTCTGAATGGTTTGGTGCAGGCGATCGCCACCGATTACCCAGGGGTCTCGGTCATCTCCTTGGATGCCCAAGGCGGCAAGCGTCGCGCGGACCTCGATTTGGCACACACGCTGGGACACCTCGCGGCACTGGGCTACTTGGTTGACTGGTCACCCTGGCAAGGGGGCGATGCCGTCTATGAAGGCCTGGCGGCACGCAAGACCCCCAAAATGGCCGTGATGCTATCAGGTGTCAACCACCGCAGCACCCAGCCTGCCCCACGCCCCGCTACACTCAGCCATCCCGTCGACAGCACCAAATCACTCGAACCAGCATCAACAGTGGGCGTGAAGGCATCTACCCCCGCAGCCCCAGCAGGGGTAAACAGCCGCCCAGGCGTCAACGCAACCCCGATTGCGACAAATGGCGCATCACCTGTGAACAGCGCAGCAGCAACTGTCATCTCGGTAACGGCATCCGTGAATGGTGCACAAAGCCAGGTCGTGGGATCCATTGCACCGCCCCTCACGCCCAATGCGTCACCGGCAGCCCAACAGGCTCTGCTCGCGCTGCAACAGTTGGCCAGCGACACCGCCCGTCTGCACGCCCAGTTTCTTGAAACCCAATCCCGCACCCAACAAATGGTTCTACAATGGCTCAACCCGCAAGCGGTGACAAACGGCCACGCGACGGCAGCTGCCAACGGCCACGGTGCTTCTCCTTCGAACACAGGGTTGACAGCGCCAAGCGCGCCCATCCCCAACCCATACCCGTTACCCCAGACGCCTGCGGCACAACCGAGCGCTTCCACGTCAGTTTCCGCACCCAGACAACCCGAGGGCGCAGTCCCCCCCCTTGGGATGGCAGGCGTAGCCGCCCCCATGCCCCGAACCATTGACAACCCGACAAACGCGAATCAATGCGAGGGGCCAGCGACACCAAGTGCACAAGCGGGGTCAGGCGCCGTGGCGGCCAAGCTGGATGAGACGGATCCCTTGGCCGTTGAAGTAGCGGCTCAGTTGCAGCAGCGTGTGCTTACGGTGGTGGCGGAAAAAACCGGGTATCCCGTTGAGATGCTGGGTCTTGAGATGAGCCTGGAAGCGGACCTGGGCATTGATTCCATCAAGCGGGTGGAGATTATGGCCGCCTTGCAGCAAGCCTTGCCCCAAGCCGAGCCGGTTGCCCCGGAGCGTCTGGGCAGC
>Ga0079301_1000445_pt1 | contig 19709 bp, 23 predicted proteins | sample Wag4_2014_7_11_3_FD_74797 | JGI IMG/M metagenome (GOLD analysis project Ga0079301, IMG submission 74797) | Fresh water mixed with fracking chemicals microbial communities from Ohio, USA - Utica-2 Time Series FC 2014_7_11 | ecosystem: Engineered > Industrial production > Chemical products > Input... | reverse complement strand
CTCCACATGTTTCAGGAGCCCCCGAGATGACTTTTTCGCCCAAGCAGAACGCATTCCCGGCGACCCGGCTGCGCCGCATGAGGCGCGATGATTTTTCCCGCAGGCTGATGCGCGAGAGCCGGCTTAACGTCGACGATCTGATTTACCCGGTGTTCGTCAAGGAAGGGCAGGGGGGCTCGGAAGCGGTTGCCTCCATGCCCGGCGTGTTTCGCCACACGCCCGATCGACTGCTGGAGGTGGCCCGGGAGGCGTATGCATTGGGCATCCCGGCGTTGGCGCTGTTCCCTGTGATTGACCCTGCTCAAAAAACCGACACCGCTGAAGAAGCCTGGAACCCGGATGGCTTGGTGCCCCGCGTGGTGCGGCTTCTCAAGTCGCAACTGCCTGAGCTGGGCGTGATCACCGATGTGGCGCTCGACCCTTACACCCGTCATGGTCAGGATGGTCTCATCGATCCGCAAGATGCGCGCGCTTATGTGCTCAATGACGAGACGCTTCAAGCGCTCACCCGTCAAGCGCTTTGCCATGCCAAGGCCGGCGCCGATGTGGTGGCGCCCTCGGATATGATGGACGGCCGCATCGGCTGCATTCGCGCCGCGCTCGAAGGGGCGGGCCACATCCATACCCGCATCCTCGCGTATTCAGCTAAATACGCGTCGAGTTTTTATGGCCCTTTCCGCGATGCAGTGGGGTCGGCGGGGAATCTGGGCAAGGGAAATAAATTCACCTATCAAATGGACCCGGCCAACACCGATGAGGCTTTGCGCGAAGTTGCGCTCGACATCGCCGAGGGGGCCGACATGGTGATGGTGAAACCCGGGATGCCCTATCTCGACATCGTCCGTCGGGTGAAAGATGAATTCAAAGTGCCGACCTTTGCCTACCAAGTGAGCGGCGAATACGCCATGCTCAAGGCCGCCGCGCAGCAAGGGTGGCTGGATGAGAAAGCCTGCGCCCTCGAAGCCCTGCTGGCCTTCAAACGCGCTGGCGCAGACGGCATCCTCACCTACTTTGCGCTGGATGTGGCGAAGTGGTTGAAAACCCCGTAGCGCGGGTAACGACTGACCCGCCCTACTCTTTTGTTTTCTGCATCTGCCTCGCCACCCGCAACAGCTCGCCCACCTCGCGGATCTTGAAATCCACGTACACCGGCCGGTGCGCATCCCGGCTCATCCATACGGTGGTGAGGCCGAGTCTTTTCGCGGTGCGCAGATTGTCGAGGCTGTCTTCCACCATCACACAGCGGCTTGGGGTGAGCTTCTCCCTGCGGAGCAAGCGGCGGAAGCCCTCAACCGCGGGTTTTGGCGCAAAGCCTGAATCTTCGATCGCGCTCACTGCATCAAAGCGGGCTGTCACACCCATGTGTTTCAACACATCCAAGGCATAGTGTCGCGGCGCGTTGGAAAACACGATCTTTCGCCCGGGCAAGCGGCGCAGCACCCCGTCGAGCTTCGGCTCGAACACCAACAGGGATGCCAGATCATCGAATTGATGGGTGTGCCACAGAAAATGCCGCGGCGAGACGGCATGGTGCTTCATCATGCCCAGCAGCGTGGCGCCGTATCGACGCCAATAGTTCGAACGCAGCCGGGTGGCCTCTTCCAGTGTGAGGTTCAGATGGCGGGCGATATATGCCGCCATGCTGCGGTGAATGTGATCGAACACCTGCGCGGATGCGTCATGCAGCGTGTCGTCCAGATCGAACAGCCACACCCGCGCATGTTGGCTCACTTGCTTTTGATCAGCGTGCCCACGCCGCTCGCAGTGAGGATTTCGAGCAGCAGTGCGTGTTCCACCCGGCCGTCGATGATGTGCACGGATTTCACGCCATTGCGCGCAGCATCCAGTGCCGAGGCGATCTTTGGCAACATGCCGCCCGAGAGCGTGCCATCGGCCACCAAATCATCAATATTGCGCGGGGTGAGTCCGGTGAGCAGCTTGCCGTTTTTATCCAGCACGCCGGGGGTGTTGGTCATCAGCACCAGCTTTTCCGCGCCGAGGATTTCGGCGAGTTTGCCGGCGACCAAATCGGCATTGATGTTGTAAGTCTCGCCCGCCTCGCCCACCCCGATCGGCGCGATCACCGGAATGAAGTCCCCCGAATCCAGGAAGTTGATGATCGAAGGGTCGATCACGGTGATCTCGCCCACTTGCCCCAGATCGATCGGGGTGTCCGGGTGCTCCTTGTTTTCCATCAGCAGTTTTTTGGCGCGGATGAAAGCACCATCCTGCCCGGTGAGCCCCACCGCCTTGCCGCCGGCCTGGTTGATGAGGTTCACGATTTCCTTATTCACATGGCCGCCGAGCACCATCTCGACGATATCCATGGTCTCGGCATCGGTCACCCGCATCCCCTGGATGAATTCCCCCTTCTTGCCCACCCGCTTCAACAGATCATCAATCTGCGGCCCGCCGCCGTGCACCACCACCGGGTTCATGCCCACGAGCTTCAAGAGCACCACATCCCGTGCGAAGCATTCCTTGAGCTTCGGGTCGGTCATGGCGTTGCCGCCATATTTGATGACGATGGTTTTGTCGTAGAAACGCTTGATGTAGGGCAGGGCTTCAGCAAGGATGCCCGCCTTGGTGGCGGGGGTGAGGGCGTCGCTCATGGGGGTAGGCTCTGTGTGTCAGGGGGAATATCAAGGCGCGTATTGTAATTCGCCGCAGAGTTCAGCAAAAGCCACCCGTTCGTGCCGTATTGCTGACAACACGCCCGCGGGGTAAATAACTTGTTACCCACGCGTTGCCAACCAAGAAAAAAGCCCGATCCGTGCGCCCGTACCTCGCACTATGCCGCTATTCAGTACGACTGCCTCTGTGGCTCCGTATCACAACGCGTGGGTCACTTGTTACCCAATCTACCTTGCTCAGGCAGCGCGAGGATCGCGTTGCGGTTGGTCCAGGAGAACACCGTCTCGGCGGCGGTGCGCCACGGGGCCCAAGTCCAGTTGAGGTGTTCATCCGGCGCGAGCTGGATGGGGGTGCCCGCCGGCACGCACAGGCTGAACACATGCTCAAGGTTGTAGCGCGTACCCGGCGGGTAACGCTCACGCCATTGCCTGAAAATCTCGAATTGCTCGCTCCGCTGCCAATCCACGAATTCGCTCGCCTCTGCGCGGATGCCGGTTTCTTCAAACACCTCGCGGCAGGCGATTTCGATCAGGCGCTCTTCGCCCTCGCGGCTGCCGGTGACCGATTGCCACAGCCCGGGTGTGCGTGCGCGCTCGAGCAGCAGTACATCCAGATCGGTCGTGTGGATCACCACCAGCACCGACACCGGTTGCTTGAAGCCGCTCATGTGAGCGAGGGCAAAATCGCAAGCCCGTTGGGGTGGAGGTCGGCGAATGTCCAGAAGGCGCGTCCGTCTTCGCGCCATACCGCGGCGGTGGTGTTGAAGATATCGGCAGCCGTCAGAAAATCGGACTGCGCGCGGGCGGCGAAGGTCTCGCAGTCTTCCAGCAGCACGAGATAACCTTCGCCCTCGACCCAGGAAAGATCACTCAGACAATCGGAGAGCGCATCCCAGTTGCCGCCGAACCATTCAGGAAAATGCAGCGCCTGCGCGAGCTTTGCCAGAAAGGTGTCCTTGTCGCTCACGCCTTCCAGGGACACTCGGAACACCGCAAAGCCCAATTCATGAGCGGCTTCGATGATCGGTGTCGCACCCTGCGCAGGCAGGTTGTAGATGCCGCTGCGGCGCGCATCGCTCAACACGCTGAAGAAGGGATTGGGCGAGCTCATTCGCGGATCCTCTTGAAGCTGCGGTAGTGATCCGCCGTATAGTAAAACTCTTCACCGCGCCCGGCGACGATACGTTTGGCACCGCGGTGTGAAAGGCCGGGCGTGGGCACGGTGAATTCCCGGTAATAACCTTTGGGGCGTTCAGGCAGCAGCCGCTCGCGATTGAAAAACGTGATGCCGTCGCGCTTGTAAGGGTAAGGCCCACCAGCGCGAATCAGTGCGAGCGTTTGCGCGGCCTCCGGCGGCAGCGCCTTGAGCGCGACATCCGGAATCTGGCCGCTCTGCGCCCAAGCGGGCAGGCAGAGCGAACACAGTGCCAGCCACAGCAGGCACGCAAACCGCTGCCACATTTTCATATCGCCCGTGTCTCCAGCTTAAGCCTTCGCCGCCTCTGTCTGGCGCAGCCGGATGTGCAGCTCACGCAGCTGCTTTTCATCCACTTCGCTGGGCGCGTTGGTGAGCAGGCACTGAGCACGCTGCGTCTTGGGGAAGGCGATCACATCACGAATCGATTCTGCGCCGCTCATCATGGTGACGATGCGATCCAGACCGAAGGCCAGGCCACCATGGGGCGGCGCGCCGTACTTCAGCGCATCGAGCAGGAAGCCGAATTTGAGCTGCTGCTCTTCCGGCCCGATGGCGAGCGCCTCGAACACCTTCGACTGCACATCAGCACGATGGATACGCACCGAGCCGCCACCGATTTCCCAGCCATTCAACGCAAGGTCATAGGCTTTGGCGAGACACTTACCCGGATCAGTTTGCAGATATTCCTCGTGCCCATCCTTGGGCGAGGTGAAGGGGTGGTGGCAGGCGTTCCAGCGGCCGGCCTCATCGTCGTATTCGAACATCGGAAAGTCGACCACCCACAGCGGACACCAGGCATCCCCCGTGGTGTAACCCTTCTCGTGGCCGATCTTCACCCGCAGCGCGCCGAGCGCATCATTGACCACCTTCGCTTTATCAGCGCCGAAGAAAATCAGATCGCCATCGACCGCACCCGTGCGGGTGAGGATCGCATCCAGCGCGGCGTCATGCAGGTTTTTGACGATGGGCGATTGCAGCCCTTCGCGGCCCTTGGCTTTTTCATTCACCTTGATCCAGGCCAGACCCTTGGCGCCGTAGATGCCGACGAATTTGGTGTATTCATCGATCTCGCCACGGCTCGAGCTGCCGCCGCCCGGGATGCGCAGCGCCGCCACGCGGCCCGCGGCATCATTGGCCGGGCCGCTGAACACCTTGAATTCCACATCGCGCATCGCATCCGTGAGCTCGGTGAGCTCCAGGGTGACACGCATATCCGGCTTGTCGGAAGCAAAGCGCGCCATGGCTTCTGCATACGTCATGCGCGGGAAGGGGTTGGGCAGATCGACCGCGAGCGCTTCCTTGAATACGACGCGGATCATGTTTTCCATGATCGCAGTGATTTCATCTTCATTCAGGAATGAAGTTTCGATATCGACCTGGGTGAATTCCGGTTGGCGGTCGGCGCGCAGGTCTTCATCGCGGAAGCATTTGGTGATCTGGTAATAGCGGTCATAGCCCGCCACCATCAAGAGCTGCTTGAAGAGCTGGGGCGATTGCGGCAATGCAAAGAAATGCCCGGCATGCACGCGGGACGGTACCAGATAATCGCGCGCACCTTCCGGGGTGGATTTGGTGAGCATCGGGGTTTCGATATCGATGAACCCGTTGGTATCCAGAAAGCGGCGGAAGGCCATCGCGGTGCGATAGCGCAGCATGAGATTTTTTTGCATCTGCGGGCGGCGCAGGTCGATCACCCGGTGAGCGAGACGCGTAGTTTCGGAGAGATTTTCCTCGTCGATCTGGAAGGGCGGCGTGGCGGCGGCATTGAGCACTTCGATTTCATGCGCCAGCACTTCGATTTCGCCGCTCGTCATGTTCGCGTTCACCGTGCCTTCGGGTCGGCGGCGCACCCGGCCCACTATCTTCAGCACGAATTCATTGCGCACGGCTTCCGCGATCTTGAAGGTGTCGGCGCGATCAGGATCGCACACCACCTGCACCAGGCCTTCGCGGTCGCGCAGGTCGATGAAAATCACCCCGCCGTGGTCGCGGCGGCGGTGCGCCCAGCCGCACAGCGTCACAGATTGATCGAGTTGGGCGGCAGTCACCTGCCCGCAATAATGAGTTCGCATGTTTGATGGATCCGGAACCGAATTGAAAAAGCAATAAAGCGGCATCGGCGGATGCCGCAGGGGGATTTAAATGGCGCGGCCCTCGTTCATCGCCTCGGCTTCAGGCGGCAGCACGCGGGTGGGTGGGCCGACCACACCCATGGAGATGACGTATTTCAGGGCGTCATCCACGCTCATGTCGAGCTCGATCACATCGGCACGCGGCATCATCAGGAAAAAGCCGGATGTCGGGTTGGGCGTGGTCGGTACATACACGCTCACATAGTCACCCGGCAGGTGGCGCGCCGCATCGCCGCGCGGCGTGCCAGTGAGGAACGCAATCGTCCAGGTGCCATGACGCGGGTACTGCACCAGCAAGGCCTTGCGAAACGCTTCCCCCGAGCTTGAAAACAGGGTGTCGGAAACCTGCTTCACGCTGGAATACACCGATTTCACCACCGGGATGCGAGCCAGGATGGCCTCCCATAATTTCAAAACCCGCTGGCCGATGAAGTTGGCAGTGACCACGCCGGTGATCAAGATCACCAGCAGCGACAGCAGCACCCCGAAGCCCGGTACGGTGAAGCCGATCCATACATCCGGCTGCCAGGTGGTGGGCAGCAGCAGCAGGGTCTGATCGAGGGTGCGCACGATCACTGCCAGCACCCAAACAGTGATGGCAAGTGGAATCCAGACTAGAAGCCCGGTGATGAAGTAGCGTTTCATGTTGGCTCAATGGCAGGCGCAAGAGGTGCCGCAACCCCCGGCAGCGGGTGTGCTGCTTTGGCCGGAATCAGCCTTTTCCACTTTTTCGGCGGGCCTGCTCCCACCTTTGAAGTCGGTCGCATACCAGCCGCTGCCGGTGAGCTGAAAGCCCGGGGCGGACAGCATTTTGTTAAAGGACGCCTTGCCGCAAGCCGGGCAGACGGTGAGCGGCGCATCGGAGATTTTCTGCAGCACCTCTTTCTGGTGTCCGCAAGCCTCACAGCGATATTCGTAAATGGGCATGATTCACCCCCCAAGTAAAAACGCGGATTATATCGCCAACACCCTCTCTCGTTGGGAGGGTGTTGTTTCCCGTCAGGGGCTCACCGACGCTTCTGCTGTGTGCAGGGCTTTTTGCGGCATCTTGATCTGCCGCCACGCGTGGGTAATAAGTTACCCACCCTACAGGCCGAAAAAACGGGTTGCCGCATCGCGACCCATGAAAAGCGCGATCACGCCGGCGGCGGCCAAATAGGGCCCAAAGGGGATGGGGGTCGAGCGCTCATGGCGTCCTGCCACCACCATGGCCGTGCCGGCCACCACGCCCACCAGCGAGGAGGTGAGCACCACCATCGGCAACACCTGCCAACCAAGCCAAGCTCCGATGGCGGCTAAGAGTTTGAAGTCTCCGTACCCCATGCCTTCTTTGCCGGTGGCGAATTTGAAGCCCCAAAACACCAGCCACAAGAGGCCATACCCCGCGATCGCCCCGATCACTGCGCTTTGCAGATCGGCATACACCCCCGCGAGATTAAACGCCAAACCCAGCCACAAGAGCGGCAGGGTGATGCTGTCCGGTAAAAAGAGCGTGTCCAGATCGATGAAGGTGAGCGCCACCATCGCGGCCAGAAACACGAGCGCACCAAGGAGCGCCCACTGCGCGCCAATCTGCCAGGCCGCCAGCGCGAAGAGCGCGCCGGTGAGCGCCTCCACCAAAGGGTAGCGCAGGCTCACCGCCACCTCGCAATGCCGACAGCGGCCGCGCTGCAGGGCATAACTCACCAGCGGGATATTCTCCACCACCCCCAGGGTGTGGCCGCATGCGGGGCAATGCGAGCGGGGGAGCGCAAGGTTGAAGGTGGCCTCGTCGTCCTCGGTCGGTTCATCCCGCCAAGCCTTGCACTGGGCCTCCCATTCCTGCTCCATCATCTTGGGCAGCCGATAGATCACCACATTCAGAAAGCTGCCCACCAACAACCCCAGGATCAAACAGAGCCCGACGAGCGGCAGCGGCATGAGGAGCGGTTCGAAAAAAGTCATTGGGTGGCAGGCTCTGCGGCAAGGTATGGAGTCCTGATTGTACCGAGGGCGTCACTGCTGGGCGAGACTTTGGTGAGTCCACTCACTGGCTTGGAGGGCGTGAGCCAATGACGCTTGCAGCGTTGCGATCTCGGCGACGGACACCTCAACCGTGAAGCCCAGTGCGCGAAGACGATCGAGCGTGTCGCGATCGGTGGGGTCGGCCATGGCCACGCACAGATGTTTTGCTCGTGCGGATAACGGCAATATGAGCCTGGTTTGGAGCAGTGCATCTGGAATCGAACCCAACGGCAGTCGGGCGACATCCAGCGCATCCGGGGCGATTTGGGGGTAGCCGAGCGCGTCGGTGATGAAGCGCGCCAGCCACGCCCCCTCCACTGCGCCGCTTTGGGTCAATGCAAGTACGAAGGGCTGCCCCGAGGCGCCGAGCGAATCGGCCTGCGGCCGACTAATGACACCGGCGCGCACCAAAGCGCGGGCCAGGGTGCCTAGCCCAGCATCAGGTCGGCGAGAGAGCGGTGCGGGAAAGTGCGAGGGCTTCATGCGCCCACCCTGCCGCGCTCGCAGTACCCTGTAAAGGCAATTTGTCGCGAGGGATGGTGTTCACACCCCTTCGCGCGCATCGCGCAGGGGTGTGAACACCATCCCTAGTCCTCGACAGGCGCTGGCCGGAACAGGCGCGCGGTCTTCACCATGCGATCCTGGGTTTGCACCACTTCGATCGTCACACCGGCCACCCGGATACTGACTTCGCCATCCGGGATGTCTCGAAAATGTTCGAGAATAAGGCCGTTGAGCGTTTTTGGCCCTTCCAGTGGCAGATCCAGCCCCAGCGCGCGATTGAGATCACGCAGGCTGCGTGTGCCGTCCACCAGCACACTGCCATTTTTACTCCACGCCAGCGCACCCACCGCACCGGGCTGGGTGGTGGTGAATTTTCCGATCAACTCTTCGATGATGTCTTCCAGCGTCACTAGCCCTTCGATCTCGCCGTATTCATCCACCACCAGCGCGATACGCTGCTGGTTTTCCTGAAAGAATTGCAGCTGTGAATACACCGGCGTATTGCCAGGGATGAAATACGGCTTGGCCAACCGCTCGCGAAGCGCAGTATGATCCAACTCACCTTCTATCAATGCCGCAAGCAGTCGGCGGTGATGCAAAATGCCCACCACACTGCTCCAGTCACCCTCGTATACCGGAATGCGGGTGTGGTAGCAGGTGGAAATCTGGGTCTTGATTTTGCCCATTGGCTCGCTCAGGTCAATTGCCTCGATCGAGCCGCGGGGAATCATCACATCCTCAACGGTGATGTCTTCCAGATCGAAAAGATTGAGCAGGATGCTGCGGTGCTTCTGCGGGATGAAGCTGCCGGATTCGAGCACCAGCACCCGCAATTCCTCTGCCGACAGCCGCGTGGCGTGGTTTTCTTCGGCGGGCTTCAGGCGCATCAGGGCTAGTAAGCCGCTCACCAGCAGGTTGGTGAGGCTCACCACCGGTCGGGCCACCGTGAGTAGCGGCTTCAAGACAAATGCGCACACCTGGGCGAGTTGGTCGGCATAGCGCGCGCCCAAGACCTTCGGCGTGATTTCCGAAAACACCAAGATCACGAACGAGACCGCCAGCGTGGCCGCCCCTAGGACCCATTCGTCTTCACCGAACAGCGTGGCGCCAATGACCCCAGCCAAGGCAGCCGAAGCGGCGTTGACCATGGTGTTGAACAACAGTATCACGCCCAGCAGGCGGTCTGTCTGCCCCAGCAGATCAAGCACCAGCCGCGGCGCGGTTTGTCCTTGCTGTGCGGCCGCCCGCAGCCGATAGCGGTTGGCCGCCATCATGGCCGTTTCGGCCATCGAAAAAAAACCGGAGATGACGAGAAGGAAGCAAAGCGCGGTGAATTGCGCCGATAAAGGGACGTCGTTCAAGTTAGTGAGTTGGGCAGGAACACGGCTTCTATTGTCCCGCCCCCTTGCTGGTTGTCAAGCTTAGTGTGGGTAACTTGTTTCCTACGCGTAGCCCGCACGATCAAAAATTCCATCCGACACCGACTCCGCTCACCGCCCCAACACCACCTCCACCACGAAATGTGTGCCCACATAGGCGAGCAGTAGGCTCACAAACCCGGCCATCGTCCAGCGCAATGCGGTGCGTCCTCGCCAGCCCCACGCCCAGCGCCCTGCCAGCAGCACGCCGAAAATCACCCAGGACACGATCGCCAACACGGTCTTGTGGTCAAACCGCAGCGCCCGGCCGAAGAGCTCCTCCGAAAACACCACACCCGAGATCAGGGTGAGCGTAAGCAGCGCAAAGGCGACCGCGATCAGCCTGAAAAGCAGCGATTCCATGACCAGCAGCGCTGGCACGCCCTCCAACACGCGCGAGAACTTCCGCCCGTGCAATCGCTTCTCCACCCAAGCCATCAGCAATGCGTGCAAAGCGGCCAGTGTGGCGAGCGCGTAGGCAAGCATTGCGACCAGAAGGTGAGCATTGAAAAGGGGTGATTCGGCATTGGGGATGGCGCTGCTGGGCGCCCACAGCGGCAAGAGCGACGCCGCGCCCGCCAAAGGCAGCACCAGCGTTTGCAAGGCCGGCAGTCGATTCCACCAATGCTCAAGCCAATACACCAGCGCCGCCAGCCAAAAAATCATCGACACCGCTGCGCCCAGCCCGAAGTGCAAGCCGCCGGTCTGAAACAAGGCCTGCTTCAAAAGCGCGCCATGCAACAGCAGAGGTATCACGCAACCCAACTGCTCCAACCACACCGGTGAGCGCCGCGCACCGCCGCACAGGGTGCGCCAGAAATGCGCACCCAGCGCGAGGTAAAGGGCGGCGGTGAGAAGATGAAGTAGAATGGCCATCGTCACAAGTCTAACCCAATCCTCCTCACCACCGCAGGTCTCGTCAAATGCTGGATAACCTCACCCAACGCTTGGCCCGTGTCGTCAAAACGGTGCGTGGTCATGCGCGCCTCACCGAAGACAACATCCAGGATGCCCTGCGCGAGGTGCGCTTGGCCCTCCTTGAGGCGGATGTCGCCTTGCCGGTGGTGAAAGATTTCATCAACCGTGTCAAGGAAAAGGCGGTCGGGGAAGAGGTGATCGGCTCGCTCACACCGGGCCAGGCCCTGGTGGGGGTGGTGCACCGTGAGCTCGCCGCGCTCATGGGGGGCGCCCACGCTGCGCTGAGCTTCGCCACTCAGCCGCCTGCGATCATCCTCATGGCCGGCTTGCAGGGCGCGGGCAAGACCACCACCACAGGCAAGCTCGGCAAGCTGCTGCGCGAGACTCAAAAGAAAAAAGTCCTGGTGGTGTCCTGCGACGTCTATCGCCCCGCTGCAATCGAGCAGCTGCGCGTCGTGGCCCAGCAGGCCGAGATTGATTTCTTCCCTTCCAGCCCCGACCAGAAGCCCTTGGATATCGCCCGCGCCGCAGTGGATTTTGCAAAGCGCCATTTCCATGACGTGCTGCTGGTCGACACTGCGGGTCGGCTCGCGATCGATGAGGCCATGATGGCCGAAATCCGCGCGCTCCACGCCGCGCTTGGGCCGATTGAAACCCTTTTCGTGGTGGACGCCATGCTGGGGCAGGATGCGGTCAACACCGCGCGTGCCTTCAATGAGGCCCTGCCGCTCACCGGTGTGGTGCTCACCAAATTGGACGGCGATGCCCGCGGCGGAGCGGCGCTGTCGGTGCGCCATGTCACCGGCAAGCCGATCAAATTCGCAGGTGTGGGCGAAAAACTCACCGGGCTTGAGGAATTCCATCCCGAGCGCATGGCCTCGCGCATCCTGGGCATGGGCGACATTCTCGGGCTGGTGGAAGAAGCCCGCCGCGGGCTGGATGAAGAAAAGGCCCGCGAATTCGCGCAGAAACTGAAATCGGGCAAGGGGTTCGATCTCAATGACTTCAAGGATCAGATCAGCCAGATGCGCAAGATGGGTGGGATGTCGGCCATGCTCGACAAACTGCCCGCGCAGTTTGCCCAAGCCGCCCAGCAGATGCAGGGTGGGGCGGAAGATAAAGCAGTGCGCCGCATCGAAGGCATCATCAATTCCATGACCCCGCAAGAGCGCGCCCGGCCGGAGCTCATCAAAGCCTCACGCAAGCGGCGCATCGCGATGGGCGCCGGTGTGCAGGTGCAGGAGGTGAATCGGCTGCTCAATCAATTCGAGCAGACGCAAAAGATGATGAAGCAATTTTCAAAGGGCGGCCTGCAGAAGCTCATGCGCGGCATGAAGGGGCTGATGCCCGGGATGCGCTGATCGCGCCGCGTTCAGCGCGAAGCCAGCCGCGTATCCCACTCCCAATTGCGCTTCCAAGCGGCGCGCACTGCGCTGGGGTATTGCGGCTGACCAAGGCTGCCGTTGTAGCGTCCCAGCGCACGGAAGAGGTCGCCCTTTTCAATGTCCAGGTAGTGTCGCAGAATCGTGCAGCCAAAGCGCAGGTTGGTGCGCATGTGAAAGAGGTTGTTGTCCGGTGAGCCGATGACCTTCACCCAGAAGGGCATCACCTGCATATAACCCCGCGCGCCCACGCTGGACAACGCGTATTTCCGAAAGCCGCTCTCCACTTCGATGAGACCGAGCACCAGTTGCGGGTCGAGCCCGGCGCGGGTGGCTTCGTAGTGCACGGTTTTCAGGAACTCGATGCGCGCTTCGCTGTCGGGCATACGTTTGGCCAGCCGGGCCGACATCGCGGCCAACCAGGCTTCGCGCTCGGTAGGGCTAGCGAAAATCGGCTCGGGGGAGGCCATGTCAGCAATGGAGCTGTGGAGCGCCGCCCGCACGCTGGCGGCCAGCGGTTCATAGAGCTGGCCACCCGCGAAGGCGGGCGATGAAAAAAGCCACAAGATGAGCAGTCGGTTCAGTATCCTCATGCGCGGCTAAGTCCAGCGATCATTCGGAAAGTTTCCCTTTGACATAAGCGGCGATCTCGGCCAACGGCAGCTTGGTGGCCGAGGTGTCGCGGCGGCCTTGGTATTCCACCTCGCCCCCGGCGAGCCCGCGATCGCCGATCACCACCCGATGCGGTATGCCGATCAGCTCCCAATCCGCGAACATCACGCCAGGCCGCTCGTCGCGGTCGTCCAGCAGCATTTCAACCCCGGCTGCGGTGAGCTCGGCATAGAGCGCATCCGCCGCGGCCTTCACCGCTGCCGATTTATGGTAGCCCACCGGCACGATCACCGCGGCAAAGGGCGCGATGGCCTGCGGCCACAGGATGCCGCGTTGATCGAAATTCTGTTCGATGGCCGCGCCCACGATGCGCGATACCCCGATGCCATAGCAGCCCATTTCCATCACCTGCGGCTGGCCGTGTTCGTTGAGGAAGGTGGCGTTGAGCGCGGCGGCATACTTCGTGCGCAGCTGGAAAATATGCCCCACCTCGATGCCGCGACAAAGCGAGAGCGTCCCGCGGCCGTCCGGGCTTGGGTCGCCCTCGATTACATCGCGGATGTCCTCCACGAAATCCGGCTCGCGCACATCGCGCTGCCAGTTGGCCCCGGTGAAATGAAAGCCCGCTTCATTCGCGCCACACACGAAATCGCCCATCTTCACCACCGCATAATCCGCAATCACGGTGATGGATGGATCTACGTCCTTGGGCCCGATATAGCCCGGGCGACACCCAAGGTGCTGCTCGACTTCTTCATCGGTGGCGAAACGGAAATCCTTCATCGATGCGAGCTTGCCCACCTTGATTTCATTCAGGGTGTGGTCGCCCCTCAACAGCAAAAGTTGAAAACGCCCGTCGCCCATCACCGCAATCGCCTTGATGATCGATGACAACGGCACATTCAAAAATGCTGCCACGTCCTCGCAACGAGTCTTGCCTGGCGTGGCCACCTTGGTGAGCAGCAAGGCGGCAGCGGCGCGCTCGCCCGCGGGGGGCAGGGCTTGCGCGAGCTCCACGTTGGCTGCGTAATCGGAATCCGGGCAAAAGGCGATCGCGTCTTCGCCGGAGTCGGCCAGCACATGAAATTCATGCGAGCCGGTGCCGCCGATCGAGCCGGTGTCGGCCGCCACCGCGCGGAAACGCAAGCCCAGCCGGGTGAAAATGCGCGAGTAGGTGTCATGCATGTTGCGATATTCGCGCTGCAGATCTTCAAAGCTCGCATGGAAGGAATAACCATCCTTCATGGTGAATTCACGCCCGCGCATCACCCCGAAGCGGGGGCGGATTTCATCGCGGAATTTGGTTTGGATCTGATAAAAATGCACTGGCAGCTGGCGATAGCTTTTCACTTCGCGGCGCGCCACATCGGTGATCACTTCCTCGTGCGTGGGGCCGACGCAGAAATCACGCTGATGCCGATCCTTGATGCGCAGAAGCTCAGGCCCGTAAAACTGCCAGCGCCCGGATTCCTGCCACAACTCTGCCGGCTGCACGGCGGGCATCAGTACTTCGATCGCGCCGGCGTGGTTCATCTCCTCGCGCACGATCGATTCCACCTTGCGCAGCACCCGCAAGCCCATCGGCATCCAGGTGTAAATCCCGCCTGCCAACCGCTTGATGAGTCCGGCCCGGAGCATCAGCTTGTGGCTGACGATCTCGGCGTCATTGGGGGCTTCCTTCAAAGTGGAGATGAAAAAACGGCTGGCGCGCATGGTGGAGTCTCTCGACAAGGGAATTTGCAAAGGCCGGCATTTTATCTGAATGTGCTTCGCTGACATCGTGGGCGAAACCGATTTCCTCGCTTTCAATCCCGATTGAAATGTGAAAAAATCGAGCACAACTAACGAATCAAGCAGGTTTCAACATGCTGGACCGTGAAGGCTATCGCCCAAACGTCGGCATCATCCTTCTCAACGCCCGCAACGAGGTGTTCTGGGGCAAGCGCGTTCGCGAGCACTCTTGGCAGTTTCCCCAAGGCGGTATCGATCATGGCGAATCTCCGGTGGACGCCATGTATCGCGAGCTGTTCGAGGAAATTGGCCTCAAGCCCGAGCATGTGAAAATCGTCGGGCGCACCCGCAATTGGTTGCGCTACGACGTGCCGCGCCGCTGGATCAAGCGTGAATACCGCCAGACCTACCGAGGCCAGAAACAGATCTGGTTCCTGCTGCGCTTGGTCGGCCGTGACACCGATGTATGCCTGCGCGCCACCGATCACCCCGAATTCGATGCCTGGCGATGGAGCTGTTATTGGGTGCCCCTTGAATCCGTGATTGAATTCAAGCGTGATGTCTATCAACAAGCCCTTATCGAGTTGGCGCGCCTGGCGTTTCGCGATCCCGCCGGCCGCGAACGCCCCGCCAACTGGGTCGTTCAGCCCATCGTCGAATCGATTGCAAGCGGTGAAGAGAGCGCTTGATGCCATCAAACCCCAACCGCAAGGCGCATGCCCAGGGGGCTTTTACGTCTGCGTTGACGTCCCTCAAAACGAAGTTCTAAACTCGTTTTAAACTCAGTCTAAATTGGTTGTATTGCTTTTGATCTGTTCCACCGCTGCATCCCTCGCCCCGTTTAGCAATGGGCGCTTCAACTACTCGAAAGGAGCAATGTCATGGCACTCAAAGGCTCAAAAACCGAAGAAAACCTGAAAGCTGCCTTCGCAGGTGAATCCCAGGCCAACCGGCGCTATCTCTACTTCGCAGCCAAGGCCGACGTGGAAGGCCAGAACGATGTGGCGGCGGTGTTCCGCTCCACGGCCGAAGGCGAAACTGGTCATGCGCACGGTCACCTCGAGTATCTTGAAGCCTGCGGCGACCCGGCCACCGGCCTGCCCATCGGCGACAGCCGCGCCAACCTCAAAGCCGCGATCGCAGGCGAGACCCACGAATACACCGACATGTATCCAGGCATGGCCAAGACCGCGCGGGACGAAGGCTTTGACGAGATCGCCGATTGGTTTGAAACCCTCGCCAAAGCAGAGCGTTCTCACGCCAACCGTTTCCAACGTGCGCTCGACGCGCTCGCTGACTGATCGGTCAATCTGACCCGTCAAGCCAAGCCGTCAAGCTGATCCGCGGCACGCCGTAAAGCGTGCCGCGCCCTGAACTGCAGGTTCCATTCGGAGCATGAGACATGGCGCGCGAAGGCAGTCTCGAAGCCCCCAAGCGGCTTCCTATCGATTGGCGCAGTGAGGAATTTTACGACGAGAAACAGCTCTTCGATGAGCTCGAGCGGGTGTTTGACATCTGCCACGGTTGTCGTCGTTGTGTGAGCCTGTGCCAAGCCTTTCCCAAGCTCTTTGATCTCATCGACGAAGCGCCCACCGGCGAGCTCGACGGGGTGGAGAAACCGAAATACTGGCAGGTGGTCGATCAGTGCTATCTCTGCGATATGTGCTTCATGACCAAGTGCCCCTATGTGCCGCCGCACCAGTGGAATCTGGATTTTCCGCACCTCATGCTTCGCGCCAAGGCGTTCAAGTTCAAGCAGGGCGAGGTGAAATTCCGCGACAAGCTGCTCTCCAGCACCGATGCGCTGGGCAAGCTGGCGGCTATTCCCGTGGTGGCGCAGACCGTCAATGCAGTGAACCGCATGAAGCCGGCGCGCGCCGTGATGCAAACCGTGCTGGGCGTGCACCAGGATCGCCATCTGCCGCCCTATGCCCCGCGAAAATTCCGCGCAACGGCAAAGCCGCAGGGGCAATTCGAAGTCAAGGACGGAGCCAAGACCCCCGGCAAGGTAGCGATTTTTTCGACCTGCTACGTCAATTACAATGAGCCGGGCATTGGCCAGGATCTGCTCGCCTTGCTCGCCCACAACCAGATTCCTTCACGGCTGGTGGAAAAGGAAGCCTGCTGCGGCATGCCCAAGCTCGAGCTGGGCGATCTTGAAGGCGTAGCGCGCTTGAAGGAAATCAACATCCCCCCGCTCGTCAAGCTGGCCCGCGAGGGCTATGCCATCCTTACCCCGGTGCCCTCCTGTACCCTCATGTTCAAGCAGGAATTGCCGCTCATGTTTCCTGAAGACGAGGGTGTGCGTGTGGTGGCGGAGGCTATGTTCGACCCCTTTGAATACCTCGTCCTGAGGCACAAGGACGGTTTGCTCAAAACAGATTTCAAACACCAGCTTGGTAAGATTTCCTATCACATCCCCTGCCACTCGCGGGTGCAGAATGTCGGCCAGAAAACCCGCGAGGCGCTGCAACTCGTGCCCGGCACCGACGTGAATGTGGTCGAGCGTTGCTCGGGCCACGATGGCACCTGGGGCGTGAAGGAAGAATATTTCGAGGCTTCGATGAAAATCGGCAAACCGGTGTTTAAATCGATGGCCGGCTTCAACCCGGATTACATCAGCTCCGATTGCCCGATCGCCGCGCGTCACATCGTGCAAGGCATCGAAGCCTCCGGCCAGACAGTGAATGCGGAAAAGGCGCACCCGATTTCGTTGTTGCGCAAGGCGTACGGTATTTAAGTTGTTCAATTTGATGCAGGAGGAGCGCATGGCCAAAATCACGCGCGAAAGTTTGATGTCCCTTGAAACCTACGCCCGCGAACGCAAGCCGTTTCGCGAGGGCGTGATGACTCACAAGAAAAACCGCTCGGTGGCGCTGGGCGGGCATCTCACCTTGTTGTTCGAGGACGAAACCACCGTCCGCTATCAGATTCAGGAGATGCTGCGCATCGAGCGGATTTTCGAGCTTGAGGGCATTCAGGACGAACTTGATGCCTACAACCCCCTGGTGCCCGATGGCTGCAACTGGAAGGCCACCATGCTGATCGAATATGCCGATGTCGAGCAACGCCGCCTCGAGCTGGTGCGCCTCAAGGGGCTGGAGCACTGCGTCTGGGTGCAGGTGTCCGGCTTCACCCGGATCTATGCGGTGGCCGATGAAGACCTGGATCGCGAGAACGAGGACAAGACCTCGGCGGTGCACTTCCTGCGTTTCGAGCTCAATCAGGATGTCAAGCAGGCGCTCAAAGGCGGCGCCAACCTCGCCATCGGCTGCGACCACCCCGAATACAACGTGACCCTCGAAGTGGTGCCGGGCAACGTGAAAGCATCGCTCATCGGGGATCTCGCGTGAAATTGTCAAAGGCGTTGTGGGCAGTGGCAGTGGGCTGGTGTGTGTGTGTGTCGGCAGGCCATGCGTATGAGGAAGAGGAGCCTTGGGTCGAGGCGCAAGTCACCTTGCCCCCATCGCCCCTTGAGGCCGACCTGATCGAATTCGACGGAGGCCCGGCGAACCCGAATCGCTTTTATATCGACGGCAAAAACCTCGCCCCAGGCCCGGATGGCGTGATGCGCTACACCCTGGTGGTGGTCACACCCTCAGGCGTGCGAAACACGAGTCATGAAGGCATACGCTGCAAGACCGGAGAGCGGCGCACCTACGCCGTGGGCCGTGCCGATGGCAGCTGGGCCGAATCCACCGGCAGTTGGCAGGCGGTGCGGGCTTCGGCATACAATCGCCACCACGCCATTTTGATGCGCCAGTGCTTCTGCGATCTGGTCGTCATGCACCGCGACACAACGCTGGTGCGTGCCAACCTTCGCAATACCCGAGCGCAATGATTCATTCCATGCTGGATAAGCTCATCACCGAATTCGATTACGCATTGCGCACCCTTGCCGCCGAGCCGCGATCACAGCGCGCAACACCGGGCGACGATCTGCCCGAAGCCGTGTTGTCAGCCGAAGAAAAACAGCAGGCTGCCCGGCTGATGCGGATCAATCATGTGGGCGAAATCTGCGCGCAAGCGCTTTATCAGGGCCAGGCGCTCACCGCTCGGCAATCGCACACGCGAGACAAACTGCGAAGTGCCGCCCAAGAGGAAACCGAGCATTTGGCCTGGACCTCCCAACGCATTGCCGCGCTGGGCGGGCGCACCAGCCTTCTCAATCCGCTTTGGTATGGCGCCGCGCTCGCGATGGGGGTTGCCGCCGGGCTCTTGGGTGATAAAAGGAATCTCGGTTTTCTGGCTGAAACCGAGCGCCAGGTGGAGGCGCATTTAAGCGACCACCTCGGCCGCCTGCCTGCCGCCGATGCCAAATCCCGCGCCGTGCTCGAGCAGATGAAGCACGATGAAGGCGCTCACGCACAGTGCGCCGAGGAGCTCGGCGCCGCACCGCTGCCCGCGCCTGTCAAGCTTGCCATGCGCTGCGCCTCCAAGGTAATGAAGGCGGTCGCTTTCCGTATCTGACGAGCGCGGCGAGCCACAAACTCAGGCCTCGATGATTTCCCAGTCGTGGGTGATTTGTGCCGTCTTGGCGAGCATGATCGACGCTGAGCAGTATTTCTCTGCAGAGAGCTTGATGGCGCGCTCTACGGCATCAGGCTTCAGGTTGCGGCCACTGATGCGAAAGTGAAAATGGATTTTCGTAAACACCTTGGGGTCGGTGTCTGCGCGTTCCGCCTTGAGGCTCACTTCGCAGCCTGAGACCTCCTGACGGCTGCGCTTGAGAATCAGCACCACATCAAACGCCGTGCACCCTCCGGTGCCCGCAAGCACCGTTTCCATCGGACGCGGCGCGAGATCGCGCCCGCCGGATTCGGGCGCTCCATCCATGACTAGCGTGTGGCCACTGCCAGTCTCGGCCATGAAGGTCATGCAGTTTGCGTCGACCCATTTGACAGTGCATTCCATTGCCCAATCTCCGATCGTGTGGGTTGTGTTGTGTTGTGTTGTGTGCGGGTGTGGCTCGAAAGCGCGGATGGTAGCGCCTTCGGGCGATTGCGTGTGGGGCGATTGATTACGGCTCGCTGCGGGGCAGGGTTTCTTGATCGTGCGGCGCACCATAATGGCCGCTTTGAGGCTGGAGTTGGGTGTGATTTATTTCTCGCCCGATGGATGGCTAGTTTTTCGGGAGTTTTTTATGTTGATGTTTTAAAGTGGTTATTATTTTATTT
>Ga0079301_1000441_pt1 | contig 19839 bp, 12 predicted proteins | sample Wag4_2014_7_11_3_FD_74797 | JGI IMG/M metagenome (GOLD analysis project Ga0079301, IMG submission 74797) | Fresh water mixed with fracking chemicals microbial communities from Ohio, USA - Utica-2 Time Series FC 2014_7_11 | ecosystem: Engineered > Industrial production > Chemical products > Input... | reverse complement strand
GTACGGGAACGGGCAAAACGCTGGCTTTTGGTTTGCCGACATTGTCCCGAATTGAACGCACCTCGCCGGATACCCAGATTTTGGTCATTACGCCGACGCGCGAACTGGCGGTTCAGGTATCGGAAGAGTTATCGCGCGTGGCGGTGGCGTTTCAGATCATCGTCGCGGCGGTGTACGGTGGTGTAAAACTGGTAGAACAAATTGATGCGATGCAGTGGGCGCCGGTTGTTGTCGGTACGCCGGGGCGCTTGCGGGATCACATCGAACGGGGTTATTTGCATCTTGATACCTGTCGGGCGGTGGTGCTTGATGAAGCGGATGAGATGCTTGATATGGGTTTCAAGGATGATCTGGAGTTCATCTTGAAGCGGGTTCCTGCTGATAAGCGGCAGACATTGTTATTCAGTGCGACGTTTCCCCCTGAGATTGTGAAGATCGCGCAACGATATATGCGCGATCCGGAGAGGATTGAAGTGAGTTCAGGATTCACACCCGCGGCTGGTCTTGCTCATAAGTTTTTGAAAACGAGCAAGGATCAAAAAATTTCCACCTTGCAGAAGTTGTTGACATTGCCTGACGTCAGTTCGGCGATCGTGTTTTGCGCGACCAAGGCAGAAGCGCAGTGGGTTTATAATCGCGTGCGTCTTGGTGGTTTCAAGGTTGGCATGCTGACGGGGGATGTGTCGCAAGACAAGCGTCTGGAAACGTTAGATGCTTTTCGCGATGGGAGCATCAACATCTTGGTTGCGACGGATGTCGCCGCGCGGGGTCTGGATATTCCGAGCGTGTCGCATGTGTTTCATTTCAATGTGCCTCAGGATGCTGCGACTTATATCCATCGGAGTGGGCGCACGGCTCGCGCCGGGCGGTCAGGAATTGTGTTCACCTTGGTGACGCCTGAGGATGAGCGTGATTATCAGCGTATCTTGCGCGAACTTGAGAGCGCTGCGGGTGGTGGTCGCGAGACGCGTGAGGGTCGCGAAGAGCCACGGCGTCAGCAACCGAAAGCGCCGGCAGTGCCAGCACGCGAAGAGCGCCAGCCCCAGCGGCAAGAACAGGGACGGGCCCGGCAGGAGGAACGACCGGTGCGCACGGATGAGCGGGCGAACGGTCAGAATCAGCAGCGTGAACCCCGTCGGGAGTTTGCTTTGCCCAGGCGTGGTTGGGAGCATCGTCCGCCGCGTTTGAGTGCGGAACAGGCCCAGGCCGCGGAGACAATCGTTCAGGCGATCGCCCAGGCAGGAACCACACCGGATTTTCAGGCATTGGCGGAGGCCATCTGTTGTCGTCGCGATGCCTCACGCATGGTCGCGTGGTTACTTGCTCAGCAACCACTCGCCAGTTCCTGGCTTCAACTGCCCGAGCCGGCAGCACGTCCGGAGCCTGCGCCTGTTGTTGAAGAAAAGGCTGCGGAGTCACAGGCTCAAGCGCCTCGAACGGGAAGGATGCGTTCGACGCGCCGTGCCGGGTCGGCATCAGTGCCGACAGGCATCGAGGAGACGCCAGTCGCTGAAGTGGCGGTCGCTGGCAATGAAACGCCGATCATTGAGCAAGCACCGCCTGTAAGCGAGACGCCGGTCGTTGTTGAATCAACGACGTTGGACGAAACGGCGGCTGTCGAAGTGCTGAGTTCTGAACGGCCCGTGCCAAGCGAGACCGTCCTTGACGCTGCGCCAAGCAAGGCGCCACGTAAACGTCCCAGTAAACCCAAGACGGCTAAATCAGAAACACCGGAGCCTGGTTCGGAAGAGCCACCTGCGGCGAAATCTCCGGTAAAACGTGGGAAAACCGCCAAGGCGGGTGCCAAGTCAGTAGAGGCTGTTGAGGCTGATGCATCCGAAGCCGCGGCAGAGTCTGCCACGCCGAAGAAAACTGCTAGCCGTGCCAAGAAAGCTGTGGCGGTGATCAGCTAAACAATGGATGCATCGGTTGCTGGCCAAACTGGTGCAACCGATGCAGAGACATCCTCATAAAACGCGCTGATCACAAATACCAGCTGCAGCCCGTTGAGCGTCAATGCGTTTGTGAATCAGTTTTTGCGCTGATGTAAGTGAGGGGAGCGGAACCTGTTTCTGGCTCCCCTTCTCCCCTTGCGGCTGTGAGTTTGTCGTTGAAATACTCAAATATGTCGCGGTGCCCTTGACCCGGGTAGCTGAAATCGTGGCAATGATGTGACTCCGACTGGTCAAACTCAGATACGGCCTCTGTCGCGCCAAATGTGAAAGCGAGCGGGTTTTTTTTCTTGCTCCGCAACTGTATCTAACGGGCACTCGAAACTTTCCGGCAAAAATCTCGGAAATAAATTCATAGCCTTATCCGTAAACAATTTTTGAACAACAAAACGATCTGGGATGGTTTGTAAGCGAGGTGCCCTGAAACAAGTATCCAAACGGTGTTTAATGCACTTTGAGGTTTTAAGACGTCTCGCACAAGCGTTTGATGTCAAAGCAATAAACAAGTTCTGATAGCACAACCACGGTGACTGGGCTGAACGTCTTGCGAATTTCCAGCACAGAGTGGCTACTCATTAGAACGTTGTGCCAAGGCCACCGTTGTACATGAAGGATCCACCCGTTGTGAGGCCTTGTGCGACGCCGATGCGAACATCAATGGGGACGGCTTGAAACATTGTGGTTTGCGCGCGTAACTCCGCACCGACCCCGAGTTTGAAATCGTCCCAGACCGGCAGGTCAATACCGAGTGGATTGAGTCCCCAGACGAGGCCCGTATCAACGAAACCGACGGCATAGAGGCGATTGACAAACACGGGGACTTCGCCCCAACCGCGTGCGACTTCGCCGAGTGGGAGGCGATATTCGAGGCCGGTGGTCAATTGGCGGTTGCCAATGGCCCAGGAGTAACCGCGCAGCAATACGGTGCGCTGACTATATTCCGTGGCAGTGGTCAGGTCCCAACGGTTGATGGTACTGAGAGGGGTATAGCCAAAGGGCATGCGCCAGGCCGTGAAGAAAAAGTCGCCGTTGCGGTTGTAGACCAGTCCTGCCGTGCTGCGCAGGGCGAGTGTGCTTTTGGGGATAGCGGGACCGGGCCAGTACATGCGGTGATCCGCCCAGAAGCGTCCCCAGGGTTGCTGCCCCAGAATGTCGATGGGCGCGCGTGGTTCGTCCAGGTTTCTGTAGCGATCGCCCCGGGTCATGACGCCCGCCTCTCCGCCCACCGTCGTGATACTGCCGGCAGTGGGGCCGTTGTCATACGGGCGTTTGGCCGTGTCAGCCTGTTGCCATTGCAAAAACACACTGTGTGCGGTTCCATCGTCCCCCACAGTCGCAAAGCGACTGCGCAACGGTACGGCGTTGAGTTGCTCCTGGCGGGTCTCGCCCGGCGTTCCGGATGCCACTTGCATGGCATAGTCATTGACCAGTTCCTGGCGATACCCCCACGTCCAGTTCGGTCCGGTGATCGGTGGCGGCTCAAACATGGGGTTTCGAATGCCGGGGTACGAAAACGACACCGTGAGTGACTTGTTCCACTGCCAGATGTCCGCCCAAGTGATGTCATCCGGTTTTTGGGGATTCCGTTGTAACGGATAGCGTCCCGGGGATGGAAATTCATTGATGCCAAGCGAAAAAGGCAATGATGTCGTGAAATTGTCGTAACGAAACCCGTAGTTGATCCGCTGACTGTAAAACCCGTACCCCCCAAGCAAGGTCAAGAAATGCTGTCGCAACACATCCTGCCAGAAACTGTACACCGTCAAATTGGTGCCCCACTCATCCTCGCCAACGACAGGAAACCACAGACTCGGCACAAAAGTGGGCAACGCCCAGTACTTTTGAGGCGTTTCGATCTGAGTCGCCGGAATCCTGCTCACGAAGGGTCCGGGGAGATTGGGCCGCTTGAACGTTGTCACCCAAGGCGCGCGTTCGGGATCAAACGAAATGGTTTGGATATCATAGCCACGTCCTGAGTAATTGCTGAATGCAATCTGTTTGCCATCCGGTGAGACGGCTGGATCGAACGCACCACCCAAGACGTCGGTGAGTTGACGAAGTTTGCCGCTGGCACATTCATAAGTGTAAAGGTTCATCGTGCCTTGGCGATCCGAACAAAACACCAGATGTTTGCCATCTGGGCTCCACGATGGGTAGAGGTCAACCGCCTCGTCTTGCCATAAAGGCGTCATCTGTCCTGATGCGGCATCAACCAGCCACAGGTCACGACTCCCCGCATGCCAAACAGCCACGGCCAAGGTGCGCCCATCCGGTGACCAGACCGGATTGCCAAACTGGTAATGATCGTTGTCATAGCGCCACTGCCTGAGCAGTTTGCCTTGCACGTCATAAATCGCCAAACCGGTTTTCCCGCCCCCCGATGTCACCGCGACGATCTCGCGCCCATCCGGCGACACCTGCGGTGCGAAGGTACGGGCTTGTTGCGTCAGGCGCCGATTCTTTTTGGTGTTGCGATCATACACAAACAAATCACGGTAACTGTTCAGGCCACGCGCCGATTCGCTGGTATCCGCCTCATAGTAAATCTGTTGACCATCAGGACTGAACGAAATGGCTGAACGCGTCGATTGTCCCTTGATCAGTTGCCGCGCCTCACCATTTAGGGCATCAGCATACAATCTCGGCCCTTCATTTTTAAGCGCCTCCGGGTAATACAACACGCCTTTCGCATCCCACACGGGATGACGATGATACCGTCCCGAGACGCTCACATCGCGCGTCGTCGCGAAACGAACCGCCCGCTCACGCTCGCGCGCCTTGTAGCGCTGCTGCTGCTGTTGATAACGAACCCGCAGCATCTCAACCGTTTCGCGCCAAACATCTTGCGCCGTTACACCGACCGTGCGGGAAACCGCACTGTCAAAGCCAAGCCACGGGTATTGACCAAAGGTTTTCAGGATACGACCGGGCGCATCTTCCCCAAACCGCGCAGTCAGGTGATCAACAAAAATTGAGCCCCAAGTATACTCGTAACCACCCATCGGCCAATCAAGGAGATAGCGGCCGTAAATCTGATCGTAGCTTGGCACCTGCCCCTCTAAAAATGCCATCCGCCGCAGCATCTCAAAATCGCCTTCTTTGCCGCGACCACCCGGTGTAAACAGGCTTTCCGTGTGTACCGCCAGTCCCTCGGTAAAATAGCTCGGCGCATTGGTCAGCAAATCGGGCAGGTTCAATGTGATATCGATTGGGAGCTGCGGAAAGACGCTGATCAACAACCCCCCAGCCGCAGTGTTCAATTGATTGACTAACCAAGGCGTGTGCTCACCTTGCAAAATATGGGTGTACTCATGGACAAACAACAACTTGAGCCATTGATCATAACGCCCAATGGCCATCCCCTCATCCGGATTCGGCGGGGTCTGCCACAACCACACCGCCCGGTGCGGGCTGCTGTGCGCCAAACTGTTCAGCTCATCATAACCATCCGCAATGACGACCTCGGTCAACCCCTGAGGCGTCACCTGCATGTACGGCACCAACAAACGGTGCGCCTCTTCAGCGATATTTGCAACATCCTTTGCCCGACTCTCAAATCCAGGCAAGTAGTAGATCCTGAAATGCTCCGTGCCAAGCGTCATCCACTCGCTGGAGGGCTCAAACAACGGCCTGGCAGACACCTGCGGCGCAAAAGCTGCCATCGCGGCTACACACAGCGCAACAACACCCCACCGAAACCGTCGCGAACCCTTCGCAAAGCTCAATCTACACATGATGCTCATCTACCCAAGGGATTCCCTGTGCTATCGCATTTCACTCGCCAAACGAATCGAGACCAGCCCCACGCACCGCAATCGATCGACTGACATACACATCATACAGGCATGGCTTGTCATTTATTGCTTCATGGCTTAATATTTTCTTAACTATTGTCCGTGGTTTTGTCTGAGGCGATCGCGCCGATGCGAAAGGAAGAGTCAAGAAAATGCAGCGGCTTAAGTTTGGCGTGATGGGCGCAGTTGTCCTCGCAGTCTGGGGTTGCGGACAGTTGGGCGGTCCCAACGCGGTGCAACGGGTATCAAACCGTGTGTCAGCGCGTGCTGTTCCAGGGGAGTTGATTGTCAAGTTTAAAAACGTGGCCGCGCGCCAGGCGATGATGCAAAAGTTGGGGTTGCGAATGGTTGAGCGCGTCGTGGGACTGGAGGCTTTTTTGGTGAAAGCGCCGGATACCGCCAGCGCGTTGAAGGCGCTGCAGTCGGACTCAACCGTTTTATATGCTGAGCCCAATTATTTGGCGCGCAAGTTTGATGCCCGTGCTGCCTTGCCTCAACTGGGTTTTGAATCCGGGGATGACATGTTGGGCAAGCTTTGGGGGATGAAGACGATCAAGGCGGAGCAGGCCTGGGCGATTACCAAGGGGGATCCCAAGGTGTTGGTGGCGGTTGTTGATACAGGCGTTGATTACAATCATCCCGATTTTGGCGGTCGCGTGGTCAAGGGCCGTGACTTTGCCTACAACGACAACGATCCGATGGATGATGACAGCCACGGCACGCATTGCGCAGGAACGGTGGCGGCCGGGATTGGCAATGGTGGCGTTGTTGGTGTTGCTCCGGAAGTTGGCATTTTCGCGGTCAAGGTATTGGATAAGGATGGTGGCGGTACCTATGCGATGGTTGCAAACGGTATCGTTAACGCGGCGAACAGCGGCGCGCCAATCATTTCCATGAGCTTGGGCGGTTCTGCAAGTTCCAAGATGCTGGAAGACGCGGTCAAGTATGCGCAGGGCAAGGGCGCTTTGATTGTCGCGGCGATGGGCAACGAATCAACGGAGGAGCCTTCTTATCCAGCGGCGATTCCCGGTGTCATGGCTGTAGGCGCTACCACGATAAGAGAACGTCTGGCCGCGTTCTCCAATATTGGAAAGCATGTGTCGGTGTCCGCCCCCGGAGAAAACATTTTATCCACGACACCCGGCAAAAAGTATGACACTTTCTCGGGCACGTCAATGGCGACGCCGCACGTGGCCGGCCTTGCAGGACTGGTGAAGAGCAAGTTCCCGCAGATGAACGCTGAGCAATTGCGTGCGCGTATCGAAAGCGCCTCGGATGATTTGGGTGACCGGGGCTTTGACATCCGTTTTGGCCACGGGCGCATCAATGCGCTCAACGCCGTCAAATAAAACCTCCCATCTCTGATTGATGAAACCGTGGGAACGATGCTTGGGCATCCCCACGGTTTTTTTATGGGCACTCAACACGTGGGAAGTACCGGGTAACACCGGCACCCTCAAGCGGGGTAATTCTCGTTGCGCGTGGGTATACGTGCCTCGGATGAGGAGGAAGTGTCAGTGATGAAACACAAGCATTCTCGCTTACGCACGGTAGCGTTGGCGGTATTGATGCCGGCTTTGGTTGGTTGCGCGGCGATCGAACCGGGTTCACTGGGGGTTGTAACGGATCGCTTCTCAGGGCGCATCGATGAGAAACCGTTGACACCGGGCTTTCATTTTGTCGGGTTGTTCAAGAGTGTCTATGAGTTTCCAGCGGGCGTCGTGGATAATATCAATCTGGATAACTTCCGCGTGAATACCCGTGAGGGGCAAGAAATCACGGTGGATATCCGGGTGCAGTATCGGACTGAATTCACGGATGGTTCTGACAAGCCGGCGCAATTGTTCAAAAAGTACCGCAAGGCGTTTCATGGGGATAATGGTTTGATCGCCACGCGCTGGATTCCTGTGATTCAGCAAGCGGCAGGTTACAGTTTTTCGCAGTTTAGCGTCATTGATTTGTATCAGAGCCGCGGGGCAAAGGCCGCAGCGAGCATGAATCGCATTTTGCAGAATGGTTTAAAAAACAGCGATGTCAAAATTGATGGCATTGGCGATGACTTTGTGGCGGTTGAGACGGTAGCGATTTCAGACATCAATTTGCCGGATGCCATCAAAGCGGCAGTCGAGCGTAAGGCACAGATTGAGCAAGAGACGCTCAGTGCGCGCCAGGAGTTGGAAAAGTCACGCATGGCGGCACAGAAGGTGCGCATCGAGGCGCAGGCAGAAGCGGAGGCCAAATTCATTCGCGCCAAAGGTGAAGCGAACGCCAAGGCTGCAATTGGGTTAAGTCCGGCGCAATATACCGAGATTGAGCGGGCGAAGATCATGGCTGAGGCGATCAAGAATGCGCCAAACCTGATGGTGTTGCCACCCGGTGTCTTTTTGGACTCATCCCAGATGCGTGGTGGGTTGCGTGCGCAAGCGGGACAAAACCAGTGAGTGTTGAGTGGGGCGCTGCATCGGCTGATACGCGCCCACTGTCTCCTTACGAAAGGACCTACCTGGAAGAGCGCCGTGAGCGTGTGGTCGCGGCGCTGAAGTCCTTGTGGCTGGTTTGGGGTTTTTTGGGGTTGCCTGTCTTGTTTGTGGGTAGCAGTGCCTCAATTACAGGCGATCGCTTCGCGTGGACCTTGGCTGCATTCATTATTTCACTACTCGTCTTGCTGATGCTGAACTACAGCGCAAAAGAATCCCGTCATCCCCGTTTGACCTGGCGGGATTGGCAGATGCCTCAGTTGCTGGAAGAGGATCTTCGCCTGGGTGACGTCAAAGTCATTTCAGGGGTCGCAACACGGAAGGGGGAATCACAGTGGAAGCCCGTCTGGCATAACCTGTGGGGTTTGGTTGGCCGCTTGGCGGGACACATTCAGCGCCGTCCGCTTTATTGGGTTGAGGTGGCTGAACGGCGGTATGAATTAAGCGCGGCGCACTTTATGGCATGTGCCGTGGGCGATCGCCTCACACTGGAAGTCGCATCTCAATCCAGTGTGGTACTTGGCGTAAACGGTGCGCCACAGCGCCTGTCTTTTTTTCAGGTCCTCGTTGAGGGTTGAATCATTCAAGCCCCATAAGGCGGAGATCCGGCGGCCGGTTAACCGTGTAGCCCCACGTCAGGACTCGTTTTTCGTGAGGCTTCATTTGCCATTGCCAGACCACTTGCCCCACCTCACCCGTTTGTTCTGGCGGATGACTCAGGTCATCGAGCGTGACGGTAATTCGGGCGTCGTTCACCTGTGGTAACGGTTCGACAATTGTGACGGTCTGTGCACGGTTCTTGGCGTTGGTAACGGTCACTTGGTACTGATAACGTGTAAATGCCGTTTTCTGCAACAAACCGCTCTCGCCTGACTGCTTTAATGTGCGCACCCGCTTGACCGCGATGCTGCGATCCGCACCTAGTGGCAATTGCAACGGCTCGCCAGGCATGACATCCGCACCGATTTGCGTGGTTCCCACAAAATCCAAACCAACAAAGCCTTTCACCGGACCCGCTAAAATCGGCCACGGGCCGCTGTTGGTTGTATTCACTTCCAGAAACGCATCGGTGCTTAACCGCGGAATGACCCGATACGCCGTCTTGACCGGCCAATGCGCATGCCCCACCGGCGTTTGATGCAAAGTGCCGTCGCTGGGAATGTCCACAGGCACTGCCGCCGTCATGGTCACTGATTGCCCCTGGTCCGACACCGTCGCCTCAGCCTCCACCATACTAACGCTCGCAGACGCAGGCGGCGCAGCATACTCGGCAACCTCATCTGCGGCCTCCATCCGTCGACTCGCTTTCGCGCTGTTCCGACGCACGTCAAACATAACCGGCGTCACAAACCACGGCGTCAACGCAGGCGCTTGGGTACCACCACCGGGGTGGGCCGTCGACAAACGTAACTGCACCTGATTCCAGTCTTCGCCGGTCGCTTGACGCACCCGGGCCTGATAACGCCACTCCAATCGCGCCGTGTTGACATTCAATCGGGCATCGTAGGAAGGCTCCCAACCCGCATTGGGCATGACATAATCCAAACCCACCACCACATCGCCTGCTTTTTGCACATCAATGGTGACAGGCACCTCAAGGTGTTGCGACACCTTAAACGCTTTCAAACGTTGTATTTGCAACTGTAACCCGTCACGCTCACGCAGCAGTTGCTGTTTTGCACGCTCCAGCCGCTTGATGGCACCACGCGCCTCGACTTGCCGTTTGAACATGAATTCAAACAATTGATTCCAATCCGTGATCTTCGCCTTGGCCTGGGACAACTGCTGCGACAAACTCGAACCCGCGCTTTGAGCTGTTTGGGTGAGCATATCCAATTGTGTTATGTGCGTGTTCAAGTCATCTTGGATATCCCGTTCGCGAGCAGCCAATGCAGCCAACTTGGCCTCCAATGCCGCGACTTCTTTCACCCGCGCGCCACCACCTTGACGAATTCTGGAATCGAAACCAAGCAGGGTCCACGTGGCATCGCCCCCCCCACCGACCCGCAAAGAGTCAGGCAACATCTGGATCGGGAGTTTTTCAATCACCAAGGTATGACGTCCTGCGGGTAAGTATTGACGTGTTTCCCGATGCAAACTGACGCGGTCCGGGTAAACGGTCACGGCGATCAGGCGTGAGCCGAGGGTTCGCAAAGTCGCTTGCTCCGCGAGGACGGGTTGGCCATAGATGGTTATCACTGCAAGCACGACGCCAAAGTTTACGATGCGTGGCACAATCACTTACCCCCTGTCATTCGGGAAGGTTGATAAAAATAAATGGCCCCGCACGTTTGCGGAGCCAGACCATTCACTAAACGGCAGTCGGTTCGGCAAAGGCTGCCTTGACTGCGTCGTGGGTGATTTCACCGTGCCTGACATTCAGCCCCAAAGCCAGCGCGCGATTCTCAGCCATGGCCCGGTCTGCACCTTTGTTCGCGAGCTGCAACATATAAGGCAAGGTGGCATTGTTGAGGGCAAAGGTGCTGGTTCGAGGCACAGCGCCGGGAATGTTTGCCACACCGTAGTGGATCACGCCACCCACATCAAACACCGGATCGGAGTGCGTCGTGGTCTTGATGGTTTCGATGCAACCACCTTGATCGATCGCAATATCCACGACAACAGACCCCTTTTTCATTGTTTGAATCATCTCACGCGTAACCAGGCAAGGTGCCTTGGCACCGGGAATCAAGACGGCGCCGATAACGAGATCCGCACCCTTCACCGCCCGCGCAATGTTCATCGGACTCGACATCTGCGTGATCACCCGACCATGCAACACATCCTCGAGATAGCGCAGACGATCCAGGTTGATGTCGAGGATCTGCACCTGTGCCCCCAAGCCCAACGCCATCTTGGCAGCATGGGTACCACTGACACCACCCCCGATGATCACGACATCCGCCGGCGGCACACCTGGCACACCACCCAGCAAGACACCCCGTCCACCGTGCGCCTTCTCCAGGTAGTAGGCCCCCGCCTGCACCGCCATTCGTCCTGCGATCTCACTCATAGGGGTCAACAAAGGCAACGAGTGATCAGGCAACTGAATCGTTTCATACGCGATCGCCGTAATGCCACTCTTAACCAACGCATCCGTCAACTCACGACATGCAGCCAAATGCAAATATGTAAACAACACCAAATCACGACGCAAATAACCATATTCCGACGCAATCGGCTCTTTCACCTTCACAATCATGTCCGCGCGCTGCCACACCTCAGCGGCACTACCCACCATCTCGGCACCCGCAGCAATATACTCTTCGTCCCACATTCCACTGCCGGCACCTGCACCAGCTTGAACCAGGACGGTGTGACCCGCTTGCCGGAGCGCCATCGTTCCAGCAGGGGTGAGTGCCACACGGTTCTCATTGTCCTTGACTTCAGAGGGAACACCGATGATCACGGTTGAATCTCCTTATTTGACGACGTGCCCGTCGAGGGGGCCATTGCAAGGCGCACTCATCGCGCCCGCGCCGTCATTATATCAGGTTACAACCAACCTCGGATCCCGCAAGGCTACCGGCGCCGCGTCTGCTTGGCTGGCACTGTCGGGGCCAGAATCATGGCCTGCTTACCCGCCAAATTGAGGCGTAATTTGCGATGCTGTACCACCACCCGCGCGCCAGACAGTTGATCCACCAACACGGTTCCTTCCGCCATATTGCTTTCCGCACGCAAGCCGATTTCACGTGTCTGCCCCTGCTCATCATTGTTCAAGGCCACGATTACCTCTTCCACGGGCCGAGCACGCTCGCCACCCATTAAACGGGTGTAGGCATAAATCTGGTCATCTTGCCACATCTCCAACATGCGTCCCCGACGCAAGGGTGCCAACTTTTTGCGCAAATGCATCAAGGTGCGGGTAAACTCAGTCAACTTGGGATTTTTGCCAAAGGGCATGTCAATGCGGTTCTCCGCTTCAGACGCGCCGGATATTCCAACCTCAGTACCGTAATAAACCGACGGTATGCCGCGCATCGTCATCACGAAAGTGAGTGCCAACCGTAATTTGCGTTCATCACCACCCGCGGTGCTCAAGAAACGCGGCACATCATGGTTGTCAATAAAGGGCGAGAGCATGGTCGCATCCTTGTACTTGTCATCTTGCGCCAACATCGAACCAAGCTTGCGCATCGATTGCCCACGGCCGAACACATCCGCGATGGCGAAGTACATCGGGAAGTCAAACAGGCTGTCAAACTGACCTTGACGGATATAAGGGGCCATATAATCCACGCTGCCGTGCAGAACCTCTCCCAAAAGCAGAAAATCCGATTTGGCGCGACGTCGCATCGTTTGATTGAACTGCGCCCAAAACGGAATGGGCACATGTTTGACCGTGTCCATGCGGAAGCCATCAATACCCGTGCGGGTCACCCACTTGGACCACTCATCTTCCAAAAATTTGATGACAGCGGGATTCTCCGTGTTCATGTCCGGCAACCCCTGCACGTCATGGTATTCCAGTTGATACTGATCATCCCAGTTCTTGACATCACCCTTGTTGTGGAACCAATCCTTCAGTTGCGCGTTCTTGGTCATCGGCACATCATAGCCCACGTGGTTGACCACCATGTCCAAAATCACTTTCAAACCGTTTGCATGGGCTTGGCGCACAAATTCCTTGAAGGTTTCTTCATCACCCAGGTGCTCATCTACCCGATCGAACTGCTTGATCCAATAACCGTGAAAACCCCAATACTTATCGACGAACACTTCGTCCCGGTTATCATTTACCGGCGTGAGCCAGATCGCTGTCGCTCCCAAATCCTTGATATAGGGAATCTTCTGCATCAACCCTTTGAGATCACCCCCGTGATAAGCGTACGGGTTGCGCTTGTCGACGTTGATATCGTTGCGCGTATCGCCATTGGCAAAGCGATCCGTCATCACAAAGTAAATGATGTCATCGCGCCAGGCATCCAAATCCTTGGCCCGCCCCGCAACGCTCACATTATCTACCCCCGTCCGGGCAGACACATCCGGCACCACCCCACGGGCACAGGCCGCCATCGGTAACACAGCAGCCGTCATGGCCAAGCACAGCAGTCGAGCAACAAGGGATCGGGGGACTTTCATTGGCTCTTCCTCGAAACACAACGGCGTCTATCGATAACCGGATTCTCATCGTCGAATCGGTTGAGTACTTATCGTGATGTTATCGAAAATCATGCTTAAAATTTACACTAAACTTTTTTGGCTGATGAATTGAGCGTTTCGGTTGATGGTATCGGCTTGGTGGGTCAAGGGCCAACATTGGGCAATCGAACACTCATAACAGCTACTACACAGAAACGGGTTGACTGGTGACCAAATTGTGGCTGCTGTTCAAAAACAGCAAATCATTCCCTGATGTTATCGTCTTTCTGCTCGAGTTTTGAACAAAAACCGATGCGTCACCGTACAGAAAAGTTTGGTCATCAAAGGGTACCTGCGACGCGCATAGGGGCCACCTGTAGCAGGCGGCCCCCATTCTTGCCTAAAACGTCGACGCTTTGTCCGTCGGCAATCAGTATTGCGCGCCAGCACCTGCCATCGTGGGATGACGGTAAACAGTCTGGTTGGTCTGGGTTTGTTGGTAATCCATCAAGGGCAAGGCACGGCGTTGGGAATAGAACCATTTGGGATTGTGGTACACCATCTCCTCGATTTGGTTTTTCGTGTAACCATTCAGATGCAGGTATCGCGCAAAGCGGGCAACCGCCAGGGGATCACCCATCAAACGTCCGGCAGCACTGTTGATCAATACCCCCTGCAATTGACCGTGCTCAATCAATTGTTTGGCACGTTCCAGCGACAGATGGGTCTGCGCATCCAGCGTCAAGCCAATCCACGCGCCATAATCGCGGACGTAAGCCCACGTCTCTTCCGTCACGCCGTTAACCAACACCGCACTCGGGGCAAAATTCTCTTCCTGCAAGACCGTTATCGTGCGCGCTGCCACCTCCCGCCGATTGTGCGTTGGCAATGCCACCACAACCGGCAGTTGATGCTGCTTGGCCAACTGCAATTGATGCCTGAATAGCGTCTCCTCCGCATTCGACAAATACGCAAGCCCAATCTCACCAAGTGCCACCACCCGTTCGTGCTGCAACAACTTGCCCATGTGTTCAAGTATCTGCTGACACAAAACAAAATTAGACGCCTCATAGGCGGGCAAACCGATACAGACGCCATAGCCAATACCATAACGGTTCACACGTTGCGCATCGTTTTCCAACAAGCGTTCCGCATCTTCAAAAAAACTCTCGGCATGACGGCGCACATAACCCTGCGGCGCCATGGGCTCAATCACACCCGTGATACCCGCCAGGGCCATCTGTTCCAATTCTGGCGCCGAACGCCGCGAAGCATAAATGGTTGAATCGATGTAGCGCATCAAGTCGTCCTCCTGTTCATTACCGGGGCTCAGACCCGCGCAGCCAGTGCACGTTTGGCCAAAACCCACCCGTGTCACCAGACCCTGTGTCTGGGATGACGACACGCTAACATACGCAGCGTCAGCGACCCATCGGACACACCTGTCACTGTTTTCCGTGCAGTTTGACCGATTCAAAAAGACGCACGGTACGCCAAACCGGCATCACAGCCAGCGGCGAAACCACTGCACCATGCCATCAACGGCCTGGGGGCTAATCATGATCGTGAAATGATTGCGGCGCGGAACCAACAACAAGGACTTCGGGGCCGAAATTTGCTCATAAAGCATTTGCGCTTGCCAAAGTGGCGTGATGTTATCCCAGTCGCCATTAATCACCATCACGGGAACGTCGCTGCGCGCTGCATGCCCGTAAGGATCCAGGTGTCGGACAATTGCGTCAATATGATGCGCGGTTTTGGGATGCAACAAATCCACTTCTTCAATCAGTGCATCAAGACCTTGCGCAATGCGTACAGGCACGGTCACAAAGCGTAACAAAGGCCCCGGTGTCGCATCCAAAAAAGTTTGACAGTTCTCAGGGTTAAACAGTCCCACCAATTCCTGCAGTCGTTCCCATTCACCCAATTCCACCTGCGCAGGAACCGAAACGGCGACCACTGCCTTGATGCCCGTTTCTGCCGGTAATGCATTCAACGCGCAGGCACCACCCAAACTCACGCCCAACAAACCCAAACGCTCCGGGTTGACGCCGGGTTGCGATCGCAAAAACTGCAAAGCCGCCGGCACGTTCGCTTCCACATCCGGCACACGCAACGGGCGCCGATTGTCACCATGCCCATCCATCTCAAAGGTTAAAACCTGAAAACCCGCTCGCAGCAATGCGCGAATCCACATGTAATAAGACAGGGTCTGCTCGGCGGATGTGCCATGCACCAAACAGACACTCGCCCCCTTGGCATCGTGACGCGGCACGAACAAATGGCCCGGCATAAAACCGTTACCCAGCGGAATCTGCACGCGCCGCACGGTGTGATCCGCGTTCGCTGATGGATTGAGCAAGCGCGGCGATGGGTCAAGGTGTACGGGCACCGCGTGCCGCAGCGCATGCAGGGCGTGCCGCCACAAAAAGGTTAGAGGCGTCTCAAAACTGGCTTGGGGCTCACTTCGCAGTTGTATCACATTCCATCTCGCTCCATTGCGATGCGTCACGACCTGGTGACTATTGCAATTATACCCGCGCCTGCAACGATCGGAACCACGCTTCGAGAGTGGAACGGGAAGAGTCGGCGATCAAGCAGCCCTACCTTGGTTACACCACAATGCCCGCGTCGCCAAGTACGACTGTCACTAGCCGAAGGATTAGGACAAACATTCCATGAACAATCGATGAAACGAAGGAGTTATTGCGGTAACCGTGGGCCATCGAGCGGCCTTATGGGAACCTCCTGCCGCAGTTGAATAACAATTGGCGGAAACGGGCCCACAGAGGACGTGTCACTCACAACCGACTAATCTGATGGCTGGGACTGACAATGGCCCTGTTCGGGCCAATGGCGATGGAAGTCGCTAGGTGCCGGCACTTTCACGCAAATAACGTGCTGCATCAACCGCACAATACGTGATGATGAGGTCTGCTCCGGCACGTCGAATGGCCGTCAGGCTCTCCAGCACGATGCGGGCTTCATCCACCCAACCATGGGCTGCCGCAGCTTTAATCATGGCGTACTCGCCTGACACGTGATAGGCCGCGAGTGGCAAAGCGGTCCGCTCGCGCAGGCGTGCGAGAATGTCCAGATAGGGCAGGGCTGGTTTGACCATCAAGATGTCAGCGCCCTCCGCCTCATCGAGTGCGGCTTCGATGAAGGCTTCACGCGCATTGGCCGGGTCCATCTGGTAGGTTTTGCGATCGCCAAAACTGGGCGCCGACTCCGCTGCCTCCCGAAACGGCCCATAAAACGCCGACGCGTACTTCACCGCGTAACTCATGATTGGCACGTGGTCAAAGCCCGCCTCATCCAGCGATCGCCGAATGGCACCCACGCGACCATCCATCATATCCGATGGCGCAACCATATCCGCCCCTGCCCGCGCATAAGATACTGCACTCGCAGCGAGCCTCTCCACAGTCGGCGCATTGAGCACCGTTTCGCCCTCAATCAGGCCGCAATGACCATGGTCGGTGTATTCACACAGACACACATCAGCGATGACAAGCATCTGCGGCGCAGCAGCCTTCAGGACGGGAATCGCCTGTTGTACCACACCCTCCGGATCGTCAGCGCCACTACCGTGGGCATCCTTGAAAGGCGGCAATCCAAACAGGATCACCGCCCGGATGCCAAGATCCCACCATTCACGCACTGCCGATGCAGCAACATCCGCACTCATTTGACAAATGCCTGGCATGCTACCGATCGGACGCCGCTGGAACTGTCCGGGTACCAGAAAGATGGGCATAACCAAGTCAGAGGCCTGCAAGGTGGTTTCACGCACCAATTCACGCAGGACAGCCGTTCGTCGTAACCGGCGGGGTTGCCGCAAGGGGTGTCCACTCATTCGACTGTAACCGACTTGGCGAGGTTGCGGGGTTGATCCACATCCAGCCCACGCAGGCGTGCGATGTGGTAACTCAACAACTGCAAGGGTATCACGTTGACCAAGGGCGCCAGCAAGGGGTCTACGGGCGGTACGTACACGACGTAATCCACATATTCCTGAATCGCGATGTTGCCTTCCGTGGCGATCGCAATTACGACCCCATCCCGGGCTTTCACCTCCTGGATGTTCGAAAGCACCTTGTCGTAGGTATCGCAATCCGTCGCGATGGCAACCACCGGCATCTCGGAGGTGATCAAGGCGATCGGCCCATGTTTGAGCTCACCCGCCGCATACGCCTCCGCATGAATATAAGAAATCTCTTTCAGCTTTAGCGCCCCCTCCAGCGCGGTCGGACAATTCAACCCGCGCCCGAGGTACATAAAGTCACGCACATGCGTGAAACGACTGGCCAGCTCGCGAATGCCCCGATCATTTTCCAAAATCCGCGCAACCAAAGCAGGGACCCGCTTCAACTCGGTCATGAAGCGACGGGCGTTATCAGCATCCAGTTGCTGGCGTACCAAACCAAGGTGCAACGCGACCAACGTGAAACCTGCGACCATGGACGTATACGCCTTTGTGGAAGCCACGGAAATTTCCGGCCCCGCGTGCAGGTACAAATTGCCATCGGCCTCACGCGCGATCGCAGACCCAATCACGTTAATCAAACCGAGCACCGTTGCACCCCGCCGCTTAGCCTCCTTGACGGCTGCCAGGGTGTCAGCCGTTTCACCCGATTGCGAGACGGCAATCAGCAAGGTGTCCGCATCAATGACCGGGTTGCGATAACGGAACTCCGAGGCGAGGTCAACCTCCACCGGCACCCGTGCCATCTCTTCAATCAAATGCTTGCCAACCAAACCGGCGTAATAAGCCGTCCCGCAAGCCACCACACAAATCCGCCTGAATTGTGCAAAACGCGACGGTTCGATACCCAAGTCATTCAAAAACACGCTGCCTTCACGCTCATCCAAACGCCCAGCCATCACGTTTGACAAGGACGTCGGCTGTTCGTGAATCTCCTTCAGCATAAAATGCTCAAAGCCAGCCTTCTCCGCCGCGACCAAATTCCAATCAATCCGGGTCACCAAAAACTCAACATTTTCACGCCGTTCGTTAAACACCCGCACCCGATCCCGGCTAACCTCCGCCACTTGACCGTCTTCGAGATATACGATTTGACGCGTGTGACCCAAAATGGCTGGAATGTCAGAAGCCAAAAAGTTTTCACCCTCTCCGATGCCGACAATCAACGGCGAGCCACGCCGCCCGCCCACCAGCAAATCCGGATTGTCCTTGTGCATGACAGCGATCGCATACGTTCCCTCGACACGCGACAGAGCCTGAAACACCGCATCCAGCAGATCGCCGCGATACGCGCTCGCCACCAGATGTGCAATGACCTCGGTGTCCGTATCCGAGCTGAACTTGACGCCGGCACCCATCAACTCGTTCTTGAGCGACACAAAGTTTTCAATGATGCCATTGTGAACCACCACCAGATTGCCAGACTCGTCGGTGTGGGGGTGTGAATTGTAAGTCGTTGGACGCCCGTGCGTTGCCCACCGCGTATGCCCAATGCCCACCGAGCCAACAGGCGGCGACGCCACCAGTTGGCGCTCCAGGTTACGCAACTTGCCCACTTCACGTCGCAAATCCAACACCCCGTTGGCATTGATTGCGATACCCGCAGAGTCATAACCCCTGTATTCCAGCCGTTTCAGGCCCTCAACCAAAATATCCGAGGCGCTTTGCGCACCAATGTAGCCGACAATTCCACACATCGTCTCTTCAAATCCTCAAACAAGGCTTGCCAAAGCACGTCGCCATCACGCCAAACGCAGCATCCCTCGTCATCATAGCATCCTCGTGAAAGCAGGGTGAACGGTCTTGGCTTGGCAGGAATCGTAAAGAGACCGTCAAGCTCAAAAAAACAGACCCCTGCCTTGGCGAAGTCACCTGGCGCTTGTGACCAGGTGCGAATGGCAACGACCGCCCCGTCACATCGACCGTGATACCAACAATCGGTGAATGAGAGGGATTATCCCTTTTTCGCCTGAATGGAGCAGCGTTGTGTCGACGAAGCGCACGGCGGTTTCTGTTAGAATGGGGGTGTTGGAAACAGGCGTATTCCAGTCCGTTGAACAGGAAGGGTGTATCTGTGCACGCGCGCACTTTTAAAGAAATCAGGGATGCTTTTATCGCTTTTTTTGAGCAAAAGGCGCATTGTCACCTACCCAGCTCCAGCTTGGTGCCGCGGAAAGATCCGACCGTTTTGCTGACCACCGCTGGTATGCTGCAGTTCAAACCGATTTTTATGGGTGCCGAAAAGCCTGAGCATTCGCGGGTGGTGACAGTGCAGAAGTGTTTTCGGACGACTGATCTGGACAATGTGGGTCGCACGGCGCGGCACCACACTTTTTTTCAGATGCTCGGCAACTTTTCGTTCGGTGATTACTTCAAAAGCGAGGTGATCCCGTGGGCGTGGGAGTTTTTGACAGTCAATCTGGAGATTCCACGGGAGCGGTTGTGGATTTCGGTTTTTGAGACGGATGACGAGGCGTACCGCATTTGGCACGATGTGGTTGGCGTGGCAGCGGAGCGCATTGTGCGCATGGGCGCTGAGGATA
>Ga0079301_1000440_pt1 | contig 19852 bp, 19 predicted proteins | sample Wag4_2014_7_11_3_FD_74797 | JGI IMG/M metagenome (GOLD analysis project Ga0079301, IMG submission 74797) | Fresh water mixed with fracking chemicals microbial communities from Ohio, USA - Utica-2 Time Series FC 2014_7_11 | ecosystem: Engineered > Industrial production > Chemical products > Input... | reverse complement strand
AGTCGCAGGTCAAGGGACGCAAACGCGTACCGGAACCGCCTGCCATCAAGACTGCTTTCATGGGACGTACCTCCTTCTCATCGCCATTGATGATGCCAACTCAGGTGTTGCGTCCGCAAAGCTAGCGCTTGGCGGTCGATTGTTGAGAAATCGCAGGGGCATCCAACGACGCGTCACGGTGATTGCCCGCACGCTGCGCTTTTGCCGCTTGCTCCTCAGATTCTGTTTCGGGCTTCACAATACGACAATAAACGCCTTCTGTCGCTTGGGCAATGCGCGCCCAGTTGAAAATCGTTTCGACACGTTGACGCCCATTGCGCGCCAAATGTTTGGCGTAATCCGTGTTTTTCAGAACTTCGAGCAGGCCCCACGCCAAGGAATCCGGATTACCGGCGTACGTGGTAATCCCACTGACGGTGTGCTCAACAATCTCACCCAAACCACCCACATCTGACACCACCGTGGGCAACCCTGCGGCCATACCTTCCAACGCCACAATCCCAAAGGGCTCGTACAAACTGGGGAATGTGGCCACATCGGCAACCTGATAGATGCGGTGAAGATCCGTATCAGAGACAAACCCCGTGAAATTGACATAGGGCGTCACGCCAAGCACTTCGGCACGGTGCTTCAACTCGGCTAGAAATCCACCTTTGCCGGCAATGACGAAGCGGACGGTGGGGAATTGCGGCAACACTTTGGGAATCGCCTCCAGCAAGATTTGCGCTCCCTTTTCTGCGACCATGCGACCCACGAAAAACACGATTTTCTGGTTGTCTGCCGCCAAATGACGCCTGAACTGCCGCGCTTCATCCGCCGTCAAGCCCGGTGCGAACTTGCCTGCATCCACACCGTTGGGAATGACATCGAGTTTGTCGACCGGCACCCCAAAACACCGTTGTACTTCGTCATACATATGACGCGAGCACACAATGACGCGCCAGGCCTCAAAACAGAGCCACCACTCCATTTGATTGACATAACCGGAAAAAGCACCCGCAATGTGACCCTGATTGCGTCCCGCTTCGGTCGCATGCACCGTGGCCAACATCGGCACAGCCAGCCCCCGTTTGAGACCGACGCCCGCATGCGCAACCAGCCAGTCGTGAGCATGAATGACCTCAAAAGGTCTTTCCGTGTGCAAAGCGGTGGCGTAAGCCATCATCCCCAAGTTCAATTGCATCACCCAACTCAAGAAATCGGGTGTTTCAAAGTCCAGGTGTTTGACCCGATGGATCCAGACGCCACGAACGCACTCGTGCTCCAATGTGTCGGGGTGATTCGCGGTGACCACGTGCACATCATGGCCGCGTGCCGCCAAAGCTTCTGAAAGTTCCTCAACGTGACGCGCAATTCCGCCGACAATTCGCGGGGGGTATTCCCAAGACAACATCAAAATGCGCATTCGTTGCTTCACTTTCGTTTCGACCACGTCTTCGTTGCGAGTGCGATCGCCTGCTCAACCGAACGCCTCGCGACCTTGCAGGGACGTACGACAGACATCGCCAGCCCGCCTCAAACGATAGCAGATTCAGGTTGGATTCGAAAGGACATGAAACCGTCCCATACCGGCAACTATCCCGGCGTGCGGGTGACCGCACCGCATCGCTCGGCTTCCCTTGTCACCTATCGTCGACAGATTCTGAAAAAGCCGGTGGACGCTGCATCCGTGTTCCCAAACACAGTGCTTTCCGAGTGCCCTGCCAGACGACAGATGGGAACCTCTTTTTGAAGGGTTCAAAACAGTCGGCCACCATTGAATGCTTGCACACCCTGTTTCAGCAGTGTGAGCTTTCGCTGCAAACATTTCGGACGGCAACCGATACGTCGGGTTCAATCAGACAAACAGCGGTTGCTGGCGAATGCTCACGCTGCAGGACCCCATCCGGTGTGCACGCCGGCTAAAACGGCATGCCATCATCGTATGACGCGCCGGCGCTCGGGGCTTCTGAACGTGAACCCAGCAAACGAAGGCGTTCAGCCGCAATGAGTGGCATCTCCTGTTGCTGGTTGCTGGCATCTTTCCAACGGTTGATCTGCAAACGTCCGATGACTCCAACCAGCTTGCCCTTTTTGACATACTCAGCGGCAACTTCGGCTTCCTTGCCCCAAAGCTCGACTCGGAACCAGTCCGTTGCATCAACGCCCTCAGTGCGGCGAACAGGACGATCCACGGCCAAATTGAATGTCGTCCGCGCCCGTCCGTTGTCGAAATACTTGATGTCCGCATCTGCGCCAGCACGTCCGACCAGCACAACCGAATTCAACATGGCACCCTCCGATTTGATTAAATGCCGACCATTTGTATCGATAACTTCGCCTGAAGGCTTCATCCTATCACACTGAGGGATGGGGCGGCGCAGCGGCGCAGCGAGGCATGGCGTGAGAACTCAGGCAAGCGCACCCCGCCGTTACCCCGGGTTAGCACTTTTTTGTAGTTGACGGGGGTTAGAGGCGAATTCCCGGCTGTCCGCAGCGTGGGGGATTGGTGGCATGCCTGGCGCAGGACTTGCTCGGCGCTCTAAGCGCCTGTCGGCCTGACAGCCGATCGTAGCCTCCGAACGCAAGAAGTCGGGCAAGTGCGCTTGTTTGTCATGGTTGGCGGCGAGAACGTCGAAGTGGGACGCGGCGGGAGACTTCCTCCGGGCCGCTCCCTGACGGTCACGGTACTGATGAAGTCTCCCGTCCGATGGCGCTAACTCCGACAGGCTCCTAGTCAAGCTTTCACTGCAAATGTTAGTATTGAAATTGACGGGGTGTGCTGCTGCTGTCGCCGGATGGTGCGTGCGATTCGCAGTGATGCATCGGTTCACGTTGGGTTATCGCGATTGAAGTCGTTGCAAGCTTTTTTGTGTGTTGGCGAGTTCCCGTTTGTCCGCGGATGATGCGTGTACAAGGCTGTTGGGACTGTCCGCGCGGAATGCTTGCGTGCGCTCAGGTGCGCTTACCCGGTCAAGACAGCGTTTATTGAATGTGGCATCGGGGCCTTGATTGGTGCTTGGGTGCAGGAACAGGAATGATTCATTGAGAAGAGAAATCATCATTTGCGAGGCCCACGACCTGGCTGTGGTGCTGGAAGACGGGAAAGCGGTCGAGTTTTTCCTGCGGCATGGGGATCAATTGGTTGGGGATATCATCTGGGGGCAGGTCGAGGCGATCGTTCCTGGCATCGAAGCCGCTTTTGTGGATATTGGGCAGGATCGTAACGGCTTCATTCACGTGGCCGACTTGCCGGCGGCGCAGGCCCCAAGAAAATTACAAGTGGCGAAGCAACCCGCGATTCGAGTGAAAGAACGCCTGCTGGTTCAGATCGCCAAGGCACCGACTGGCACGAAGGGTGCGCGTTTAACGGGGCGATTGACGATTCCGGGGCGCTTTTTGGTTTTGGTTCCCGATGACAACCGCGTGTCCATCTCGCGCCGGATTACGGATGCGCGTGAGCGCGAGCGCTTGCGTCGCTTGACGTTGAAGCTGAAGGATCCTGGGCACGGGCTGATTGTTCGAACCGAGGCCGTGGATCGCTCGGAAGCTGATTTGCGGCAGGATATCAATGATCTGATCGATATCTGGGCAGACATTTTGCATCAGGTTCAAATTGTTGCGCCTCCGGCTTTGCTGCACCGAGACAGTGACTTGGTTCATCGTGTGTTGCGGGATGCGATGACGGCAGAGGTTGAGCGCGTGGTGGTCGATACGGCCGGTGGGTACACCAAGGCGCGGGAGATACTGGCCGGCTGGATGCCTGAGATGGTTGAGCGTGTGGCAGCGCATGAAGGGTCCGAATCAATCATGACCCGTTATCACATCAGTGAAGAATTGGAGGCGGCTATTTCACCGAAGGTTTGGTTGCCCAGTGGCGGCTATATTGTCATCGAACACACCGAAGCATTGACTGTGATTGACGTGAACTCAGGACGACTGACCCAGAGCAAGTCTTTGGCGGACACTGTTTTGCGCACCAATGTCGAGGCTGCCGCGGAGGTTGCGCGACAGTTGCGTTTGCGTGATATTGGCGGAATCATCGTCATCGACTTCATTTCAATGGATGACAGCAAGGATCGCAACAAGGTTTGGCAGGCGTTCAACGAGGCTCTGAAGCAAGACAAGAGTCGTCCGCAGGTCACCAACTTCTCTGAGCATGGTTTGATTGAGGTCTCGCGACGTCGGCAGGGGCAAAATTTGCTGGAGCAGTTAACCTCGCCTTGCGAAGGTTGCGGTGGTACAGGACGAATCAGGCACAGCCACTTGCTGCCGGAGCTTGTTCCCGTCGCTGTTGCTGAGTTGCCTATCGCCACGCCTGTTAGTGGCCACACTGTGGCGTCAGTGGATGATTTGGTGATCAGTGATGCCTCCGAGCTGCTGGAAGCTGATTTGAGCGAGCAGGCGGCGTCGGATGGTGCGACTCGCGAGGGTGGACGTCGCAGGCGTCGGCGCCGTGGCCGTGGTCGTGGTCGTCAGTTGGAGGACGGGCTTGCCGTCGAGGATTCGACGCCAGAGGCGGACGTGCTTGCAGACGGGTTGGTTGTTGAAGAGTTTCAGTGGCCGGATGCCGTTCCAGACCAGAAGCCGTCTGAGACAGCGGTGGTTGAGCCGGCTGCGGTGAGCGGGACAGGGTTTGTTGTGCAGGAAGTCACGCTTGATGAGCTTTTGGGTGGTGTTGTGGCGTCACCTGCTGCAAACGTTGGCCCGCGGGAACGCGGAGAGGGTGCCAGACGCAACCGCGCCGCCGGTGCATCGCGTGGCCGCGACCAGCGTGTAACGGAGGCATCTCGCCTGACCGGAGATGGCCAAGCCGAGCGTTGGTCCAGACAAACGCGACCTGCCCGTGAAGGAGCCGGCGACGCAGGCGCCCCGGCGCCTACCATGCCGAAGCCTACAGCGTCCAAAGACCTTAGTCGACCTTTGCCTGCGGCACCTGAGGTGGTGCTGGTTTCCCCCGCGTTGGTTGAGACGCCGGCACCGATTGCTGAGCTGGGTCCGCTTGCGGATGCGGCTGATACGCTGCCGTCCTTGCCCGTGCCGGAACAGCTAAGCACGACGCAGGTGCCCGGTTTGTTCGTGATCAAGAAAAAGTCGCAGGCTGCAGCCGTTATGCCTTCCGAACCCCAGGCGGATGGCGTGGCAGAGGCAGTAGATGCGCAAAAGGCGCCGACCATCAAGAGAGCCTCGGCGAAAAAAACTTCTACCAAAACCCCGTCCGCCGAAAAGGTGTCTAAGGCGCCTGCCAACAAGCGCTCCGCATCCAGAAAAGCTGATACAACGGAGTCGATTGAAGCGGCAACGGTGTAGTGACGCAAACAATCGGAAGGCCCCAGAGCCTGGTTTCGCGGGAGGGGAGCGGTGTGTGAACCGGTTCTGGACGCTGAAGTTTGGACAATGGGTGCGTCAGGTCTTGTCGGTGAGCGTTTGGACCGGGCGTGCCTTGCGCGGTGGCCACAGTTTTCCCGCGCACGTGTGCAGGCTTGGATTGACACGGGGCACATCCGGGTCAATGGTATCGCGGTCAAGCCAGCATATCGATTACGGGTAGATGACGTCATACGGCTTGAACCGCCGCCGGTGGTCGATTTGGCGGTTCAACCCGAGCCGATTCCGTTGGATGTGGTTTATGAGGATGGCGATCTCATTGTTTTGAACAAGCCGCAAGGAATGGTGGTGCATCCAGCGAATGGCGCAACGCAGGGAACGTTGGTCAATGCATTGCTTCACCATTGTACCGATCTCTCCGGGATCGGTGGCGTGAGTCGACCTGGTATCGTACACCGATTGGACAAAGATACATCTGGTCTGATGGTCGTTGCCAAACACGATCGAGCGCACATCGGACTATCGGAGCAAATTGCCAAAAAGCAAGCCCAACGGATCTATTGGGCGGTCATCCGCGGCTCCCTTGCAACACCGGTCGGGCGTATCGAGGCAGCCATAGGCCGTCATCCGCATCATAGGCAAAAAATGGCGGTTCGCCCCGATGGCAAATCTGCTGCCACGCGCCACACGACCCTTGCTGCCGCGAATGGTTATTCGTTGGTCGAACTCACGTTGGAAACCGGCCGGACACACCAGATTCGCGTGCACATGGCACATATGAATCATCCGATTGTGGGCGACCCGATCTATGGTGGTGATCGCCACTTGCCTGTCAAACTCGCAGGGCAGGCACTGCACGCCCGAGAGTTATCCTTCACTCACCCAGTTACCGATGAAGCGTTACATTTTTTAATAGAACCACCGTCCACCATGCTTAAATTGCTCAGCCATCTTGGATTAAATCCACGGGGTGCATCCACTTAAATGCCGGACAAGCAAGCTTGGTGCCTTGTAAACGCATAAATCCAAGCGATGCTTGCCGTGTTTCAACAACAAGCAGTACGGACTGCAGCCGGACGATTGGGTATCTTGACCCGAACGTTGTGTCAACTGCGCCATGCGAGACACAAATGCTGTGATCGGTGACCCAATCTTGGCTGTTGTTGAATAACAACACGTGAATGCCTGAAGTTTAAATTTTGCTACACAAGTTTTGAACACAAACCCAGACGTCAGGGAACGGTGTCGCTATTTAATAAGATTTTTACTTTTTCTTATATCTTTCTGAACCATTTGTGCGCTTCGTCGTGCGATATAGGTTATGACGGGAGATGGTGCGTTGGGGCATTAAGACTTGTTTTGACTGGTGCCGTCTTGGTGCTGCGGCACGCGTCGTCTCGGCTTTTGGGCGTTTGTCGTTGTGGTGGGATGGGGGGATGACGAAAGGATGTTTGGCGTGAGATTGCGCGAGGGCTGGCGGCGTCACGTCGGGTGCGTCGGGGCGGTGCTGGTTTTGCTGGGCTGTGGTATCGACGGGCGTCTGGCTGGTGAGAACGTCATTGTTGCACACGATGGGGTTTCGCGCGGCGATGGCGGCCTTACGGCGGAAGGCTTGATACGTCGATTTCGGGAGTCGGATTATGTCGACTTGCTGCCGGTTCCGCAGGTTGCGTGGGACTGGCGGACAATGGATGTTGGTGCGCGGTTTCGGATCCGTGGCAATCTGTATTATCGTCGGGTCCCACGTGATCCGGATGCACTTGAGTTGCTGATTTTGGATCAGGCTTGGTTGAGCGTGCAGTCGGGAGGGGACGAGCCTTTTGTGTTGTGCGTGCGGGGCTTTGCCAATTTTGAACTGCTGCGCGCGTGGGTGGCGGACCTAGATGCGCGACCGTATCGGCCGGATCAGGTGATAGGTGTCAACCGAAGTGAGTTGTCAACGGCGTTTGTAACTGTGGGACGGAATCGGTTCACACGGAGTGAGCCTTTGCTGGAAGTGGACGCAATTCGGACGTTTCGCGGTTATTTGATGCGTCAGCCTTAAATATTGGCCGCACATTTTGAGGCGTTGAGGGATAGACAATCTTCTGCGGGGTTTGATTGTTGACTGGCCACCTCACAGTTTTTTGTTGTGTCTGGATCGGGTGATATGTTGTCGCAGTTTGTTTGATGTGACGGGTCCTGATTGAGTTGCGATTTTTATGAACAACAGGCAGGGCCTGATGGTATAACGGGGCTGTCTTGAAACGCTGTCGTGTTTTGAGTTCAAAAAATCGTGCATGTGTTGAGGCTAGGTCGTTTGTTCGGTGTGCCATTGGGGGTGGTCTTGGGTACAACATCAGCATTGACCGTGTGAAGCCGAGGTAGGTTCGTAGATGACAGCCAGCGTCAAGTTTTTCTTTGTTCTGGGCGGCCACCTGCCTGAGCAGGACCTGACGCATTTTTTTGGGGGGCAAGATGATGATCCCCTTGCGGGTGTGATGATCTCTGCCCGTTTGCCGCCGATAGCAACCGATGAGTATTATCACCGCGTGTTTCCACAGGAGCCGATCACCCACCGCTACGCGCTGTTGACCGAAGAAGGGGATGCAGCTGTGCCGTTGAATCACATTGATGGGTTATGGGCGAATGTGACCAGACTCAATGTGGCGCGGTCTGTGTCAGATATCCGTGAATCGCAGCAGGACTGGTGGCACAAGCTGGATCGATTTGTGTCGGCGATGCGGGACCATGTGAATGATGGTGATGTATTGGTGATTGACATCTCCGCAGGGATGCGCGACGTGCCTTTGATGCTGATGATCAGTCTGATGCAGTTACGGGTCTGTTTTGAAACCCTGCACCTTCGACTGGTGACGTGTGGCAAGTTGGAAACGGGCATTGTGATGCGGGATGTTACCCGTAGTTTTCAGGTGATGGAATGGGCGTTGGCGCTGGCTGGCGTGCGGGAACAAGGGGATTTGAGGGGCTTGAAGGCGCTGGTCGCGGACTTGCGTGTTCGACGCGGGCAATCTGTTCACAATAACGTGACCGACCCGTGCTGGCAGCACTTGCAGGAACTGCACGATCAAATCGAGACACTCGAACAGGCGGTGCTTGATTGGCATTATCACGCCATACCGGCTTGCCTGGAGACGATCACGGCGTTTCCTTTACAGATACCTCAAGCGGTTGAGGGCATTGAATGCGAGTTGCCCGAGTTGTTGCTTCTTGAATTGGCACTCGCTGTCGTCACCGATTGCTTCAGGCTGCCAAGTGACGTCGGGCCCGCGACGGCGACGTGGCCTTTGTTGAATTCCGGAATTTTCATTGAGCGTTTCACGCGTTGGGGACGCTGGACGGAGGCTGTGTCGCTGGCGACGGCCTTCGTCTGTGAGCGTGCGGCTTGGTTGCTTGAGCCCTCAGATGATTCAAAAAACACTGCCCAACGTTATGAAAGGTATCAATTGGCGCTTGAAGCGGAGACGGACCACACAACGCAAAATTTGCGGGTGCGACTGATGGCCTTGCCGCAGGGCCCCGGGCTGCTTCATGCTTTCGATGGGCTACAAAGGCTGAGACACGTGCTTTTGCACGGTCAGACGACCACTGGGAATTGGCCAAAAGACTTGGACACCGTGCGGGGGGTGTTAGAGGGTGTCGCGCAGCATTTGCGCGCGCAGACACTGATTGCTGATGATAACGCCAAGGTGCCAAGTGTCAAGCGCGGGGGGTTGTTTTTGACACTTGGTGATTCGACGGATTATGTCTCACGCCCTGATGGTGTTCCGGATGCAGGTCCGGCCTTTTCAGAGGCGGCCGCCGCAGGACACGTTGTCCAATCGTCTGTTTCGAAGCAGCTTGCCGGAATGTCTGGTTACACACAGATGCATGCGAACGGCCTCCGCTCATCTCGAGAAACCGGTGACGCGATTGCGGTTCCTGTCGTGACGGATTTGTCCGGACAGGAGTTCAGTCTCAACTTTGTCGATCAGGCGAATGATGACTCGCGTGATTCGAGTCATTATGCAGGTGTGATTCGGCGCATGATTGATGCGGTGCAAGACGGTGATCGGTTGATTCTGGATTTGACCCACGGGTTGGGAGACGTCCCCGTCACGGCTTTGGGGATGGTGATTTTTCTGCGTTATGTCCGATGCGACGTCAATGTGTCACTGATCACGTACGACAACCACACTCCCTCCGAACTGTTGAATCTCACACCGATTCGTGATTTGTTTACCCTGGCCGGTGCGCTGGACGTGCTGCGCCGGGGCGTCAATCCGCTACCATTGGCTGCTTGGCTGAAAATCCAGCAGCATGGACACGTTCAGGGCCTCGGTGATGATTTGGAACATTTGGCACTCGCATTGTTGACGCGTCGTCCGGCAGGCATCGAGGCGTGCGGTGAGGTGGTCGCAAAACGCCTGCGCGACGATCAGCAGATGGATCAGGCTTGCCAGAGCGTCCCCGGCTTGGCACTCGTGCTGGTGCAACTGAAAGCAACCATGCCGCTCCTGCTCGCCGATGGCACATCCTTTCAGCAAACGTTCCATGGCTGGTATCACGCGCGCGGTGCACGGTTGCTTGGGCAGCGTGAACGAGGCCCACGAGCCGGGCATCTAGATGAGAACCGTTTTTAGCCGAGCAGCAACGACGCTTGGGCCGGCGGGGCTTGCTAACTTGACTTCTCGGATGCATTGATGATCGGGGTCTTTGCATCGGTTGAAAGGGGGATTGTCTCACGAAATCTGGTCGAGCGCCTGCATCGTGTGCGAATCATCGCATTTGCCGCATACAGTCTGCCAGCGAGACCCCTGTTTGCAGGCGAGAAGACCGTTTGACCGGAGACCAACTGTTAACGTCGAACCGTCCTGAATCACGGATGTGGTGCGTGGTCGAGTGTCGTCTGTTTAACACCTGAAACAGCCCGTTTTTCGGCTATACCATAGTTCACGGACATTGCTACGACTTGATTTCAGCGGTTACTTCGCGGAAGTCGGGAGGACTTTTCCAAGTGAAGTGAGCTGACATCGAGAATCTGAATCTGTTGGCAACCCAGTTGACCCTCGCGGCGTTGGAGACGATCACGATTCAGCGTACGGGTGTTTATCCCCTCAGCATGACGTTTGAGGCACAAGGTGCCAAGTAACGGGGAAAAAGGCGAGATAGCGTTGGGAGGGGCGATCGCCCCTCCCATTTTGTTCGATAGTCCAGACTTTAGACGTGGTGGTGACGTAAATCATCGTCTTTGGTAACAACTTTGATATCATGGTCGCTGAATTGACCCTTATTATGCGACCTATGCGGCGCAGAAATCGTGCGAAAGGAATTGCGATGACTGTCCAGGCGCGCGCGGAACAAGAAGAGCCGTCATCGGTAACCCTATCGGCTTACCAGGAGTTGCCCTTCAGTTTGACGCCCAATCCGAGGTTTTTGCACATTGGTACACAACATCGTTCCGCCATCGCCAAGAGCTTGTATCTGGTCGAACACCGCCAAGGCTTGACGGTTATCTTTGGTGATGTCGGGATGGGAAAAACAACGGTTAGTCGTCATCTGCTGCATCACTTTCTGGATTATCCCGAAAAATATGTGGTGGCTTATTTACCCAATCCGTCGTATCCATCGGAGCATCAATTGTTGGTGTCGATTTGCGAGGAGTTCGGCATTGCACCGGCGCGCAGCAAACAGGCGACTTTGGTACGATTGAACGGTTTCTTTGTGGACAACTATCAAAACGGGCAAATCACGGTTTTACTGATTGACGAAGCGCAGATGCTAAAAGGCCAGCAGTTTGAATTGTTGCGTCAGTTGCTTAACTTCGAAACGGATCAGCACAAATTAATTCAGATTGTGATGTTTGGCCAAAATGAGCTTCGCACCAAGTTAAAACCCAAGAAGGCCTTGTGTTCGCGCATCGTGACCCGGTCAACCCTTGAACCGCTCGACATGGCTGACACAGAGGCGATGATTCGTTTTCGCCTCCAAGTCGCCGGATACGCGCCGGATTACTTCAGTGGCGCAGCGATCAAGCGGATTTACGACGCCAGTAATGGCATTCCACGCGAGATCAATAAAATTTGTCTCTCCGCCTTCACGCTCGCCGCTTTCAGTCACACAGGCGGTGTATCGCTGGACCTGGTGGAACAGGCCATCGAGGAGATAGGATCATGACGCTGACTGGTTCCAAGCGCGGCACATTTGCTGCGATGTATGAAGCAAGCAAGGACTTGAGCCTGGATGGCAACCCTCGCCAGGTGCGCCTCGAGGCGTTGGAGGTCCTGCCTGACCAACCACGACGAGCCTTTGACGACACGTCGCTACAGGAACTCGCAGACAGCATCAAAGCGCACGGCATTTTACAACCGCTACTGGTGCGGATTGTGCCAGGCAGTTCACCGACCCGGTATCAGATTGTTGCGGGGGAGCGCCGTTTTCGGGCAGCAAAAATGGCGACGCTGGGCAGCGTTCCGGTTGTAATCAAGAACCTGAATGACCAAGCGGCCCTTGAAGTGGCTTTGATCGAAAACCTGCAACGCGACGATATCTCGCCCCTGGAGGAAGCCTACACGCTGAAAAAAATCCTGGATTCGAGTGAGATGAGCCATCGCGAATTGGGCGAGCGGATCGGCAAAACCAAAGCCTACGTGGAACAGCGCGTCCGACTACTCCGGTATCCGGAAGAGATTCGCAACGCGCTCGGTGGTGAACCTGAGACCGCTGCCAGTTTCACGCCCGGTCATGCCAAAGCGGTCGTGCAGCTCGATGATCGCGAAACACGTGAAGCCGCCATCACATTGATTCAGCGCGGGGGTCTTTCAGTGCGCGAAGCCGAAAGACGGGTGCAACAACTGAAACAATTGGAAGCCAGCCCTGCGCTGCAGCCTGCTCGTCACCGCGCGCTGCAAACAGCAATCCTAAGCCCGGAAGGTTTGAATGATCAAAGCCTGGCCCGACAATTGCAAACGCAAACCACCACCAAGGCGTTGCAAGCGGCAACAGACCTGGTCGATTGCCGGTCTTTGATGCTTGTCCAACACCTCCAAAAAGCGACCGCAAATGAGGATTGGTGCTTGGATCGCCAAGCACTCATTGACTTGCTGCGCCAAGATTTGCGAATGCTCGCCCAAGGAAAGGGCTCAGGTGGCGATCAACAGCTCGGCTTGTAACAAATAATGAGCGGTTTCGAGCCCCTCAAGCATGCCAGCTCGAAAACCGCTCTCATAGTCAGCCTCGTCCTCGCGCAAGGACGAAAAGGCGGTTTGCCCTTGTTGCTCCGCCATGATGTTTTCCAGCTCCAACAGTACGCCGGCGAGCGAATCACGCAAGCGTTCAAGCTGTTGATTAAAGGCGTGACCATCACCGCGCCCCGCTCCCGCCAATACCCGAAATGGACGGACCTTGCCAAGGGCTGTGCCCTCGCCGCCCACCACGTCGAAACGACGAGCCCGCGAACCATCGGGCGTGACAACAGTGTCACCACGCCGCACCAAGACGTCATTGAGGACATCACTAACCGTCGCGTTACGCTCACGAGCAAGTGACTCGAGGTTGTTGAGGGCTTCCGGAATCAAACGAAACGTTTTCAGTTCGCGCCGCGCACCGCTCTTGGCTGGCCGGCCCCCGGCTTGTTTGTTCATCGTTGGCGTGTTTCTTTCAATGTCAAAAACGAATTGGTGACCGCGATCATTGCAAAATAAAACGTTAGAGTGTTCGGCCGTCATGGCACACGGACAAGCATACACTACTCGCGATCATCTTGTCCCGACCCGAATCGCCATCAACAAAAATTTTTTTGAATTCGACGGAATGATGGCGCCTTTGCTCACCAGAGGTGTCTGTTACGGGGTATGCTGAAGCGGTACGTTTGCAAATATGCAGGGGTGGTGCAGCCATGGCCAGCAAAGAGCCCGTCTATGGCGTTCCCGTGAGAGAACCGGTTTATCATTTTCCGTGGCAGACGCTGGATGCCATCATTGCGGGGCGTTCGGCGATTGACCTTGAGGGACTTCGTCTGACGACTGCCCAGGCGGCAAATGAATTCATCGCCTCTTACGGTTACAACGTGACAGATGCCGCTGACAGTGCCGAAATGGCCCAAATTTGGGATTTGAGTGCGGCATTCATCGCGACGTCTTTGTTGCCTTACGCAGAGGTCACGCACGTACCGTTTGAGTTGCCGCACGAGTATCCAGACCTTCTTTTGATCGCCTCCACGCCGGACCACCCATTACGGAATTGGGCGTGCTCATTTCTGCGAGTGAGTCACGCCGTCGTCCACGCCCGTTACGGCCAAGATATGCAGGCATTGGAGAACGGACGAATCCAACTGCTGGAACACTTGAAGCCACACCTGACTGCAGGCGCGGCGGGGACGGTGGTGAGCGATGGCGAGATGACCATTCCGCTAGTCAGACTCGACTTCAAGACGGAGAAACCGTGGGAAAGCCTTGTTCTGAAGCTCCTTCACAAGGTGGATAACGTGGCTACCGAGATTTATGATCATTTGGGCCTGCGGTTTGTGACGCCGGATAAAGCGTATGCGTTGTTGTTGTTGAAGTATTTCAGACTCAACAACCTGTTCTGTTTTGCTAACATCAAGCCCAGTCGTTCACTCAATACGTTGGTCGATCTCCTTGAGTTCAAAAGCGGGTTTCAGGAACTCGAATCGGCCTACCTGGCAGGCGAACTCAGCTTCAAGGCTTTCCAATCCGCCGTTCACAAGCTCGGCACCAACCCTGACACCGGGCATGGGCGCAATCCACATTCTGACCAAGGCTACCAAACCATGCAATTTACGGCCCGGATGATGGTGCGTGCCATCCACGGTGATACCATCACCCGAACCTTTATACCCTTTGAAGTTCAAATTATGGACGAAGCCGCTTATCACGCCAATCGCGCGGGCAAGGCCGAACACGGCGCCTACCGGGAACGGCAGCGCCTCGCCGTGTGCCGCCGTGTGTTTCCCTGGGCACTACCAAACGACACCTAAACTCACCACGGCCGCCCACCTGCGATTGATGATGCGCAAGACGCTCAGTCGCCCCCAGCTTTTAACGGGGGATCGGCAATTCATTGGGCAAAACCTTGCCAATCAAGCCATCATGCTTTCTATGAAAGATGTTAGGTCCGTAGAATCTGTCGTTTCGGTTTGCAGACAATTCAGCATCACAACGGTGGTTGAAGCGCTGTTCGATTTGGTGGGCTGGCAAACAAGCGTCGAAAAAAAACAGCAGAACTTGGGCATGGTATGCTATGGCACGGTTGTTGGGTCTGCCACAATCCGCAGGAGTTGTTTATCTGATTCGACAGGAGTGATTCGAACCATGCGCCTTGCCGTGATGCTTGCTGCCGTGACACTGGCCCTTCAGGGTTGTCCGGCTCAGGAAGAAACCAAACAAAATACACAAAGTTCAGAAAGTACCAGCGTAGCCGCCTCAACACAACCCGGCACTGCATCAGGCGCTCCTGCCGCGTCAGGCGCTTCCGAGGCCATTTCAACCGAAGCCAAGGTGACCACCCCGAGTGGGCTCAAATACACGGTGCTCAAAGATGGAGCGCCCGACGCCAAAGTGGCCAAGGCGGGTGACAAGGTGCAAGTCCATTATACGGGCTGGTTAACCAACGGGACCAAGTTCGATTCGTCGCTTGATCGTAACCAGCCATTCGAATTCAGTGTCGGGCAAGGCATGGTCATCAAGGGTTGGGATGAAGGTGTCGCGGGCATGAAGGTCGGTGAGAAGCGCAAGTTGGTGATCCCCTCCGACCTGGGTTATGGGGCACAAGGCGCCGGTGGTGGTGCAATCCCAGGCAATGCGACGCTCATTTTCGAAGTCGAATTGCTTGACATCAAATAGGGCTGTCCGCTTTCCGGTACAGTTGTCTCTGGCGGCCATCCTGGCGTTGATGGTCGCCTTTTGGTCTGGGCCTGCGTGGGCCTGGGGCCATTGGATGCATGCATTGGTGGCCGAGCGTAGTCTGGCCGTTTTACTGCCCAGGCACCCTGAGTTGTTAGCGAGTCAAGATGCCTGGTGGTTGGCAGCCTGGAGCATCCACCTGCTCGATTTGCAAGCTGCCAGACAGGCGCATCGGGAGGTCCGGGAACCCGATTTTTCAGCTGCGCCGCCGCGGTCATCGTATCAAAAGACCTTTGTGCGTGCGTGGGTGATGCACCGGGATTTGGATACGGATATGACTTGTTTTGTAGCTGGACTGCCGGCCTTTGACGGTGTCGATGGGCGACGCAATGACCTGTTGGTTGGGTTGATCAGTGACGCTCAGCTAAGTGCCTTGGCGTATGAGGTGGCGCTGTCACAATCACGTTTGGTGTATCGGGCGCTGCACAGTCCGGATGGCACGGCGTGGGCCACCTGGTTTGCTGCGCTTGTGAATATCAACGCGGGTAATTTTTTGCAGGCGGCGCGTTACGACTGGTGGTTGCTGAGTCAAGGGACGGATACTGCGTTGAATGGACGTGCGCGCAACCTGGGTGCGGAGCGGGATGCGACGTGGCTGCGTGGACCGGCGGCGCGTCAGTTGACGGGTGATTTGATGCCGTGGGCGGTAAGCCTGAGCGCGCGGGCCGTCAAGGCTTACGAACGAGGGCAGCCGCCAAACAGGGCGAAGCGAACGAATGTCCCTCAGACACTCAGCGGCGAGTGAGGGCCTCAGGCGCCGCGAGCGAGGTTGACGTTTCGTTCCTGAAGGGCCAAATTGACCGCTTTGTGAGCGTTGATGCGACCATAGCCGTAATCCGGGTGGTAGGTGCCGCCAGCAAGTTGATCCGCCGCACGCTGCAAGATATTCTTCACTTCATGAGGGCGCAAATGCGGACAAATCGACCGGACCAGCGCCGCGAGTCCGGTCACGTGGGGCGCTGCCGCGCTGGTGCCGCCGAAAGTGCCGTACAGGCGACCCTGATGGCGCGGAAACGTTGTCAAGACACCGTCACTGGGCGCTGTCACCGAGATGAAGTTGCCCCTTGGCGAGCATGCCGCACGGCGATCGTGGCGATCCGTGCCCCCTGCCGCAATCAAACCCCGAAAATCCCACAAGACTGACCAGGTCCCCGGAAACGGTGGGGCACTGACGGCTGGACCCGCTGCGCAAACCACTACCACGTTGTGCGCCAGCGCGTAGCGGATGGCATCCGCCAACTCCTCCAGACTCGCATCAGTGAGACCGGCCTCCCATTGCACCACCCCCACGGATGCGTTGATCAGACTGGCGCCTTCGCGGACGGCCCAGCGTATCCCTTGCGCGATATGTTCCGCGTTCACCGCACCGGTTTGGGGCTGATTCACCTTGACCGGCAAAATTTTGCACTCCGGTATGACACCTGCAAAGCCTCGGTTATTGTTACCTCTGGCGGCAATCAACCCCGCCACGGCAGTACCGTGCCCATTGTCGTCCGCAGCCGAGCGTCGCGGGGCCACCACGTTGTACCCTTTCAGGACACGGCCTGCCAGTTCGGGATGTTCGGCATCGACGCCTGTATCAACGACTGCAATCACCAGGTCGCGATCGCCTCGGGTCACATTCCAAGCCTGAGGTGCCTCAATCCGCCGCAAAGACCACTGCCAACGCTGCTGTGTCAACTCATCCATCCCCAAACCCATCCCAATCTTGCTCGCTTGACATATACCCTGGATCCGTCAAACCTTAAACCCCTTCAAAGCAGGCGCAACCATCAATTTCACCAATCGGACGCTAACCATCAGAACAATACGCAAGGCGAAGCAGACCGATGTCGGGTGTTAGGTGCGGCATGGTTACAACGAATATTCAAGGAACAATCAGTCAATCTGATGGTTGGGAAGCAGGCGGCGGTTGTCAGAATCCCGAAGTCAGGATGGCCAAGCATCACGCCAGTATTGCCTCATGCACGCGGTCGACGTGAGACAAATCATCAAAAAGGTAATCCGGTTCATGTTGTTGCAGAAACGCCCGGTCATAAATACCGGTCGCCACGGCGATCGCCTTGACCCCAAGGTCGCGTCCACACAGAATGTCGTGGTGCGTGTCACCAACGATCACCACCTCTTTGCCTGTCCACGAATGGGTCATCAAGCGTGTTGCACGTTCCACGGCGACAGGGGGCAGGGCATAGCGGCTTTTTGCATCGCTGCCAAAAGCCCCAACCTGAAAAAAATGATCCAGCGCGAAATGACGCAGCTTGATCCACGCCGTCGCCTCGATGTTACCGGTCAACAGGCCCACACAAACTTCAGGGTTTCCGGCCAAGCGTTCGAGCAGCGATCGCACGCCAGGAAACATCCGCGCCGTCGGCGACTGCGGCAAGGCCTCGGCCAAATAGCGCACGTATCGCTCAAAAACGACATCGAAATGACGCTCTATTTCAGCCACATGCCAACCGTTGCTCGCCATGACCTCGGTGCAGATTTGCGGATCGGTTTTACCGGCATACTCGAAATTGGACGGATGCGCAAAGTCACCATAAACTTCGTGCATCGCACGACTGATGGATCTCGCGCTCGCACCCCCTGCACTCAGCAACGTGCCATCAATATCAAACAGTACCAAACGCTTGCGTGCCACTCAACGCCTCACCTAAGCAAGCCCGCCATTCACGCGCTCAATCACATTCTACCAAAGCTTGCGACCGTTCACAAATCACACCTGTTTTGGGGCGACCACGACCCTTGCGTGGCACCGTCGCACGCAGCGTGCCAGTGGCCACACTCAAGCCCCCTTCTCGCACGTTAAGCAACCGTTCCGCCACGTTTGCCACACCCGGTGGTATCATGCTGAGGCGCAGCATCATGTTGACGAAATCAGAGAGGTGAACAAACCGTGACGGTGCAGATGCAAACGGTGCACAATTTTTACGCGGGACCGGCCACCTTGCCCAAACCGGCCTTGGAACGTGCGCAGCAAGAACTCTTGAATTTTGCGGGCACGGGGATGTCAGTGATGGAACTGTCCCATCGCTCCAAACCCTACATGGCGCTGCAAGCCGAAGCGGAAACGCTGGTTCGTGACTTATTGGGCGTGCCATCCGATTATCACGTGCTCTTCTTGCAAGGGGGCGCCAGCCTGCAATTTGGCATGATCCCCTTGAACCTGCTGAGTCACGGGCGACACGCGCACTATGTCCTGACTGGTGAATGGGCAAGCAAAGCCTACAAGGAGGGGTTACTTTTTGGCGATGCCCGGACTCTGGCGAGCAGCGAGGACACGCAGTTTGACCACATACCGGCCATTCCCCCGGTGGATCCGGCGGCCTGTTATGTCCACATCACCAGCAACAACACCATCTTTGGTACCCAGTATGCAGCGTTTCCGGACACCAACGACGTGCCGCTCATCGCCGACATGTCAAGCGACATCATGGGGCGCCCCATTGATGTCTCACGCTTTGGCTTAATCTACGCGGGCGCCCAAAAAAATCTGGGGCCTTCGGGCGTCACGCTTGTGATTGTCCGTGACGACCTCGTCCAGCGAGGAGCATCAGGACTTTCGACCATGCTGAGTTATCGCACGCACGTCAAAGCGGAATCCATGTTCAACACGCCGCCTTGCTTTGCCATTTATATGCTACGCAACGTCTTGGACTGGCTCAAATCGCTTGGCGGGCTGGAAGCCGTTGAAACCCTCAACCACCGCAAGAGCGCACGCCTGTACGGCGTCATTGACGCACTGCCTCACGTGTACCGCGGACATGCCCGCAAGGACAGCCGTTCACATATGAACGTGACCTTCCGATTAATTAATGAGGCACTGGAAGCGCGCTTCATCAAGGAAGCCGAGGCCGCAGGCCTCATCGGCCTTGCAGGCCATCGCTCGGTTGGCGGATGCCGCGCCTCGCTCTACAATGCTTTGCCCTACGACAGCGTCGAAGCCTTATGCCGTTTCATGGAACGCTTTGCCGAGCGCAACGGCTAACCGTCAAACGATCAGGCGAGCGTCAATTGAACTTGACAAGGGAGGCTGGCGCTCAGTAGGATAGAGGGCATCGTTGCTTACAAGCGACAAATCGTGCGCCTATCGTCCAACGGCTAGGACTGCGGTCTCCAAAACCGCCAATCTGGGTTCGAATCCTAGTGGGCGCGCCATTCCCCCTTCGTCTAATGGTAGGACGACAGTTTCTGGTACTGTTTATCGTGGTTCGAATCCATGAGGGGGAGCTAGCAAGGTTGCCACGGTCAGTTGGCAGCCTTTTTTATTGTGTGATGGGTCCGTGGCAACGGAATGTCTTATCGCACGATTGACGCCTGATGAGGGTATCCAGTCGATCACATACCATCCGACAGGTTACCTGACGTGGCATCCCGAGCCTGGATAAAGCGTGGCAGGGGGTGCGACTTGCCATCGCCTCACCAGACTGACCCCGCACAAGCATCGCGACCACCCCAGGCCGCCATTCGATAGCTTTCAACCTGGTTAAAAAGTGACACCAACCGATCGCCCCTTCAAAACCAGCCCAACGCCTTGCTGACGTGACCAGCATCAAGTCAGCCTTGGCAACGACACATCGACTATTGCTCAAAACTTGTGTAGCAACTGCTAAAACATCACACATTCACGTGCCGTTATACAA
>Ga0079301_1000439_pt1 | contig 19869 bp, 12 predicted proteins | sample Wag4_2014_7_11_3_FD_74797 | JGI IMG/M metagenome (GOLD analysis project Ga0079301, IMG submission 74797) | Fresh water mixed with fracking chemicals microbial communities from Ohio, USA - Utica-2 Time Series FC 2014_7_11 | ecosystem: Engineered > Industrial production > Chemical products > Input... | reverse complement strand
GATGCGGTTGTTTTCTTCCTCGAGGCGCTGCATTTCGAGGGTCATATCGCGCCAGTGGGCGCGGATGGTGTCGTAGGTGGCCTTCAGTGTCGCCTGGTGGTGTTCCGGGCGCAGGATGGGAAGGTTTGCGAAGTCCCAGGATGTCTCGTAGGAATCCCAATCTGCTTTTGTGAGCAATACGAAAAGATTATGCGAGCCGTGTTTAAAAGAGTTACTGATTGGCAAAATAATGATATGGCCAATTTTAAAGTCTAACGTAGGTGCGATTTTTTCCAATAAATACAATGATGTTTTACTGTTTAAAAATGATTCTACAAATTCAATAGACCTCCCCGCCTTAGGAAATCCCATTGGGCCTTTTGTGTCAAACTTGAATCCTCCATTGACGTGTCGAACTGAAAAAATTCCGCTTGATATACCGGACCACGTTAATCCTTTCCGAAAAGCATAATCACCGTTGTAATTGTGTGATCTGACTCTTCCATCGTTTGGGTCGACGTTATTCTTGATTCGATGTCCGTCATTTTGCCAGTCCACTATTAGTTCGTTATTTCCGTACCACTTTCTGAAAATTCCGCCTTTCACATATGGGAACCACCTATGAGTGGATTGAGTCAAATTTTTGACGTCACTATAGTTAAATCCGATGGTATTATGAGATACTTCTGGCCAGCGCCGAACAAAACGGTCGTTATCTGCAGTTGTTAGTCCCTCACGAGTTTCAATGTGATCTTTTATGGTCACATTGTTGTTGAACAATTTCAAAACATTTTCGCTGGCCCAGTAAGCGATCGGGCTCCCCGGGATCTTCTTAAAGTCCGTGGCTGATGCCCGGAAGAAATACTGTTCCATCCCATGCATCGTAGCTTCTGTCATATGCCTTCTCCCGCTTGCAAACTGAAGCTGTCTGACACGTCGAATTCTGAGTCGCCGCACCGGTCGGCCAACAAGGCCGAATCTTCAGCAAGCCGATGCATGAGTCCTCATTCTTCTGCCGCCTCGAGCCCGGGGATCTTCTTGAGCGCGGCGCCGAACTTGAGGTAGTTGACCTTCACGCCGTCATCGAGGTCGATCGCGAGTTGCCGCGTCGCGAGCGGGTACAGGTTCTCGCGCTCGTAGGCGTCCAGCTCGTCGAGGACCTTGCGCAGCGATTCGATTTCCTTGAGGGCGCGGGTCTTTTCCCCCTGGGAAGCCCCCGCGCTGATGCTGACGGCATCGAGGTGTTCCCGACGCGCGATCAGCTTCGTGCGGAACTCGCGCAGGTAGTCGTTCAGGACGACGCTCGCGGTATCGGGGCGGTAGCGGTGCATGTAGATGAGGGCGTTGAAGCTGCCCTTCGGGCTGGAGAACATCCAGTAGATGGGGCGCTTCTTGTACCGGCGGACGTGGTCGGCGTAGAACTCGCCGACGAAGTAGTCCCGGATGCTGTAATTTCGCTTCTGCTTGATATTCAGGGCCTGCTCGACGAACGCGAGATTGGCCTCGTAGTGGGTGTCTCCGAAGGCCACGCGCAGGAACTTGCGGAAGCGCTCGACGATGTCGTCGCTGAACCATCCCCCCTCGAGCACGGGGATGACGTTGTCGGCATCCGCCGGGAAGCTGGGTTCGGGAACCTGCTCGAGGTAGTCGTCGTAGGTTTCGCCCTGGTTGGCCAGGATCAGCCCCGGCCTGTCGAGGGCATAGCGGCCGAACATGCAGCCCACGGCATACGAGACGAGCTCGCGCATCGTGTCGGCCAGCAGCAGGGCCTCGAGTTCTTCCTCGCTCTTGTCGCCACCGTACCGGTAGTGCGGGTTACAGGTGAGGGTGATCTCGTCGAGCGGCACGTCCGGTGTGAGCTCGTCCTGCAGGCCGTAGGCGTCGATGATGATGCGGTTGTTTTCTTCCTCGAGGCGCTGCATGTCCAGCGTCATCTCGCGCCAGTGGGCGCGGAGGGTCCTGTATGTAGCAGAGAGGTGCGGGGGGCGGAAATCAGGGTGGAGAAGGGGAATGGCCTTGAAATCCCAGGAATTTTCCTGATAATTCCAGTCTGTAGTCGCCAATTGAATAAGATTATTAATTGCTTTACGCGTATTAATGGAATCGATTTTTTCTGAATAAGGTATGATTCTATAGTTTCCTGCCTGAAAATGGATGGTTGGATTGATGATTTTGGATGCAATGGAGACGAATTTGCTATTAATTATCGAAAGTCCTGTTTCTGGGTTGACTTCTTTGAAGAAAGCGCAATGTCCCGAAACATCTGATAGGAACCCACCGGGTAAGTACCTTGCAGACAGATTGCCAGAGGTCACGTCGGACCAAGTGAGTCCAACATGGAATTGCCATTCCATGTTCTGAATATATCGCGACCAGTGGCGGCCATTATTTCTTTCAATGGCAAAGTCTTTCACCTCCTTACCGCCATTTTGCCAGTTAACGACATATGAAAAGTTTCCAAACCATTTCCTATACGGACCTCCTTTGTTATATGGGTACCATTTTGATTTCTGTATAAATGTGTCGTTTTCTGATTCACAGTCGAAAGAAATACATTTGAAATTTATTTCGTGCCAGTGACGCAGAAAACGATCATTATCGCCAGTGTTTTGGCCTACTACGGATGTCGATACGCTTGACAGGTGTTTAAATCTTGAAAATGTATCTCGGAATGCAGTGCTCAGCCAGTAAGCAATCGGGCTCCCCGGGATCTTCTTGAAGTCCGTGGCCGATGCCCGGAAAAAGTACGTTTCCATCCCCTGTTGCGTGGCTTCCGTCATCTGCCTTCTCCCTGTACCTGCCAGGTGGCGCCCACCCGAGCCACTCCAGCCCCGCCACTCCAGTGGCAGGCCCGATCATCGCGCTGTTGGCACCACGAGTGCCCCCGTTTCGTCGCTGGCATCGTGTACCCTTGGTTGTGCTGGCCCCGCGAACCGGAGGTCCTGGGAGCGGCCACGGGCTTCGCCTGATAAGACAGGTGGTTCACGCTCATTTGCTCTGAGCGATTGCTAAGGCCATCATCTGGACCTTTTCAGCTTCCGAATTGCCGTCAACCAGCCTCAGGTACGCACCGCGGTAGTCAGGCCTGTGGGCATTCTCGATGACGAATGCAGTGGTCTGGACGACTTCACCTCCGATGCTGTCGAAGGCCCGGGCACCCAGGTGGGCCATCGAAAGGATGGTGAAGTGGTCGAGGATCCGATTTCGCAATTCCTCGAAGGAAGACAGGAACATCCAGCTCTGCATCGTGATCATGCCGCAGGTCCCGGCCCGGGTGGCCAGTGCCATGTTGCGCTCGATAAACATCGCGAAGAGGTCAGACTTGCTATCCGGGTAGTGCTCTTTGGCCCACACGCTCAGCCGCGGGTTCATCCCCTTTCCGCCCATGTACGGAGGGTTGGCCACCACGACGTGGTACCGGGGGCTCAGATACTCGGCCTGCTCCAGAACTCTCAGCACCTTCCGGTGGGTAGTTCCCAGGAACAGATGGCCGTCGAAGTCCTTCGACACGAGGTCGCTCCGCAACGCGGTCACGTCGTCTGCAGCGGGTTGGATGAGCGAGCCGAAGTGGTCGGCTTCCTCGAACTGGTGCAGGGTTTTGAGTAGCTGTGCCGAGAACCGATCGCGTCCGATCGCATCCATGTAGGGTTTCAGCTCGCCCTCCTCGAACGCGAGGTTTTCCAGCACGCAGATGTTCGGCCTGACCCCCCTGCTGAGAAACCGGCGATGCCGGGCGCGGGCCTTCATGGTCAGGGCGAAGGCGGCCAGTTCCCCGGCACGCTCGTCGATCTCGATGCCGAAGAGGTTGTGGGTGAGGATCTTCTCCGGGATCTCGGCGGGCTCGTAACCCTCTTCCTCGTAGATGGCGTAGAGCAGGTCGAAGGAATACGTCAGCATGTGGCCGGAGCCGCAGGCCGGGTCGCAGACCCTGATCTCCTCGGGCCTGGCGACCCGCAGAAAGTCCGTCTCGGGATGTTCGGGCGGGATGTAATACGCCATCTGACCGGCGAGCTTCGAGTCCGGCCGGTTGAGCATCCAGAGTCGTCCCAGCGAGTTCTCCACGAGGTACCGGACGATCCAGTCAGGTGTGAAGAGCTGGGTCGCGGCGGGGATGTTCTCGGGCGTGACCTTCCGGTTCTTCTTCAGGCCATCGAAGACCTCAGCTTTTTTCTCGGAGATGTAAAACTGATACAGCCACCCGATGACCTCGACGTCCGCGCAGGCTTCGGGCGTCATCGCGTCGCGGGTCCGGGCCAGGAGGGAGCTGCCCGAGAGCAGGTCGTCGGGCATCAGCAGCTCGGTGTAATCGTCGATGCGCTGGAACAGGAAGGGCATCGCCCCGTTCCAGTGGTTGCAGGCGGCGACCAGCAGCAGCCGGTACGCCTCGCCCTGCGCGTCGCGGCTCGGGACCTTCCCGTCGAGCAGGTCGAAAATCTGCTGCCGGACCTTCGCGGGCACCATCTCGTCATCGATGTGTCCGGCCTTGGCCTCGGCCAGGATCTCGGGCTGGGTCTGCCCCTCGGCGGGGGAGACCACGCCCACGCGGTTGACGTGGTTGATGTCCATGTAGCGCAGCGCGCAGAAGCGGTTGAACCAGATGTAGGCGACCCGCTCGACGACCTGTTCCTGCCCCCGCTCCGCGACGGCGTCCTCGAGCTTCTTCACGGCCAGGGCGTTTTCACGCCGGGCGGCGCTGTCCCCGGCCAGCACCCCGGCCAGCCTGGCCTGGACCTGCTCCATCAGGGTGCGTCGGGCCTGCTGGCCGAATTTCTTGAGCGCGGCGGTTTCCATGAACACGGTCCTTGCTGAGGTCAGAGGGATGGGGGTTCCGGGGGCTAGAGCTGGATGCGCTTTCCACGATCCAGCTCCGCGAGCATGGCCTTGCGGAGGCGTTCCACGTACCGGTCCACGTCGGCGGGTTCCGTGAGCCAGGCCTTCTCGAAGGTCACCTCGATCTGCTTGCTCAGCACGAAGGCGACTTCCGGTCCGGGCTCCGGCTCGACCGGGTCATCGTCCCCCGAGGGATGGAGCGGTGGCACCGGACGCTCGATCCATTTCGCCATGCGACTCACGAGCGTGGGATACACGCGGTCCTCGAAATCGTGGGCCAGCTGGCGTGCCGTGGCGATGAGGGTCATCCCGTCGAGCTGACCGTTCGCCCGCGGAAAGTCCTGTCGGAGTTGCTGCTGCTGATCGGAGGTCAGCCCTGCAAACTCGACCGTGTTCGTCAGGCGATTCTCGAGCCCGGACAGGCGGGCGCGCGCGGCGGCGATCTCGTTCGAGATTGCCCGGTCGAGCTGTTCCCGCGCGGCATCGAGCCTGGACTTGAGGTCCTGGACCTTGTTGCCGCGGTAGCATCCGGGGTCATCCAGGACGGCCTTCAAGTCCGTGGCGGTCTCGGCGAGCACGAACGGGAAGTTGGCCACGTTGGCAGCGTGCCAGGCGCGAGCCTCGTCGTAGATGGTGCGCTGCGATCCCTCCATGAACTTCGAGATGGGATCGACGACCTGCTCTTTCAGGTCGAGCCAGGTATCGGCCTGGCGGACCAGCTCGACGAGAAACCACGTCGTCGGCTTGCCCTCGTGTGCCCGGTAGGCCTCCGCGGCAGGCTTCAGGGCCACCAGGAACGGGTACGACGCGACCTCCGAGGAGTAGGTCCGGAGGCTGGCCAGCAGGTCCGCGAGCCGGGCCTGGAATTCCGCGACCAGGGCACGCGGTTCGCTCGCGCGCGGGGGCGAGTTGAACATGTCCGAGAACAGGTCCTTGAGCTGGCGCACCTGCTGCGGGGAGAACTGTTCCTGCGGCTCGAGGACGACATTCGCGTGGGCCGCCGTGCTGAGCAGCTGCTTCTCGAGTGCCACCGCGTCCGGCATGGCCCCATCCGCCCGCGCTTCGATCTTGCCCCGCGCACAGAGCTTCGCGACGGTACAGACGATGGCGATCAGGGGCCAACCGTAGGGTTTGCGCTCGAACTTCTCGACGACGCCCTTCACGGTGGTCCGCACGCCCTGGCGCCGGTTGCCCTGGATGACGCCCAGGACCTCCTGCTCGGATTCCGTCAGGTCGATCGCATCGTTGCCGAACAGACTCTCCCCGGATTCGCGCAGGATCTTGCCGATGGCGAGATCGGTGTACGGCGTGGACGGAAGCATCGGGAGGTTCGGATAGATGCGTGCGACGAGATCCTGGAAGCCCTTGCCGATGCGCGCGACGGGATCCGCGCTCCCGAGGTCGATCTCGGCCCCCTGAACGATGAGCCGCGCCTGGCCCAGCAGGGTCGCGAGGCGCGCATGAAGGTCCAGGGAGCGCTCGTGGTTGCGGGTCGACTTCTCGGTCAGGATGCGACGGGTCGAGTCCTGCTGGGCCGTCGTGACGTTCTGGCGGATGTACTTCTCGGTGCGCTTGTAGAGCAGGAGGTCCCGGGCGAATCGCTCGTCGGTCGGCAGCACCACCAGCAGCTCGTCACGGCTCGCACTCTGCATCTTCAGGGTGTCGATCTGGTCCGAGAACTCGTGAAACGGCGTGATGACATGGATGCTCAGTTCCAGATCGCGGCTCCGGAGGCGATCGTCCACCTTGCGAGCAAAGGCGAAGTCCTGGCCACTGGCCTCGTGTCGCAGCTTGCGAGACTTCAGGATGCCATCGAAAACGAGTTTTTCGACCTCATCGAGCACGTCCCCCTGGTCGACTTCCGTGGCCTTGATCTCCTGCTCGACGTCTTTCTCTTCGTCCGTCAGGAACTCGTAGACCTCGCCGTTGCGCTGGATGTAGGTCTGCTGTTCCAGCAGCCCGAGGGCCGACTCGATGGCCTTCTCCAGCTGCGGGGTGTCCTGGTCGAAGGCATCCTGCATGAGGACGCGCAGGTTCCGGATGGTGGCCTTGAACTCCTTGACGTACTTCACCAGGAACAGGGCCTTCAGCACGCGGATGGCGAACGGATCTCCCAGATGCTGCTCGGCCTGGATGATCGCGCGCTGGATGGCGGATTTCAGGGCCGTGCGGATCCCCTCGAACATCAGGTCGAAGGTGGCGAGCTGGCCGACTTCCCGGTCGCCGAGGTGAATGGCGACCTGCTGGAACACCCCGAGCATCGAGCGCTCGCCGACCGAGCTGTGGCGGCCCTCGAAGGCGTTGTGCTGGGACAGGTTGTGAATGGCCGCCTGGAACAGCGCGAACTGGTAGGGGATGAAGGGATAGCTGTGGATGAAGTGGTCGCGGTCCTGGAAGTTCCGGTAGGTCTGCGCCCCGTCGGCAAAGTCGAACAGCGTCTTGAAGTTGTTGACCTGCGCGTGATACAGGTTGCCCAGGATCGTGATACCGGCATCGGTCTTGGTCAGGAGCCGCTTCTGGATCACCTCCGCCACGTCCGCGCTGGTGAGCTTCATGCGGTTCTTGAAGCGGGCCTGGATCTTGGTGAAATCGTTGGATTGCTGCTTGCCCATCTCCCCGACGACGGTGTTCATGTCTTCCTGGGCCGTGACCAGCACCCAGGCGCGGCCCTGACAGCGCGTCGCGAGGCTTTCGGCCACGGTTTGCAGGTTGGTCATCAGCTTGGTGTTGTCGGCGATGTACTGGCCGGCCTCATCGACGAAGAAGTTGAGTCGGAACCGGGGCCCCTGGCGATTGACGTATTCCTTGACCTGGTTGGCGAAGTCCTCGATCGACAGGCGGTAGGTCGAGCGGTACCTCTCGAGGATGCCCTGGGCATCGGTGGGCGAATCGCCGCTCACCTCGGCATACGCCGCCGAGATGGAGCGTGACTCCAGCAGGGCCTGTTCGCGACCGACGAGCCAGGATTTGCCGGATAGTCGCTCGTAGGCCTCCTTGAAGGCCTGATACTGGCCCCGGCTATCGAGGTCCCGCTCGAATTGCGCGATATGCGGCTGCTTGCCATAGTAGCCGCAGGTCTCGTCGAACACCTTCACGAACACGGCCAGGAGCGCATCCGTCTGGCTCTTGTGGATGACGTCCGCCTTCTGGTCGATGTTGAACAGGATGCTCCGCGAGGGGATGGCGACGGCCCGGGCGAGATCCGCGTGCAAGATCGCGTTGCCCTGGCACTTGGCGAGGAAGACATCGGCCGCGCGTGTTCCCTGGATGTCCCGGTTTTCGAGCACCAGGGCGAGCATCTTGAGCAGGTGCGATTTGCCCGAGCCGAAGAATCCGGAGATCCAGACCCCGTTGGCGTTCTCGTAGTGGGTGTAGGCGTCGAGAAACCCTTCGAGGCGTTTCTCGACCTCGTTGGTGATGACGTACTCGTCGATTTCGAGTCGGAGACTGGCGTCGTCATCTGCCTTGATGACGCCCTCGATGGGGCGGTCCACGGGCTTGGCAAAGATTCCGGTGAGCTTCACGGTCGTCTCCTCGTCAAGGTTCGCAGTGGAAGATGTTGAACGCGCGGTAGTACTTGTCGTCGTGCAGGCGGCCGAAGAGGTCGAGCGAGGCGCCACCCGCGAGCGTGTGGGTGTAGGCGCCCGGGAAGAACAGCACCGTGGGGTGGTCCTTCGCGACCGTCTGGAGGTTGTTGAGAACGTTGTGGGATCGCAGGTAGGGGAAGACGGCCCCCACGCCCGACACGAACAGGACCTCGTGCGGGTGCTCGGCCATGCGGGCGGCGATCGCCGGAATGACGTGAGCCTCCGGATCCAGGACCCCCTGGAGGAGCTCGAGCAGTTCTCCCTTGGACACCGTCGCCTCGATCTCGAGGATCTGGTCCCAGATGCCGCGCGAGCGAAGCAGGTCGACGCAGAGGTCGTAGAGAACCACGTCGAGAACCCGGACGCCCCGGGTGTCGAGATGGTGAACGAGCTGCCGGCGGGTCCGGTCCATCTCGACGGACTGGTCGGGACGGTAGGGGCAGATGAAGAAGGGAACTTCGTTGCCGAGGCCCTGGCGGTCGAGAAACCGCCGGCTCGCGATCAGGGCGAGCAGGTGGTCGAAGATCTCGGGTATCGTGCGTGAATCGAGTTCCGGCATCGGCGGTCTCAGCCCCTCTCGGAGGTCGGGAACAGGGACAGGTCCTGGCGATCGTGTTCGGAGATGGCAGCCACGAGACGCGGGCCCAGGTTGGCCGGGGCCAGCGTGGACTCACCCACCAGCAGCCCGGCCTGGCGCATCATGTGGAACAGGGCGGGGCGCAATCGCTTCCGGGTGCTGGCGGCCATGCGTTCCAGTTCCGGGTGCCATTCGGCCTTGCGGTTGAAGAAGGTGTCGAAGTCCTCTGCCGTCAGCACGAGACGGAGCTCCCGGTACCGGGGTTGCATCACCTCGAGGGCAAAATCCCGGATCAGCGGGTAGCGGCGACACACCGCGACCCACAGCACGCTGGCCTGTTCAGGGAGACTGCCCTGATTCAGCACGTGGAGTTCCCGGTCACCCAGCAACCGGAGCCTGGAGGTCACCTCGTTGACGATCCGTGCGCGCGTGCCGCTCGTACGTGCTTGCACGAGGTTGTCCACCAGCGCCCGCGATCGGACGGCATCCCAGTCATGCAGCTCGCCGTGTAACGCGGCGAGCACCCGCGACTCGGTGAGCAGCAGGGAAGCGGTCGTGAAGGACTGGTAACGCCCGGGGGCCAGCGTCAGGTTGGATCGCGAACCGGACATCCCGTGCTCCATCAAGACAGGTCGAGGGGCCGAACAGCTGCGGCTTCAGACAGCCGGCACTGAAGGCAGTTTTGTACCCCCGGCCGGGCGGCGGATCACCGGTACGAGAGTGACCGTTACATGAACCCATTTTCAGGGTCCGGGTCAAGAACTTTTACTGGTGGACCATTGGCCGGGAGGAGATGTCACCGGACCGGTTCAAGGATTCGCCAGATGCCCGGATGATAGCCCGCTCAGGAAAAACAGCACCACGACGAGCACCCCGAAGATCCACCGGTCCCGCGTGGCCGCCTTCTGCAGCTCCAGGAGCGCCCGCTCCAGCTCGGGAATCCGCCGCTCGAGCACCTGCAGGGACTTCTCGTGGCGCTCGTCTAGCGCCGCGTGGTCTTTGAGATGCTTCCCGAGGGTCTCCTCGACCCGGCTCGACCGGCCCATGTCCGGCAGCACTTCGTCCAGCTTCGCAGCGTCCAGATTGATTGCTTCCGCCATGGGGCTCTCCTTCAGCTCTGTCTCGAGGTGATGATCTCGGTGGGGCGCAAGATCCGGTCGTCCAGGCGATACCCCTTCCGCAGCACCTTGACCACCGACTGGTCGGGCCGGTCGGGGTGAAGCTCGCTCTCGAGCACCCTGTGTTGCGCGAAGTCGAGCTCTCCGTCCGGATCCGGAATCACCTGCACGCCGCGTCCCGTCAGCGACTGCAGGAGCTTGCCACTCGCGGACCGGACGGCCCGTCCAGCCCGCCCGACGACGGGCGGCAGGCCTTCCGCGCTCGCCTCGAGGCCGCTGGCCAGCGTATCGAGCAGGTCGAGCACCTCGATGAGCTCGAGATAGAGACGCTCGCTTTCACTCTGTTGCTGCTCCCCGAGCGAGCGCACCTGGGTTTCGAGCGTCGCGCGCTGCCGGAGCAGCACCTCCAGGCGCGCTATCCGGTGGCGGCGTCCCCGCCCCGGGGGCATCTTCCGTGGGGCTTGAGGCCGCGCAAGAGGGCCTGCACGACCTTTCGTGCGGTTTCCGGGCCGGAATCCGGTGCCCCGGGTGGCACATGTCGAGATCCGTCGTCCTGCATCGTTTCACCTCGCAGCTTCGCCTGGCTGGCACTCCCGATACCGAACCTGGTTGAATGGCCACCAATCCGATGACGATCTTCAGATGAACGTATACCCATGACCGATCGGGGTTCATCCGATGACGTGTCAAAGTGGTCGGGTCCGGGTGAGGAATCGGGCCGAAGTCGTTGCCTGATGTCATCCCGTGAAATCGGTCGGGGCTCAAGATGGTCACGAACCCGTCTTCACCCAGGAGAGAACCCGATGAGCCACGAACCAGCCCCCGTCACCCGCACCCTCGCCCGCCTGATGCTGCGCCACCAGCTGGGCGTGCGCCATGACCTGCTCTCGCTCGAGGCGATCCAGGCGCTCGAGGTGGAGATCGCCAGGCTGTCCGAGGACCTTGGCATCCTCCCCGAGCATCCCGTCCGGCGTTGCGGCCTGGGCTCGAGCATCCTCGCGCCCGTGCTCATCGGCCCCACCGACTTCGGACCGCAAAACGAACTGCTGGCCGCCGCGTTCCTCCTGGACGCGCTGGCCAAGGATGATCCGCTCAGCCAGGTCGCGGGGGTCGACCCGGCAGACTTTCACTACCTCATGTGCCACTGGCAGGAAGCCCTCGGCTGGGTCGGCCAGTTCCACCCGCTCGAGCTCATGGCTGGTGCCCTGGAACGCTTCCTCCCCGAGGTCATGGTAGGGCGGTGGGCCGATCTGGCCCAGCGGGAGAACGTCGATCCGACCAGCATCGCGCGGTACCTGCTCGTCTGCCTGGAACATGCGCATCCGGACGTGCCCGAGGGGCCTGCCTTCGAGTGGGTGGATCTGGCCAACCTGGTTCCGAAACCGTCGCTGACCCCCGGTCAGTCGGAAACGTGATCAAGATCAGAAGTCGGGATCGGTTTCATGATATTAAATGGCTTTGTCATGTGATATTCTCTGGGTCCAAGCACCTTCACCACATGACCTCCGGTCCCCTTTCCTCTCGAATCCATTCCCTTCCGACCGTTTCATCTTCCGCCGTCCAGGTCGGTCCCGGTTCGCACGAGGTGCCGCATGTCGAGTGTCTTTCGCCAGGTTCTCGTCACCGAAGACTTTCACAGCTACCTGAAGACCAGCGGCCACGGGCTCCTGCCGCTGGTCGAGCGTCTCGTGCAGCGCATCGAGTACTTCGTGCTGGACAACCAGGTCATCCGGGGCCCCGGCATCCGTCGGCTCGACAGCAACCTCTACAAGGCCCGGCTCTCGTACGACCTGCGCATTCCCTTCACCGTCTCCACCGAAGGGGAGGAGATGGATCTCTGTCTCGGAGACGTCGGATCCCACGCCGAGGGGGATTCCTGGCACCGGCAGGCCCCGAAGTTCGATGCCCGCGTCGTCCTGGAAGCATTCGACCGCCCGGAACCGCTCGAGGTCGAGACCCACGAACGCGATCGCCACAGCCTCGTCCTGCGCGTGCGCCGCTTTGACGACACCTGGGTCGTCCGGCGATCCCGCAATCCGGATGCCTCCCTGCGCCTGGCCCTCAGTCCGCAGCAGGAGACGATCGCGCAGCAGCAAGGCCCCATCCTGCTGCGTGGCGGCGCGGGCAGCGGCAAGACGACCGTCGCCCTCTACCGCATGCTCCTCGACGAGCGTCCGACGGGCGATCGCCTCTACGTGACCTTCACCCCCCAGCTCAAGCGCCACGCCGAGCAACTCCACGCCGAGCTCGCCCATCCGGACGTGCCGGCCCCGCGGTTTCTGACCATCGAGGAGCTCTGCCGGGAGATCCTCGGCGAGGTGGCCGACACCCGGTTCCCGCGCGAACAGCGCATGACGCCTGCTCGCTTCCGGGCCCTGTATGGCCGGAACAACGCCGTGGTGGGCCGGAACCCCGAGACGATCCTCGAGGACATCCTGGGCGCCATCAAGGGCGATGAGCGCCTCCTGTTCACCCCCGACCGCGACTGGCTCATGCGGGCCGAGTACCTGGATTCCAAGCGCAGGCTGGCCGAGGACGCGGACCAGGTCTACCGGGAGTTCGAGCGCTACCGTCAGCTGGAGGCGTCCTGGGACGACGTCGACCTCGCGCGGGCCGCCTGGTGGGCCGTCTGTCGGCATCCCGCGGCCGTCCAGCGCTACCGGGAAGTCGTGGTCGACGAGGTCCAGGACCTGACGGCCTTTCATCTCGCCCTGCTCATGAAGCTCGCCGAGAGCCCGCGCGGCCTTTTCCTGGCCGGCGATACGCAGCAGTCGATCCACCCCAGCCGTTTCGAGTGGCTCCACACGCGCACGCTCTTCCACTCCGTGCTGGGTGTGGCACTCGGCGGCGATTCGCTCCAGACGCTCACGACCAATCACCGCTCCCCGGGCTCGGTCGTCCGGCTCATGAACGCGATCACGGCCTGGCGACAGGCCACCTGGTCGGACGACACCTCCTTCGAGGTCACCTCGCACCGGGACACGCGCCCACTCTGGCGCCTCACGCCGGACCAGATCACGGTCCTGCCCGAACCCGAGCAGCTCTCGACCCGCCTGATGGTCATCGTGGCCGACGAGGCCGCCCAGGTCGAGGCCCGCCAGCGCTTCGGCGAAGCGCTCGTCTACACCGTGCCCGAGGCCAAGGGCCTCGAGAGCGAGTATGTGCTGCTCTGGGGTGTGCTCGGTCACGATCGGGTCGTGTGGGAACGCGAAGACCCGCGCGAGGACCGCTTCCGGATGCGCCTCAACCGCCTGACGGTGGCGCTGACACGCTGTCTCGACGAGCTGTTCGTGGTGGACGACTTCGTGCCCGCGAACTGGGAACCGTGGTCGAGCGGTGCCTGGCAAGGGGGCGATGCGGCGCTGCATGCCCTCGCGCAGGTGCTGAAGGTCGCGCCCGAGGCCATCGAGGCGATCGCCCTCAGGGCCGAGAACAACGAGGCCCGCGGCAATCTCGTCCAGGCCGCCGCCCTGTACCTGCGCATCGACCGTCCGCTCGATGCCGCACGCTGCCACACCCAGCTCGAGAACTGGCCCGAGGTCGCGCGTTGCTGCGAACTGGCGGGGCGCTTCGATCTGGCGGCCAGCGCGAGCGAGAAGGCCGAGCGCTGGGCCGAGGCGGCCCGCTACCATCTGGCAGCAGCAGCCCCCCTGGAAGCAGCCCGCTGCCACGTGCGGGGCGGCCAGCACTCGCAGGCCCTGAAACTCTACCTCGCGCACGGGGCCTGGGCCGAGGCCGCGCGCTGTCACGAGCATCTCGGCGATCTGGGGGAGGCGGCGAAGACGTACCGCCGGGCCGGTTTGCTCGCCGACCAGGGACGCGTCCTCGTGCGGACCGGGGCGCACCGTGAGGCCCTCGAGGTGTTCCGGCAACTGGGCGACGCGCGGGGCATCGGGACGTGTCTCGAGGCGCTGGATGAGCTTGAACCGGCGATCGCCGCCTTCCGGGAGGCGCAGGACTGGCCCGCCGTCGCGAGGCTCGCGCTGCGCCTCGGCTGGTCGCTCGAGGCCGGCGAGGCGCATCGCCGGGCTGGCAACCCCCGGGCAGCGGCCGGCGTCTATGCCGACCTCGAGGAATGGCCGATGGCGGCCGGTGTCTTCGTGGAGGCGGGCTTGCCGATGCAAGCCGCGTGGTGCCTGGAAAAGCTGCGCGAAACGTGGGAAGCCGCGGGCCTCTACGAGCAGGCCACGCTCAGGGAACTCCGGGACCGGCCCGGCTCCGGGGCGGGAGGGGGAAAGCGGGTCCATCCGGACGACCTTCCACCTGCCGTCCAGGCGCTCGGCGACTGGCCGGCCGACGCCTGGACCCAGGGATTGCTGCACGCGGCGAGGGTCCATTTCGCCGCCGGGGAACGGAGCGCGGGCAACCGCTGCCTGGCCCAGCACGAGGCCATGCAGGACCGGGACTGGGACCGCATGGCCAAGGAATTGCGGAAGGCCTATCGCTGGGAAGAAGCGGCCCGCTTCCATGCGATCGACGGGAAACCCGAGGAAGAGGCCTGGTGCCTCGAGGAAGGCGAGTCGTTCCTGCGGGCGGCCCAGGTGTGGCAGACGCTCGGGCGTACCGAGGACCAGCAACGCTGCGAGGAGCTCCACGGGCTGTCCGCGGGGCGGGCGCACGAGCAGATCGCGCGGGTCTATGCCCGGTACCGCCAGTTCGACCGGGCGATCGCCTGGGCGCTCATCGGGAGGCGGAACCAGCTGACGCTGGATCTGCTTCTCGATGCCACGCTGCGGTACATCGTGAATCACCGGTCTTACGATGCCGTGCTGAACGTGGACGACACCGAGCGGAACAAGTTCCTGGCAGGGTTGCAGGATCGCCAGCCCCGCAAGGTGCGCGACGCCCTGCTGGCTCGCATCGACCGGGGCTTCCTGGTGGCGAGCTGGTACGCGGATGGCGTGGGGCTCGATCGGCGAGCCGGCGCCTTCCGGGACCTCGACGCCCTGGCGCGCGAGCGGCTCTGGCCCTCCCTGGCCTTGCGGCTCCAGCAGACCCACGCTGCCCAGGCCGATCCCGAGCTGGTTCAGCAGATCGCCCGGCTACTCTCTTGAGTGCCGTGTCCGGTTCCTCCCGCCCTGCTGCAAGACGATGTGAGAGGCTCGCATGCTCGACGTTCTGAAAACGGTTCTCGACGAAAACGAAACGCGCGAACTCCACACACGCGTGCGGAACACCCGGTTCCTGCCTGGCCCCGTCCGCGAAGCATCTCCACCTGGTGACCTTCTGGGGGTGATGATCGAGCTGATGGCCAACTCGGGCATTCATCAGCAGAAACCCCTCCTGGACGCCCTCCGTCGGGTCTGGCCTTCCATGGATGCTCGGGGCCTCGACATGCAACTCGACTGGCATAAGGTTCAGTGGAGCGACCTCGCCGGGGAGGTCGGGGAGATGCGCAGATGTTCCGATCTCCTGCTAGGTCTCGAGCACGTGACGCATCAGGACGAGTTCGACAGAGCCTTGAACGAGTTCGAAACGTGCCTCCGGGATCGGCAGCTGAGCGCGCTGGGTATCCTGGTTCGGCTTCGCAGCCAGGTGGCGCCGAAACTGGATCAGGGGCAACTGGACCGCCTGGATCGCCTGACGGGGTTTGGTTCGGCACGTGATGCCAGGAATTCCCTCCTGAGGCTGGTGAAATTGCTCCGCCGTCAGACCTCGGTCGGGGTGCTTCCGACGGATCCGAAAGCCTTGCTGGGTCAAGTGCGTGGCCTTCCTGGCCCTGCTGGACCTTCACGAAGTGACAAGGATTCGTCGGGGGAAGCTCCCGCCGTGGCCGTCCTCTCAGCGCCTGAGGCCGTCTACCAGCACGCGCTGGCGTTCTTCCAGGAGATGAACCGGTCCACCTACGACCACCTGCTCGATCGTCTGCTCGAGGCCAGCCTCCTGCGCGATCGCTACCGGAAGGGCGAGGTCACGGCCGAGGATTTCGCGGACTTCCTTTCTCCCGTGATGGTGAACCTCTTCAAGTTCTTCCGGAACCAGAGTCTGCGCCCCATTCACATCACGGGCAGCACCTTCACGATGTCCGAGCCCGAGCAGGCCCTCGCCTACGACTACCGGGGCTCCGCGTTCTCGGACGGGGAGGTCAAGACGATGCTCGTGGAAAGTCCCGGCTGGATGCTGGGCGACACCCGGGTTTCCCGCCCGGCCATCCGGGAACGGCGTCCGACGGTTTCTCATCAGGAGGAGCAGGCATGAGCCAGATCTTCGTGGGCATCGACCTCGGGACCACCAACAGCGTGATCGCGTGGGGGGCCGTCACCCCCGGCAGTCCGCACCTGAAACCCCAGGAGATCGCCGTCCAGATGAAGAGCCGCGACGGCGGACTCACGCGACGGAAGACCCTGCCTTCCGTGATCTACATGAATGATCCCGACAACCCGGTCGTCGGGGAATTCGCACGGGCCCTGTTCGGCGTGAGCCCGCACGTCGTCAAGTCCGTCAAGAGCCGCATGGGCACCGCCCACCGCTACACCTTCCAGGGCACGGAGTTCACCCCGGCGGAGCTGTCGGCGCGCATCCTCCAGCATCTCGCGAGCGAGGCCCTGAAGAACCTCGGCTTCCGTCCGGACGTGGCCGTCGTGACGGTCCCCGCGTCGTTCGATTCCGACATGCGCAGCGATACCCTCGAGGCGGCCCGGATCGCCGATTTCAAGGTACCCACCGAAGAAGGGGACGTGGGGGTCGTGCTGCTCGATGAACCGCGCGCGGCGCTTTACGACTTCATCAACCGGCAGGCCCGCGGGGAGATCGCCTCGACCCTGATCGACTTTTCCGAGCCGCGCACCGTCCTGGTGTATGACCTCGGCGGGGGCACGCTGGACGTCTCGGTCCACCGCATCTCGAATGCGCACGACCTGGCCGAGGCCGAGATCGAGGACCTGGGCATCTCCCGCTTCACGCAGCTGGGTGGAGACGACTTCGACCGGGCGCTCGCCCGGAGCTTCATGCAGGAGTTTCTGACCCGGCACCGGATGACCGACCTCGACGACGACGAGCGGATCCAGCTGGAAAACCTGTTCGTGGCGATCGCCGAGGAGGCGAAGGTCGAGCTGACCAGCGAGATCGAGACCGCCCTCACGATGCTGGGCCGGGATCCCGAGACGATCGAGCTCGAGATCTCGAAGGCCCGCGTCTTCCGCGAGCGATCGTTCGAGACCACGCTCACGCCGGCGCGCTACCGGGAGGCGATCGCCGCCCTGATGGCCGAATCGCTGGTTCTCGGGGATCTCGACCGGATCGACGGTCTGTCCGATCGGGACAACCTCGTGTTTCCCGTCCTGGATGCCCTGCGCAAGGCTCGCACCCAGCTGGGGCACGTTCCCCGGGTGGATGCCGTGCTGCTCAATGGCGGCATGACGCGGGTGCACGCAGTCCAGGACCGGATCCACCGCCTCTTCGGCTTCGCGCCGCTCACGGTGGGCGACCCCGACCACTCGGTCGCGCGCGGGGCCGTCGTGTACCACCACATGCTCAGCCAGGGCAAGCGCGCGAAGCGGATCCTCAATGAATCCGTCGGCGTCGCGATCCAGGGGGGCTTCGTGCGACAGCTGGCAGCCGCGGGCAGCGTCCTGCCGCACGTGTCGCCCGTGTTCCAGGAGTTTGCCGTACTGCTCGACGGCACGACCCGCATCGAGATCCCGTTCTTCGTGGGCGAGGGCCGCGAGACCGCACCACCCAATCGCCGGATCGCGAGCCGCACCCTGAAGTTCCCGAAGCCGCTCCGCGAGAACGACGGCATCAGCCTGCAGGTCCACATCGACGAGTCGAGTCTCATGAAGGTCGAGGCCTGGCTGACGGCCCAGCCCAGCGTGCGGTTCGAGGTCGCGCTGTCCACCCGGACGGTCGAGGCTGCCCCTCCGCCGCAACCGGAGACGGGCGGACCGAGGGGCGTGGGCTCGACCGGACAGGGCCCGACCGGCTCGGGACCGACGGCAGCGAGTCCACCCGGCGCGGTCTCCACGGGAGGATGGAAGCCCCCCGCTCCGGACCAGGCCGACGTGCAGGGCCCGGGCGATGCGCTCGACATCCGCTCGGTGTTGGGCCAGTTGCAGGGGTACCTGGCGAAGTGTCGACAGGGGAGCCTGTCGCAGGACCGCGTCCTGCACCACGAGATCATGACGCTCGAGGCGGCCATCACGCAGGCCGAGAATGCCCGGGATTGCCTCCAGCCGCTGGTCGACATGCTCCGCAAGGAGCTGCCGGACGAGGGCCGCGGACGCCTGGTCTTGCTGGTCGGCAACCTCATCGCCCGGAATCCGACCCACCAGAAGGCGCGCGAGGCCTACATCGCCGCGATGAGCCGGTTGCTCGATCCCGTGGTGTGGACCACCGAGACGGAGCACAGGCAGAAGCAGCGGCTGAACGGCTACGGTCGGTTCGCGATCGAGGGCCTCGGAAAGACCGCTGATCCGGCCGCAGCTCCGCTGCTGGAGGCTTTGCTGGCCTCGTCGGCCTTCGACGCGGCGCGCCAGAACCTGCTCTTCTCACTCGGCAAGACGGCCCGGACGAGCCAGGCCCTGCCGCCGCTGGTGAAGGGGCTTCGGTCTCCGATGGTGTCGGAGCGGATCGCCTCGGCCTGGGCACTCGGCAAGGTGGGGATGCGCGAGCGGCCGGATCCGCTACCGATGGCCGACCTCGTGCCGGCGCTCCGGGTCGTGATGGCGCAGAGCAAGATCGAGAAACATCCCGATGCCCGCCGCAACCAGTTCTATGCGCTGGCGGAGCTCGGCGACCGGCGCGGGCCGGGGCCGCACCTGCCGGACGACGTGGACGGCGAATTGAAGCAGGTGCTGTTCGAGGTGACGAGTCAGGTGTCGCGCAAGCGGTCGCTCATCGGGATGGATCCGATCGTTCGGATGGCCATGGTGGCCCGGACCATGAACGAGGGGACGTTGCTCACCGAGGTGGACGAGGCAGTCCTGCTCACCATCCGCAGTCAGTTGAAGTGAGAATCGATCCTTGGTTGCTAGAACCGGAGGACGGGCCGGAAACCGACTTGGTCACTCGCGTGCGATCCCGGGAAGAAAAGGCTCAGGGTCCAGAGGCCATCGGCAAGATTGCCGTGTTTCCAGTACCCTCCTCGCATCGAGGCGGCCTCCGAGCCGCCGTTTGGCAAGAAGTAGTCCCTGTTCCTTGTGAGAGGTCCATTACGCGTGCTTCGTTCCGGGACGCCGACACGCCTCAATTGCCTGTCCGTGCTCAGGGCCGTGATGTAACCAGATTCGGGCATGTACAGGCCCGCGTCTGTGCCATTGACCCGGTACCTCGCGGAGCCATTTTCCGCGCTCAGGGTGGCCGTCCATTCCCAGACATTGCCGTTCAGATCGTATACACCGTCCTTTTTTCCGGTATGGGTCGTGAGATTCTTCTCCCGTGACCACGTGGATTTTCGTCCACTGCCCGTGAGGGCCCGGCCCTCGCAACTGGGATCGGCCCTGAACGTGATGTCGGGGTCCCGGTAGTCCAGGCCTCCGTGTGTGTTGCCGTGGACCTCGAGCCCGTGGATCTTGGACCATACGGCCAGAGCGGTCCACTCTTCATCTGACATCAGATGACAGTTCGCATGAAAGGTCTTGCAGGCCATCTCTGCCTCATCGCGGGTGATCTGTGTCCACGGGATGCAATTCCGAGCGACCTTGAGTTTCTTACTTATCCCGTGCATATTCCGGACGAATCCGATCCGTGATTCCGCTCCAAAGCGATCACGGATTCCGGAGCAAAGCGATCGGCGATTCCGGGCCAAACCGATCACCGATTCCGCTCTCAAACCGATCGC
>Ga0079301_1000436_pt1 | contig 19904 bp, 13 predicted proteins | sample Wag4_2014_7_11_3_FD_74797 | JGI IMG/M metagenome (GOLD analysis project Ga0079301, IMG submission 74797) | Fresh water mixed with fracking chemicals microbial communities from Ohio, USA - Utica-2 Time Series FC 2014_7_11 | ecosystem: Engineered > Industrial production > Chemical products > Input... | reverse complement strand
TGTATTAAGCGGACAATAATTAATAATATTCTTTTTTGTCAGTGCATTAGCAACTTTCTTTTCACACCTAGATCTGGTGTAAACAACAAACCACATTTTTTCCATACTATAATTTTTTCTTGTAAAACATGGCTTCGCCATATTCAATCACACTTAATGATTTAAATACATTTGAAAAATGCAATAAAATACTACAGAACTATCCCCTTTTTTGTCATTCTGCGTAAGAATAACCATACCCATAACTATTTCTATTTCTCAAGAAACCTCTGTTTCTGATGCCGCTAAAAATAATCACAGGATTGATCAAAGGATTTACAACATTATTCTCATCAAGTCTTTGCAAAATATATTTTGGGGAATACCCATGACGAACTACATACATCGTAGTACTACAAAATCTTGAAAGATAATTGGCATCTGTGACGAGTGCAAGCGGAGAACAATCGATGATAACTACATCAAAATTATCATCCAGGTATTTAAGTAAATCTTCTGTTTTATAACCATCAATTGTTTCGGATGGATCATTATCCGACTTACCTGAAGTAATGAAAAAGAGATTTTCATATTGGGCAATTTTTATAGGCAGATCTTCTATGCATACATTTCCGGCTAGGTAATCACTTACACCCCTCTTATGCACACTGTCAAATATTTTTTCCAAGGAAGATTGATGTAAATCGAAATCAACTAATGCCACTTTTTTACCAGTCATAGAAAAGCTAATTGCCAGATTTGCTGATATAAAACTTTTCCCCTCTCCTGAAATACTTGACGTTACCAGGATTTTCTTATTAGAGGTATCATTTAAATAATACTGTAATGCATATCTCAATCTTCGGAACTCTTCAGCAACGTAACTGCGTTTACCTACCTCAACAGCTAGTGGAGAAGTCTTTTTATGGTAGCTTATTTCTCCGATAATCGGAATTTTGGTCAACCTTTCTATTTCGGCCCTGAATAAAATACTCGAAGCAAGTGTTTCCTTAGCCCCTATAAAGCCAATTGGAAGTCCAATAATAGAAAAAAAGGCTATTGCATATACCAAATAGCTATTGGGTGATACTGGTAAATCAGATGACGAAGCTTTGTTTATTACCCGACTATCGGCAATATTGGAAGCATATGAAAGTTCACTTTCTTCTCTTTTTTGTAAAAGGAAAGAATAAATGCCACTTTTAATCTCCTGATCTCTGCTTAGTTCCAATAATTCCCGTTCTTTTACAGGAATTGCATATAACATACCATTGTAGTTGGCATTGGTAAATGAGATATTTTTCTTCGCTGCTTCAAGATTTCTTCTTTGATGCTGAATAATATTGAATATATCATTCTTGATTTTGGATATTTGGTCAGAAACTGAAATAAGAAGAGGATTATTAACAGCTACGGTTTTCTTCAACCTTTCTCTGTCCAATTCAGTATTATTTAGTGAAGCCAGCAACTGATTTAAAACTGGATCTATATTACCCAATACGGAAGACTGAATACCAGAGATGTAGGTATTTGCAGATAACTGATTTGAAAGGTCATCCATAACAGACATCTGCAAATTAATATCGCTCAATTTCTTGTCATTATCTCTGACTGTTTCGAGAAATAACTGTCCTTGCTTACTTATATCTACTGCACCAGTATTTGCCTTGTACTGTTCAATTTTTCTTTCAATGTCTGTAAGTTCAGCTCCAATCACTGATAACCTGTCTTCTATAAATTGGATAGCATTTTTGGCAGCTACGTTTTTTTCAACAATGGCATCTTCATTATACCGGATAATAATCTGATTAAGTATGTCTTTAGCAAGATCCGGAGTCATGTCTTTATACTCAAGTTCTACTACACTAGACAATTTGTTTGCAGATTTCACCTTGACCGCTTCCAAAACTTGCTTTGCAGTTGTTTTTACACTTTGAATATGAAAAGTATAAATACTGTTTTTGTCATAAATAAATTCCTTGTTAACTATGGTTATTTTCAGCGGTCCATATTTTGTATTTATCCACTCATTAAATCTGCCTGTATATTTAGCATCTATTTCAACACTGTCAGCTGGTGCGTTGATTTTTAATTTAAATGCATTAGGTGAATCCTTCAACTGGTCGGGTAAAGCTGATTCAATTACAAAAGGAGATGACTCATAAATTCTTCTTGTCTTCCACCCTTTTTGTTCATAAATTGGAATATATAATTTAAGTTCCTTGATAATAGTCTCAATATTCTGGGTAGACTGCAACACTTCTATTTCATTTTCAATTATCTTTTTTGATCGCATCAAATTCAACGATTCCATCAATGACGGATCTTCATAACCCTTCTTTTCATCCTTAATGATTAAAGATGCGGTTGCTTTATATTTAGGTTGTGCCCATTCTAAATACACAAATGCCATTGAAATAAAAAACAAGGATAAAAAAAGAAAAACCGGCCAGTAAGGTTTATATTTCACTATTATTTCTGCTATCAGGCTCTCTTGTGGTTGCTGCTTTTCTATTTTCATAAGAATTTGTTTTACAATACCCGGTCTAAGACTATCACCATAACAGACAGCCCAGACATGAATACAGGCAGTAATTGGCGTGTTCTGCCAACACTTGCAAGCTTATTTTTATTTGGTTCAACGTATATAATGTCATTCGGTCTTAAATAATAGTAAGGAGAGTTTAGGAAAGATGCAGCATTGAGGTTTATTCGCTTAATTGTTTTCTTGCCATCTGCCTCTCTTATTAATAATACATTGTCTTTCTTCCCATAAATTGTAATATCACCTGCCAAACCAAGTGCTTTTACCAATGAAATCTTTTCACTGGGAACAGCAATTACAGAAGGCTTGGCAACTTCACCAATCACCGTAACCTCAAAATTGAGATGCCTAATTGTAACTATTGGATCGATAAGCAGCTTCCTTTCTACTATCATCTTGGAAATAAAATCCCTGAGTTCTGACTTACTTTTTGAAACTGCTTTGATATTGCCAAGCATAGGCAATTGAATAAAGCCATTCTCATTAACAAGATACCCACCATACTGCATCGAGTTTGGGCCTGAATTTCTGAAACCATTGCCTCCATTGGTAGTATTGAAGACAGCAGAAGCATCTGCATTAAGACTGGTTATGCTTATATCCAGGATATCATTTTTCTGAATTAATGCGTCCTGCTGTTCTTGGTCACCGGTATAAACAGCTTCCTTTGCCTCATTAAAATAACTGATACGCTGCGCATTGAGACAGGAGCCGAAAATCAAAGAAATACAAATCAATTTAAGGGACTCTGGAATTACAGGCAGCATATTTTCAGTATTTTTTTCTGAAACGAAAGTATGCCTCAGGTTGACTTTCCGAGATGACTTAAATCAATTTTTTGAATGAGCTAAATCAAAATAAAACCTAAAACCCTTTACTGTAAAGGGTTTTAGGCAAATTATATTAACTGTATAAATTGTTGGATTAATGACTAAAAGCATATTCATTAGCTGTGCAGAAAAAGAATAGCCTTCTATTCCTGAATTATCTTAACTGTTTTGACATTTTTGTTTTGCTTCACGCGGTACACAAAAGTAAGATTTGCCTGACGTGGACGGAATCCACTATACCCCTGGAAAGAAAAATTAGTTCCTGTTACTGTGGTCCGGGTTTTCCTTGAATTAAATACATCTGTAATATTAAGAGTTAACGTTCCCTGCTTTTTTAAAATATCATGACTCGCCGATAAATCAGCATAAAATAATCCTGACCTTCTGCCCTGTACCGTTTTTTGTGCTGCTTCATAATTCATCCTCCATTGAATGTCCAGAGCACTGTTTAAACTGAACCTTGAAGTGTGCCTGAGAAACCAGCTGTAGGTATCTGCAAGAAAGGTTGGAAGAATATTTGTACCATCAATTCTAGCATAAAACAAGTTGAAATTCCCATCCATTCTCAACCACTTATAAGGCTTGAGCGTTGATGTAAACTCAACACCAAAGGCCTTTTCAGATAACAGGTTTTCGGTTCGGGTTACTGCATTACCGAGATTATCTACTTTTCTTATACGATCTATTCTGCCGGAGGTAGATCTATGATACAATGATGATGTTATTGATCCTTTGTCAAATGTTTTTATATGACCTATTTCAAAAACGTCACTGAACTCCGGATTAAGATCCGGATTACCACTGAAGAAACTCCTGCTATCAGACAAAGTTACATAGGGACTTAAATCATTATAAAATGGCCTTCGAACTCTCCTGCTATAACTCAATTGTAATCCGTTTTCTGCAGGTAACTGATAATCAAAATGAACACTCGGAAATAAATTCAAATAATCCCTTGGATTCACTTCATTGGTTTCCTTTAAAGTGGTAGTAACATCAGTCCATTCAGCCCTTAGCCCTGCCTGATATCCAAAATCTCCTTTTTTGTTGGAAATGATACCATACAATCCATGAATATTTTCATCATAAAGAAATACATTATCCAATCCGGGTATCACATCAAAAAAACCAGATGCATTTTGCTGGGTAACAAGGTAGTCATTGACCATTTCCCTGAAACTCGTTCTCAAGCCGGTTTCAAGCCTGCCATCTTTGCCAAATGGATATATATAATCTACCTGTAACAGCCATTGCTTTTCAAACTCATCATTCAATGACTTTTGATTCAGATTCCTGTTTTTAATTTCGGTGCCATCAGGAGTAAAGCTACTTTGAAAATATGATTGATCTGAATTTTCCCAGTAATCAATATATTTAAACTCACTCGTAATTTCATGTCCCTTTTTCTTAAAACTTTTTTTATGGACAACAGAAAACTCCGAATTGGGTTCATCCTCTTCCTCCAGTTGCTTTCTATTCACATACCCTGTGATATTGGACTTGGAATTCAGGAAATCATCATACCTGAAATTGCGCTCTCTGCTGGCCAAGCTTCCCCGGTACAAATATGCTGCAGTAAGAATACTCGTTTCATTGAAAAAATAGTCTAATCCTGCCCGCACATTGTTGTTGAATGTTCTCAAACGCATGCGATCCTGTTGTTCAAAAAAGAACGTTGAATCCCCGGAAATATAGGACTGCGAGACTTTTCCGATTGAGGGTTGAATTCGGTGCGCAATGCCATAATTAACAAAAAAATTGATCTTGTTTTTCCTGTAATTCAAATTAGCTGCAACACCATAATTATCTGGATTACCTGTAATCAATTCGAATGAGCCATTGAAGCCCTGACGCCTGTCCTTTTTCAATACGATGTTGATGATACCTGCCATACCCTCTGCTTCATAACGGGCAGACGGGTTGGTTATGAGCTCTACCCGCTCCACCAGGCTAGCCTGTAGTTGTTGCAAGCCACTTCCACCTTTTATACTTACCAATCCGGAAGGCTTACCATCAATCAATATCCTGACATTATCGCTACCCCGCAGTTTGACCGCTCCATCCGGATCAACTGAAACAGATGGTATATTTTGCAGTATATCAGAAGCATTACCACCGGCGTTAGCCAGGTCTTTCCCCACATTAAATATTTTTTTATCAAGAGACAACTGCATACTGCTTTTTTCAGCCTGCACAATAATGTTGTCAAGCGTTTGCGCTTTTAAGTCTTTCAAAAACAAAGATCCAAGCTCTATCTGCCTATCTCCTTCCTTAACCACCAAATTCATGATCAGGGGTTCGTGGGTAACATGGTAGACCTCCAGTCTGTACTTTCCCGGCAAAGCTGAGATACTAAAGCGTGCATCAGCCAAGAGATTATAGCCTTTTATAAGGCTGTCTTTCTGCTTCAGCAATACACTTGCAAATGAAGCAGGCACACTGTCCCGCGCGCCCAAAACGACACCTTTTATGGTTACAGGAGTAAAAGACTGCGACTTAAGAACTGAATTACTCAGGAGGAAAATAAACAACAGGGATAAAGAAATGTAACGCATCATAGTTAGATGACAATTTAGTTATTTTCTGTCAGGTTTGTGCACAGAACTACGTTTAGTGAAACTTGTGATAATGTTTACCTTTGAAGACAAGAATTGAAAAATGCTGTACCTACATAAATTACTGCCCTTTTTACTTTCGCCATTTCTATTGCTCTGTTTTTTGATTGCAGCAGGACTAATCAGAAAAAAGTACCGCTTGATCTGGTTTTCGTTGGTTACGATGTTGTTACTTTCTACACCTATTGTAAGCAACTACCTCTTTTCCCTCCTTGAAAATGCCGGTAGTAGAAAGCAACCAGCAGATATGGCACCTGCCGACGCCATTGTGGTCTTAAGTGGGATGACCCACGGGGTTCCGTCTAAAAGCGGACCAATAAGTGAGTGGCATGACCCTGACCGTTTTTTTGGCGGTATTGAATTGATGAAATCAGGGCTTGCACCTAAGTTGGTTTTTACGAAAGGAAGGCTACCCTGGCGGCTAGGCCCCACAGAATCATTTATTTTGGAACAGAAAGCCATTGAGATGGGCATTCGGGCAAACCAGATACTGACAGCAGAAGAGGCTGAAAATACAGAAGAAGAGGCTGAAGCCCTAACAAGGTTGCTGGATGGGAAGGGAAATCATATTATTCTCGTTACATCTTCTTATCACATACCAAGGGCTACCATGATTTTTGAAAAGGCAGGTTTTAAGGTTCAACCCTATCCTGTTGATTTCAAAACAGGTGGAAACCGGATAGTTCCTATGGATTTCATACCCCGTCCAGACGGATTGTCAACTGTTGAGAAGTGTGTCAGGGAAACAATCGGAAGAATATATTACAGGCTGAAATCATAATTATTGCTGCGCAGCCATAGCTGCGAGTATCTCTTTTTCAGAAATAGCCGGCTGTTCTATCTTATCCATCTTAACTTCAGTTGTTTCCTCAAACACATGACCATTTTCATAGCCTACTGAAACATATACAAATAAATGTTGCCTGGTGCTGCCCTTGAATGTGCCTTTTACAGGAGTACAATCTTTAAAATTGCGTCCTACAGCAAGCTTTACATGTGTTTCTCCTACCCAGGTATTATTGGTTGGATCAATACCACACCATCCTTTTTGTGGGATATATGCCTCAACCCAAGCATGGGTTGCGCCTTCTCCACGCATGCCGTTTTTATTGGGACAAATATAACCGCTCACATAACGACTGGGTATGCCGATGGTGCGGAGTAACTGTAACAGCACATGTGCAAAATCCTGACAAACGCCTTCCCGCAGTTTCATAATTTCATCAACCGTTGTCTCGATGTTTGTGATTCCTTTTTTATAGGTAAAATTGTCAAAAATATACCTGCTGCAGCATTCCACCAATTGCCCGATGTTGCGGGTACCGTCATGGATATCGCTGCATATATTTATTATTTCCTGTTGACATCCGATCTGTTCTGCCTTGCTAAGCTCAAGCAATAAAAGAGATGTTTTTATTTGTGTTTGCAAGTCTTCAAAACTGCCCACATTGTTTGTGATGTCTGGATCTGGTGCAACGGTTCTGACCAACAACCTGCTTTCTACCTTAAGTTCCTGATGTCCTTCCAGCACATTGAAAAATCCTGTTCTGTTACCCCAGTAATCCTGATAAATCTGCATCTCCGGATCCCCCGTAATGATTAGCTCATGCTGAAGGACCTCTTGATCTGATCCCGGAATCGGGTAAATCCGCAGCTCATTCACACTCTCTGAAACTGGAAATTCGTAAAGATATCTGGTAATATGCTGAATCCTGAACAGGGCCATGCTACACGTTTATGCGTATGAAAAGAAGGAATGAGACAATTGATTGTGAAAAGTATTGATATTGCTTTGCGTAATGTCAAGAAATCCGCGTAGTGTTTGATCTTGCAACGCGTTTTGATCAGCATACTGAACATGACTTAGCAACCTTCCGAATAAGCGCATCATCTCAGTTTTTCCGGCAGGCTGATTTTGCTCTACCAGTTCTTCCAGATGTCTCTTAATCCGTTCCAGACTGTACATGACAGAATGCGGAAACTGACGGTTAAATATCACCTGATCAAGCACATTTTTATCAGTATCACTACTTCGGTAATTCTTGAGGTGTAGTTCATAACCAGAAAGCGTAAACAATAAACTACGCCAGTAAAGAATATCTCTTTCCTGCTGTTTGGCTGATACAATACCATCGAAATGCGTACCCGTAATTGACAAGGTAAGCTGACAACGCTCTATATACTTACCCAGGTTCATAAACCCCCATGCCATGCCCCTGGGCATGGTGCTGTCTGTGATCCCTGTGTACAGCAGGCAATTGGTAAGCAGCGTTTCCATGGTAACCAATTGCTCACTCGATAAGAGCCGCCTTGTGGTTTTGGGATTATTGATGAGATGGTAAAGCTGATTTACCTGTTCCCACATTTCCTTGGTTATGTGATCCTGCATCCCTCTGGCATTTTCCCGGGCTTTGTTCAGTATCGATTTCAGTGAATTGTTGTTTTCAGCATCTAATAATAAGTATTCTATTGCCTGGTTGGGATTGGCTGTCAATTCACTGCTGCGCTCGGGAGATATCCCGGAAAAGACACGCATAACGGGCTCCCAACTATTGATACCAGATGAGCCTTTATCCAGAGACAACACATAACTGGTCATTAACATCCGCAACAACCCTTCAGATCTTTCGAGGTACCTGTTCATCCAAAACATGGAATCTGCAATCCTACTCAGCATCGTTCAAATTTTGTTTGAAGGAATCCGTATCAATGACCCAAGTGTCTTTGCTCCCCCCACCCTGAGAGGAATTTACAACAAGTGAACCTTCCCTGAGGGCAACCCTTGTCAACCCTCCTGGAACAAGATCAATTCCTGATGGTCCGCATAATGCATAAGGTCTAAGGTCAACATGCCTTGCCTGAAGACTACCATCAATAAAACAGGGAACTGTAGAAAGTTTGATGATGGGCTGAGCAATGAATTCCCTGGGAGATTCTTCCACCTTGGCTTTAAAATGCTTAACCTCTTCATCAGTGGCTTTATTTCCCATCAGCATGCCATAACCACCAGATTGGTTAGTTCCCTTCAGTACCATCTGATTAATTTTACTGAAGACGTACTCACGTTCATCCGTATTGCTCATCTGGTAAGTGGGGACATTCGGCAAGATCGGTTCTTCATTCAGGTAATACTTGATCATATCCGGAACATAAGCATATACAGCCTTGTCGTCTGCAACACCATTTCCAATTGCATTTACAATGGCTACATTACCCTTTCTGTATGCTGCTACCAGTCCGGGTACTCCCAACACACTATCCGGCTTGAAAGTTAACGGATCCAGAAACTCATCATCCACCCTTCTGTAAATAACATCAACCTGTGTGAGTCCGCGGGTTGTTTTCATATAAACCTTGCTGTTATTCACTACAAGATCTGTTCCCTCCACCAGCGGAATACCCATCTGCCTGGCTAAAAATGTATGTTCGTAATAAGCTGAATTGAAAACGCCTGGTGTGAGGATAACAGCAACAGGATTGCTTACCGATCTTGGAGAAAGTGCAAGCAAATTGCTGTGCAGGATGAGCGGATAATTATTAACCATCCTGACATGATTCTCAGATACCTGATCAGGAAAAAGTCGCTTCGTAACCTCCCTGTTTTCAAGCATATAAGATACTCCCGAAGGCGTTCGGAGGTTGTCTTCCAGGATATAAAACTGACCTTCATCACCGCGGATAAGATCTATTCCTGAGATATGCACATAAATCCTGTGAGACACATCAATACCTGCAACTTCACGGGTGTAATGCGGACAGGAGGCAATAAGCGCATGTGGAATGATGCCGTCTTCCAGAATTTGCTGTTCATGGTAAATATCATGCAAGAACATGTTGAGCGCCTTGAGACGCTGTTTGATTCCACATTCAATATGATTCCATTCTGAAGAGGTGATTATCCTGGGGATGACATCAAAAGGAAAAATCCTTTCAATACCGGCATCATCACTGTAAACAGTAAAGGTGATGCCCTGATTCATAAAAAGCTCACCAGCATGAATGTGTTTCTGTTTCAGTTCATCTGATTTGAGATGAGACAAAGACATCATTAGCTTACTGTAAGGCTCTCTAATTGAATTGTCCCCAAGCATCTCATCCCATGCGCCAGCGCGCAGGTAGTCCGTGAGCATTGCCTGGATGGTCATAGTTCTTTGTTTAAATAGAAAATGGTTGCTACAATACCTCTAAAAGGATAATTGGCAACCATTTAAATGAAGATACTGAAAAAAATTGGGATTTCAATACCAAGACCTAACTTTATTCAAATTACCCAATCGCCGTTGCATGAAAGTATTTTTGGCTTTCGCCTTAGCATACCGCATATAATATATTACATGCTGCCGGATTTAATCATTTCCCTTTACGCAATTGCTCCATCTCCAAAAACAGGCTGATCAAAGGCCCTATTGTCTTCAAGTCATCTGAACGCTGGGGCTCATTGACATAATATGTATAGGTCCCGGGCCGATAGGGAATTCCGCCTAGACCTGCACCACTACACGAATGGTGAATATGTGGCAATCCTTTCTCATCAACGGTGATGAAGGTTTTAAGCAGTCCTTTGTATGCCTTTTCCAATGCAGGTTTCAAAACATCAGTTAACAACCCGTTGTTCAATCCTTTTGCCAGAGCATAGGTAAACATCGTTGATCCGGAGGCTTCCAGATAGTTTCCCGACTGATTTCCCTTGTTGGGTATCTGATACCAGACACCCGATTCAGGATCCTGATACCGAACAACAGCCTGTAACATATCTCTTAAAATTCGGATGAGTTCCCCACGCTTGGGATGCTTCTCCGGAAAAAGCTCAAGTATATCCACCAGGGCCATGGCATACCACCCCATGGCACGGTTCCAGACCTCGGGTGATCGACCAGTAACCGGGTTAGCCCATCCCTGTTTTTTACTTTCGTCCCAGCCATGGTACAGTAATCCCGTCTGGGGATCTTTGAGGTGTTTCTCCATCCAAATCAATTGATTGGCAATGTCTGTAAAAACATCCTGCTGAAAAGCATGGGCATACGAGGCATAAAAATAATCCAACATATAAGCGCCATCCAGCCACATCTGATAAGGATACTTGTACTTATGCCAGAAACCACCTTCCTTCGTTCGGGGCTGCCATTCTATTTGTTCCCACAAATGGTCCATGGCCAATTTGTACTTTGGCGCGTTCGTTTGCCTGTACAATTCAAGCAGGATAAGCCCTCCAGTTAACTGATCAGAGTTATACTCAAGTGGCTGATAGGTGCGTATACTGCCATCCTCGCCAATAAAATGATCAATGATTTTTCTTGTATAAGTGAATAGTGACTGGTCTCTAGTTCTCTCCCATAAACGCAGAACCCCTTTCAGCACTACTGCTTCTTCGTAATTCCAAACAGCTGAGCGCTTGGAAGGATCATTGCCTTCCTTGTCTTGCATCATGTGCTGAACGAACTTCTTCACCACAATGGAGTCCGGATAGGTTGTCATTATCGTCTTGGTGAAACCTTTTGCCCAATCTAAGTCTTGCTTAATTATTTTGCCTTGAGCAAACGACTTTTCTATGGAAACTAGCCCAATTGCCAATATAATGACCCATTTTCTCATACCTCAAATTAACAAAAAGAATTTCAAGGAATTAAATTTCTCTGTTTTATTGTATCATTACTTTTGGCATCACAAATTAACTGAGATGATTATACTCAAATTTGCAACCGCTCTGCTTCCGATTTTGATGGGCATCGCAGTAATTATTGGCATGCAAAAGTACAGTGATTGGAAACACAGCCCGAGAGGTGTTTCACCGTCGTATTTTGCTTCTGTAGCATTGCTATTTGCTCTTTTTCTGAGTCTTGTTTTTTCTGAGGTTTGGAATAAAGTTGCCAAAACAAACGCATTGATGATTGAGCAGGCTAATTCAATGCGTGCATTGTTGCGGATGACCGAACCTCTAGGTCCTGATTCGATCAGAGTTGCCAATGCCGTAAAAAACTATATTCAAAAACTTAAAGAACAGGAAGTCAATGACGATATGTTGGGCAACAAGGGATACAACAATTACAATGTTCAGTCTTTTTCAAAAAGAACATTTCAAGAATATTATTTGATTGCAGCAGATGAAAAGTACTTTGCCGGACATGCAGGGATGCAAGAGGCTTTTTATACAGAACTTGAAAACATACGACATTCCTGGTTTGAACGGCGTGAGCTGAGAAAACAACATATACCTACAACAAAAATTGCCGTGTTGTTTATATTCGGACTTTTCACACAGATTGCCATTGCATTTTCCCACATAGGAAACAAGAATGCATTGCGTGCAACTACCGTTTTATTCAGTTTGGCTTTTGCTTTTGCAATTGCCCTATTGGCTTATATAGACAATCCCCATCAAACCTCATACTTGGTTCAAATTGATGTACTAAACGATATCAGGTAATTGCATTCCCCATCAATGCTTAACCAGGCGTTTGACAGTTGAAATTCCTGTGATTGTTAAAAACCTCATGAAATAAACACCCTTTGGTAGTTTTTCCAGGCTAATGTATTGTGGGTATCCCGGCCTTACTTTAGCACGATAGTAAACACGGCCAACCTGATCCAGAAGCTCAAGGTCACTGTTTTCTTTCACCTCTACCTGAACCTGATTTACCGCAGGATTCGGCCAGATTCGTATTGTCTCACCCATGGAAAATTCCACAAACCTGACTGCTGAAAAGCCATACTGTCCACTCAGATCTATTTGTTTAATCCGGAAATAAACCAATCCGTTGAAAGCCTGCTGGGAACTGTATGAATACCGGCCAGTTTGGCTTCCTCCTTCATGAATGTCTATCCTTCCGAGTTTTCGCCATTGCATACCATTGGTGCTGCTTTCAATTTCATAAGAAAGCGTATTGACTTCATCACCAACATGCCAGTCCAATTTCAATTGCCCCTTTGCGTTCTTTCCTGCGCTGAAAGCCAGCCAGCGGACAGGCAGAAGGCAAATTTCACTTACATCAAAAACGGCTATGGGCGAGGTAAATGAACCCTCACGGATTGATACATTGAACATTCTTGCCCCTACGGTAGGAGTCAGGGATGTATTTTGATAATAAAGGGAATCCAGTAACATTTCAGCCTGAGCGGTTGTCATGATTCCCGATAGCTTCCTCAAAGAGATTGTGTTGACATTCGCAGCAGTTGTCCTTACAGCAATATAGCTAACTCCTCCAATTATAAAGTTCTTGTTGGCCACTGCAGCAGTAAAACCAAGCCTGATGCTGTCTGAAGAAGCGCTAGCATTACCTTTGGGGAATATCACCTCACTGTTATTGTTCTGAATCATTGCCGGATTGTAAGTAATGATAATTTCATCAATTGCCCCGGATGAACTCGTAACATTGGTGTAGCCGGGACCATTGGTAAATCTTTTAGTACCCGAACAAGCACTATTTACATTCCCAAAACCAGGGGTTTGTGTATTAAGATCTAGACCCGGAGTTGTATAGATAATTACATTTGAAAAAACATAGTTGGAAAAGTCTAGGAAGAAATAGGCAGGACCAGAAGCATCCGCACCCACCATGATTTCAAAATCACTAACCATAGAATATTCTACCCTGACCCTGTTTACGGGGTCAGTAACAGTTGCTACGTTATTTGCGCTGTTAGACCTGAATTTGGTAAGCCCAGAAGCTGGATTGAATGACTGGGTGACATTGGTGGTATTTCCAAGTGCAACGGATGCAAAACCTCCAAACTCATTGTATTGATTGGAAGAGGCTCCACCATTACCATCAATATCATAGGTGTTCAATCGCACATTTTGCAGCACCACTTTTGTACCAGTATGAGTCGTATTGTTATAGCTACCGCCTAAAATAAATTCAAATTTGAACTTAACATTGCCTCCACCATTTTTGAAAGTAACAGTAGGGGCAAAGAACCTATCCAGATTGGCGGTCATACTTCCCCCTGTTGCAACGTTGGATGCGTAGTCAAAAGGTATTGTTCCTGGTGCTGATCCAGCAGGCAAGGCAAAACTGCCATTGGTGATGCTAACAGTACGAATGATACAATCAATGGGCTGGCCTGCAATGGTAATGACATTGGTATAGAGCGTTACATTACCAACTGCAGAACCATTCGTTCCAACTTTGTGGATCTTGTTAGCGGCAGTAAACTGGAAAGTGCCGAAACCGACATTAAAAATAGGCTGTGCATGTAATTGTGATACAGACAGCATTGATAAACTGATTACCCCAATAATAAGGGCAACCAAGGCCTTTGCGGGACTGGTTTTCATGGTACGACGGATTAGGAGGGGTGTCAAAGAAAGCCTTCAACACACAGTTATAACGCCGACCTTTAACTTAATATTGTGATTTCATTAGAATTTGACAGACAATAAGCTAATAATTAGGTAATACTGCCCAATCACTTTAGTTTCCCAGGACCATAAACGTACTTTCCGTTCACCACGGTATGCAAGACCTTGACATCTTTAATTTTTTCAGGTGCTATTTGCTGGATGTCCTGATCCAGCACTGTAAAATCTGCATAGTTGCCCACTTTAAGTACCCCGGTTTTGCCATCGAAAAAGGATGCAAAAGCATTCCCTGTTGTATAAGCCCTGATGGCCTCCTCAACTGTCATCTTTTCGGCGGGATACCATCCATCGGGATTCTTATTATCGCCTGTACGTCTTGTAACAGCAGCATAGATTCCCAACATTGGATCTACCGGAGCAACGGGCCAGTCTGAACCAAAAGTAATCATAACTTTTTTTTCAAGCATGCTGCGAAACGCATATGTTCCTTTTAATCTATTGGTATCCAATCTTTTAAATGCCCAAATTCCGTCGTCTACTAGATGATAGGGATGCATGGAAGCTACAACCTGCTGGCGGGCAAAATTAGTGATAGCATCCCTCGTAACGTGCTGTGCATGTTCAACGCGGAACCGCCTGTCTCTTTCACCATTAACTTTCCTGGCTTCATTATATACCCCTAAGATAAAATCATTGGCCTTATCGCCAATAGCATGCACTGCCACATGGAGTCCGGCTTTATCTGCCCCTAGAACCCATTTGCGCAGATCTGCCGTATCCGTTATGTTCAAACCATGTGAATGGGGATCATCAAGGTAGGGCTGATGAAACCAGGCTGTAGTAGAACCCAGTGAGCCATCTACATAGCCTTTGAGTCCGCCCCAGTGAACCATATCATCTCCCCTTCCGTTTTTTTGAACAAATGTATCTAGCTGATTCCAGGTAGCCAGCGGCACGAAGGAATACATGCGGAGTTTCATATTTCCTTTGGCTAGTGCCCTGCGGTAAGTTTCCAGGTCTTTCCAGCCTCCATAAGAACCCATGTCATTTACCTGGGTAATCCCCCTTGAAAGGGCATGATCAGCAGCTGCCTTCAGGTATTCATCCAGCTGTTCGGGTGTTGGATCAGGAATAACTTTGAGGATAAGGTTCATGGCAGCATCCTTGAAGATTCCGGTAGGTTCGCCCTGCGCATCTTTAACAAGCACTCCCCCAGCAGGAGAAATAGTGGCGGCAGTGACGCCAGCAAGCTGCATGGCCTTGCTATTGGCGAATGCCATGTGTCCATCGTAACGGGTGATAAACAACGGATGATTACCAGTTACAGAATCAATCCAGGCTTTTGTGGGCAACTCACCACCCCAGTTTTCATGGTCCCAGCTACCTTCCATAATCCAGGTATCATCGGGGTGAGATGCGCTAAACTCACTGATTCTTTTGATAAATTCCTCACGTGTCATTGCATCTTTCAAATGCACACTGGATAATCCGTAACCTGCAGAAAGAAAATGTGTATGATTGTCTGTGAAACCGGGATATACCCACTTTCCCTCGAGATCGATTTTCTCTTTACCGCTGAATTTTTCAGCATCATCCCCTATATAAATGATCTTTCCATCTTTCGTGGCAATGACCGTTGCTACCGGATTGCTTACATCACCCGTCCATATTTGTCCGTTTACATAGATACTGTCTGCCTGCTCACCGGAACAAGCACTAAAGAGAATGATACAAAACAACACGATTAGCCTGATCATGGGGCAAATATTTTTGTAAAAATAAACGATTTGGGAAGTAAATACATGATTGGTGATCGGTAGCCCACTTAAAAACATATCAGCAAGGATAAAATAGTAACTTTAAAATGATGAATTCCCGCCTCACCATAATTTTCTTTTGTTTGCTGCTGACGCTGGCATGCTCAAAGGAAGTGATGGATCTGTTCCAAGGATTTGAAAAACCGGTACATTTCCCTGAGCCGGCATACAATATGACAAAAAACCCGGTGACAGCAGCAGGTTTTACATTGGGCAAAATGCTTTTTTTCGACAGTACGTTGTCTGTTGACAAGATGACAAGCTGCGGATCATGCCACATGCCTTCATCGGCTTTCACACACCATGAACATGATTTCAGTCACGGACTGAATGGTGCCCTTACAACCCGCAATGCTCCACCCCTTTTCAACCTGGCTTGGAGCAATAGCTTCATGTGGGATGGGAGTATAGCAGAGCTGGATCTGCAGCCGGTAAAACCGCTCACCAACCCTATTGAAATGGGGATGCAGATGCCTGATATACTCCGTATGCTCAATGCTTCTAACATGTACCGCCGCATGTTTGCTGACGCCTTTGGAACACCAGTGGTATCAGAAGAAAAAATGATGAAAGCTTTGTCTCAGTTCATGTTGATGTTGGTAAGCAGCGAGTCTCGTTACGACAGTATACAAAGGGGTACAGCTTCATTTACACCGCTGGAAAACGAAGGCTACCGTTTCTTCCGGCAACACTGCAACAGCTGTCACCGGGAACCCCTATTCACAGATAACCAGTTTCACAATACAGGATTGCCTGCTTCAAATGTGGCCGACTCCGGAAGGTTTTTTACCACCCGCAATGTCGGTGACCTTTTTGCATTCAAAACACCTAACCTCCGTAACCTGACCTACACCAAACCTTTTATGCATGATGGCCGCTTTTCCACAATCGACCGGGTGTTGGATCATTACCAAAAAACCATACCCATTATGCCTGAAGACCGCATTAGCCTGAAAGCCTTTCTTAAAACACTGGATGACCCTACATTTATCCGTGATCCGCGTTTTGCCGGTGGCGGGCATCATTAGTTGGCAGCTGAAATCCTCAACCGTATCTTTAGAGCCAAGAACCATTTGTATTTCCTTATGATACGTCCACTCTTATTTTTATTTTTTCTTGTTGTTAAATTATCAAGCTTTTCTCAGTCTGTTTTCAACATCATCCCCAAACCTGAATCAGTAATTCCCGGAAAGGGGTTTTATGTGTATGGCCCGCATACCCGAATCTATGCCAGCAAGCCCTTCCTGGCTGCCGCAAAGCTCTTGGGAGAAACCATGAAGTTACCTGCAAATCATGTGGCTGTATGGCAAAAGGGAATGATCGTTCCTTCCGGTTCAGTTGTTTTTGAAAAAACAGCAGGAAAGCCTGAAGACAGCAGCGCCTACCGGCTTGAGATCAAAACTGGTGTAATCCGCATCAGCAGCTCGGGATATACCGGCGCCCTGTACGCCATGCAAAGTATCACCCAGCTGGTACTGACCAGCACCCAAACAAATGGGATTCCCTGTGCAACCATTGCAGATAAGCCGAGGTTTGGTTACCGCGGACTCATGATGGATGTTTCCAGGCATTTTTATCCGCCTTCGTTTGTGCATAAAATGATAGACCTCATTGCCTTATACAAACTGAACACCCTGCACCTCCACCTCACGGATGCAGCAGGCTGGCGGATGGAAATAAAAAAATATCCGGAACTGACCAATCAGGCTGCCTGGCGTTCGGCACTGCAATGGAAACCCTGGTGGAATGGCGACAGGGCTTATGCCCGTGCCGGTGAGCCCAAAGCCTACGGTGGCTTCTACACACAGGACGATGCAAGGGAATTGGTGGCATACGCTGCAACCAGGGGAATCACCATCATCCCGGAAATTGAAATGCCAGGGCATTCCGAAGAAGTCATTGCTGCCTTCCCACACCTGGGATGTGTGGGAGCCAAACAAGGCCAGGGTGAATTCTGCATCGGCAACGACTCCACATTTGTATTCATGCAAGATGTGCTGACGGAAATCATGTCCATTTTCCCATCCCCATACATCCATATCGGCGGTGATGAGGCCGGAAAAAAGAACTGGAAAGCTTGCAGCAGGTGCCAGCAACGCATAAAAGACAACAAACTCAAAGACGAACTGGAACTGCAGAGCTATGCCATCCGCCGCATGGAACGTTTCGTTTCCTCCAAGGGCAGGATATTGCTGGGGTGGGATGAAATACTGGAAGGAGGCCTTGCACCAGGTGCCACGGTGATGAGTTGGAGGGGTGAAAAAGGGGGCATTGATGCCGCCAATATGGGGCATGATGTCATCATGACACCAGGTGAAACCTGTTATTTCGACAAATACCAGCAAGACCCAACCCTGGAACCGGAAGCCATTGGTGGATTCCTACCTTTGCAAAAAGTTTATGACTATGAACCCATACCGGCAGAACTGCCGGCTGATAAACACCGCTTTGTAAAAGGCGCGCAGGCCAATGTATGGTCGGAATACATTCCCACCATGGAACATTTTGAATACATGGTTTTCCCTCGGATCATCGCTTTGAGTGAAGTGACCTGGAGCCCGAAATCAGCCAAAGAATGGACCAACTTCCAAGCCAGATTGAGTTCCCATTACCGCATCCTGCAACAAAAAAATGTAAACTATTGCAGACCATCAGACCGGGTGGAAATCAGTCCGGTTATCAATCTGGCAACAAGACAAACAACCATCACCCTCAGCACGGAGCAATACAACCCTGAAATCCGGTATACGACTGACGGATCGCTGCCGTCAAATACATCTAACCGGTATGCTGGTCCGTTTACATTAACCGGAACCACTTTGCTGAAGACTGCAGTTTTCAGAAATGGTAAGATGACCCAACAGCCAGACACCCTTGATCTGCGGCTGCATAAAGCATTGGGCAAGACAGTTACTTATGCCAAAAAATGGAGCGGCAGTTACCCAGCACAAAAAGAACAAACGCTGGTCAACGGCTACACCGGTTCATTGACATATCAAGATAAACAATGGCAGGGTTTCCTCACAGATTTGGATGTCACCATCGACCTGGGCACCAGCCAACCGCTGCAATCCGTTTCCTGCCGTTTCATGCAGGTTATTGGTCCGGGTGTTTATATGCCAAACTATATTGAAGTTTACACTTCTACAGACGGACAAACCTTCACTCCGGCTGGAAGGAACAACAATGATGTTTCTCCATTGTATGACAGGCTGACGTTCAAAACTTTTTCAGTTAGGCTGAAAAACACAACAGCACGTTACGTGCGGTTTTTTGCCAAAAGCCAGCGGGGTTTCATGTTTGCTGATGAGGTTATAGTGGAATGATTCAGCTACTATAGTAAAATCAGTAATCCCATTTGCAGTACCCCTGCTAAAACTCCTTTTCTGCCATTTCACTGGCAGGCAGGTTAAGTTTCCTGTTCCGTTTTGATAGGTTAAATCCTACTGAAAACTGCAGCTGATCCGGCTCGTAGATGTAATTGGTGGTGCTAAAGAAATCAATTCCCCGGGTAGTGATGCGTTGTCGGTTGGCGATGCCCAGTCCGGCATCCATGTTTAACCATTGCGCCTGGAAGGTCCACCGCCCCTCCTTCAGGGTCTTTTGACTGAAAGATTTGGAACGATGAAAGCCCCATCCTCACCTTGAGCAGTAGCCCGCAAGGAAAGGTAATTCAGGCTCCATTGTACAAACCAATTGCGTGGCAAACTGAAGGATTGGGTGGTATTGATGCTGAATACCCAACTGCTATTTACGAAAGGCAGATTTCCATTGAAAAGCTCTCCTTTGATGCTGTAGCGATAAATGTTTCCTCCTGCC
>Ga0079301_1000433_pt1 | contig 20006 bp, 16 predicted proteins | sample Wag4_2014_7_11_3_FD_74797 | JGI IMG/M metagenome (GOLD analysis project Ga0079301, IMG submission 74797) | Fresh water mixed with fracking chemicals microbial communities from Ohio, USA - Utica-2 Time Series FC 2014_7_11 | ecosystem: Engineered > Industrial production > Chemical products > Input... | reverse complement strand
GCCCGCGTATTCACAAAAATGCCAAGTGTGCCGGAATGGATGGTGAACCAATAGCCATCATCATCCTTCAGCGCCGCGGGGATACGGTCAAAACGGGCAGGCTTATATGGCGCGAGGACCCCGGCTTCGCGCGCCTGCGGGCCAACCTGGCCACCAAGATAGACAACATCGGCTACGGGCCGCGCGCGTTCAGCGATCAATGCTGCCAGGGACTGGCCTGAATTCTTGTTGTCAGGCGGCACTGTGAGGCCTGCCCGGCTTTGCAACAGCCGCAGCATGCCGCCCCAATCTGCCCATTCCGGCGGGCAATTATAGCAGACAGCGCGGGCCGCCTGAGCGACAGCGGGGCTGAAGGCGAGGCCGGTGGCGAGGCCAGACAGAAGAAGGTGACGACGGTTCATGGCTTGATCTCCGACTTGTCGCGTTGGATCACGCGACTCTCACGCTGAACGAAGATGATGGAGAGGGAAGAAATGCTGCGACAGAATGACACAAATATGAAACTTCAATTGTCAGCGTTTCTCACCCTCGCCGGTCGCAGGGCCTGAATGGCTTGGCCAGCCTGACGCCGCGCGCCTGCAAGCTGGCCACCGCACCATGCCATGAGAGGAATCAACGCACGAAAGAGACATCCGATCATCTTTCATCAAAGAGCCATCGTATTGAAATACAATACCGCTAGGCGTGAAGGCCGTTGATGGTCGCACGGTGTGAAGGCGTGGCGTGTCGTTTCCCAACGCTGCAAGGAATTCGGTGCAGCATAAGTGTCGCAGGTTGCATTCTTGAAGGTGAAGGCTGGGGATCTTCCTGCCTTCTTTTTTGGCAAGCCCCAACGAACCCGGGCGTCGGACCCATCCCAGCCGAGGAATAGGCGCCATGGCTTCAGTCTCTTTCATTCACCTCACGGACCTTCACCTGGTTGCGCCGGGCGATCTGCTCTATGGCCTTGATGCAGCGGCACGGCTGCGGGCCGCCGTTGAGAGCATCATCAATCGGCATGGACCCGATTGTGCGGCGCCTGCAGAGTTTGCTGTCATTACCGGTGATCTTACCCATTGGGGCGCGGTCGGGGCCTATGACCTGCTCAAGGAAATCCTGGCAAGGCTGCCCTTCCCTTGCCATCTGCTACTCGGCAATCATGATGAAAGAGACGCCTTTCTCTCCGTCTTTCAAGACGCCCCTGTGACACCTGATGGTCATGTGCAACAGGCCCTTCGGACAGATGCTGGGCTTTTCGTGATGCTGGATACCAAGGAGGCTGGGACACATGCCGGAAGGCTCGGCCCCGAACGGCTCGCTTGGCTTGCCCGGGTGCTGGGCGCCGACGAGGGGCCGGTTTTTCTGTTTCTGCATCATCCGCCGGTGTCCAGCGGCATTGTGGGCATGGATCGGATTCCGCTTACGGATGCCGATTCGTTATGGAATATTCTTGAACCGCATCGGGCACGGTTGCGTCATATATTCCATGGCCATTTGCACCGCCCCTTTGCTGGGTCTTGGCATGGCATCCCCTTCACGTCCTTGCGCGGAACGAATCATCAGGTCGTCCTGGATTTCGCTGAGCAGACAAAGGTTCTCGGCAGCCATGAACCGGCCGCCTATGCGCTTGTGCGCATCACAGAAAATGAGGTTACCGTGCATACGCATGATTATGCGGATGCGCCAGAAGGCTTCCAGATGTAGGCTGCTTTCAGTGGCTTTCCTGGCAGCACAGAAGGGCGATGTGTGTTGATCAGGCAGATGATCGCACGAATACGCTGGTGACGAATTCAGACCTGAGTTTTGAATGGGATCGTATGGGCATGAAGAAACGAGTTGTTGTTGTCGTATTGGATGGCTTGCGGCGCGATATGATTTCGGCCGCCAACACACCCACCCTTGCGGCATTCGCGGGGATGGCAACGACCTTCAACGCGCATCGTTCGGCTTTTCCGTCGGCGACGCGTGTCGTTTCCGCCTGCTTCGCGACAGGGTGCTTGCCTGCCCGCCACGGGCTTGCGGGCAATAGCATCGCGCTGATGGAAGGTGGCATGCTCACGCCCCATGATGTCGGGCGCCCCGATTTCATGGATGATTTGCGCCGCATTCGCGGCTATTGCCTCGCCGTGCCGACGCTTGCGGAAAGATTGGCCAAAGCCGGCCACGAAGCGATGCTGTTTTCCAATGTCTCCCCCGGTGCGGCGCGTGCGCAAGACCCTGATGGTCATGGTTGGGTCTTGCATCGCGCGTGGTCGCACGGGCCAGGCTTACGCCGCCTTACCGGAGCAGATGCTGTTGAGGCCGTCACTCATGACGCGGCCGGAGACGCGGTATTGACCCAGGCGTTCCTTGAACGCGCGCTCGCCGGCCGGGAGCCTGCGCTCGCGGTTTTGTGGTTGGGCGAGCCTGACTCAAGCCAGCATGCGGCGCCACTTGGCGCCCCGGCAGGCATGGCGGCCATCGCCGCCGCAGATGCGCGGTTTGCCGAGGTTCTGGCCGCCGTGCAGGCACGCCGCGATACTGGGGAGGATATCCTGCTGATCGCCTGCTCCGATCACGGGCATCAGACCGTCAAGGCGGTGGTGGATATCGAAGCCGAATTGCTGGCGGCTGGGTTGAAGCGGGACAGCCATGACGCGCATTTGGTTTCGGTATCCAATGGCACATCGGCGTTGGTCTATCTGCATCCGGATCATGCGACAAAGGCCCAGGCCGTGCTTGAATTCTTTGCCGCGCAACCCTGGGTCGGGTCCGTGCATGCTGGTGACGCGCTGGCCGCCATTGGTCATGCGCCACAGGGTCATCTTCTCTGCGCGGTTGCCATGGCGTCGGATCCTGCGCCCAATGAATTCGGGGTCTCGGGACTGGCTTTTGCGGCCAAGCCCGCCGCCGGCAAGCCGGATCGTCTGGGGTGCGGGCAGCATGGTGGCCTGGGCATTGCCGAACAAAGCCCATTCCTGATGGTCAACGGGGCCGGCTTTGCCACCGCCGCCGAGAGTATCGCGCCGACAAGCCCGATAGACATCGCCCCGACCATTCTGTGGCATCTGAACCTTGGCGCAGATGGCTGTGACGGGCGCGCGCTGCAACAGGACAGTTGAGGCAAGGCGCATCGGGCAAAAACAATGATAAGCCGCACAGGGTAGCGCTGGCCGCTGACATGGGGGCTCCCGTCGTGGCGCAAATCCGACCATACTGGGCCACGCAAAATCACTGGAATAGCCCATGACAACCCCGATCACCTTCGCCGCGCCACAGGCATTTCTCGGCGCCCGCCTGCATGATCGCAACGCGGCGTTTTGCGTGGCCGGTGTGCCGATGGATATCGGCACCACCAATCGCGCCGGCGCACGCGATGGGCCGCGTGCCATCCGCGCCGCCGCGCGCATGCTGACTGATGGCCGGCATCCTATCAGCGGCGCTGATCCAACCAGCCTTGATCTTTCCGATCTTGGCGAATTCGACATCGCGCTTGGCGATATCGCGAAAAGCCTCAGCATGATCGAAGAACAGGCCAGTGGTCTTGACCATTTGGTCGCGCTGGGGGGTGAACATGGCATTACGCTGGCGCTGCTTCGTGCGCTCACCAATCGCATTGGGGGGCCGGTTGGGTTGCTGCATATGGATGCGCATCTGGATACTTCAGAAGATAATTTCGGCCAACGCTACGCCCATGGCGCCGTGTTTTGGCACGCGATCACCGAAGGGCTGGTGGACCCGCGGCGCATGGTGCAGATCGGCATTCGATCGCCCGCCTGGCCTGAAATGTTTGAATGGACGCGTGGGCAGGGCGTTACCATCCTCTCGGCGCAGGATGTCCATCAATCTTCCGTTGCGGCGGTCATTGCGGAGGCGCGGAGCGTACTCGGCACCGGGCCTTGCTATCTTTCCTTTGATATTGATTGCCTGGACCCGGCTTTTGCGCCTGGCACCGGCACACCTGAAATCGGCGGGCTGGCAAGCTGGCAGGCACAGGCGGTCCTGCGCGGCATGGCCGGGGTGGATTTCCGCGGCGCGGATATTGTGGAGGTGGCGCCGGCCTACGATGTTTCGGAAATCACCGCGCTGGCGGCGGCGACCATGGCTTGGGAATATCTGTGCCTTTCCGCCAACCGTAGATGATATCCGGAGAATTTCCCGTCACATGACGGGTATTTCCGGCTATTAGTCGCTAAATCTTGCCAAGATGCCATAATTTTCTCTTGCATTCGGCCAATCTTCCGCATATATGTCTGTCAGCGCCATCCGGGATGGAGGCGCTGACGCCATCGCACGTGCCGCAAGCCCATGGGTTGGGCCGCAAGCAACGACGGGACGCGTCCTTTGTTCGATCCGGCCAAAGATGGGCCGGAATGTTCGAGGGAGCCGCCTGTGTCGCCTGTCTGCCGCTCTGCGATGACCTCCTCATCGCTTTGAACGCAGCGCCCTGAAGGCGCCGCTGCGCGTTGCCTCCGCCCCTAAGCCAGCTTTGCCGGCCGAGGGGGGTTCGGGGGCGAGACGCGGCGTGTGGCCCGGCGGGCTTCCTCATTCCCGCCGCTGCACCCAGCCCCCGAAGGCTGCGGTGCGGCGGCGGGGGCGCCGTTTCTTCCCTGACAGAAGGGGTCTCCGCGATGAGCCATATTCGTACCCGCACTGCCGTCTCTCCGCTGCGCCGTTCTGCCAGCGTGCCGCCTTGTCCTTCCGTGGATGGTCTGGTGCAGGACCTGCAGCCGGAAAATCCGGTCTATTGCCTGCGCCCCGGTGCCGTCACCGAAGCCGCGCGCCGCTTTAAGGCAGCGTTTCCGGGCGATGTTCTCTATGCGGTCAAATGCAACGCGGAGCCCACAATCCTGCGCGCCCTGGCCGCTGGCGGCATCACGCATTTCGATTGCGCTTCCGATGCCGAGGTTCGCCTGCTGCGCAGCATCTTCCCGAAGGCGTCGCTGCATTTCATGCATCCGGTGAAATCCCGTTCCGCGATCCGTGCCGCCTGGCATGATTGCGGCGTGCGCGATTTCGTGCTCGACACCGCTGAGGAGCTTTGGAAAATCCTGGCCGAGACCGGCGAAGGCGCGCGCGGCCTTGTGGTGCGGCTTGCCCTGCCCAAGGGCAGCGCGGCCTATGATCTATCCGGCAAATTCGGTGCGGAGCCGACGGTGGCTGCGGCATTGTTGCGCGCCGCCCGCCCGCATGCCGCGCGGCTTGGCATTTCCTTTCATGTCGGGTCGCAATGCCTGGAACCCGCAGCCTGGACCCGTGCCATGCGGATGGCAGCGGAAGTGATCAAGATGGCTGGTGTTGCGGTGGATATTGTTGATGTGGGCGGCGGTTTTCCGGTGCTCTATCCCGGTAGCCAACCGCCGCCGCTGGCGGCCTTCATGGCCGCCATTCGTGAAGGCGCGGCAACCCTGCCCGCCGGCATCAGGCTTTGGGCCGAACCAGGCCGCGCCTTGGTGGCAAGCGGTGCTTCGGCCATTGTTCAGGTGCAGCAGCGCCGGGGCAATGCGCTTTATGTGAATGATGGGGTCTATGGCGCGCTTTCCGATGCCGGGGCGCCAGGGTTTCGTTTTCCGCACCGCCTGATCCAGGCGGGCGGCAGCAGGCCAAGCGTAGCGGCGCAGGAATTCGTGCTTTTCGGCCCCACCTGCGACTCGGCAGATGTCATGAAAGGTCCATGGACTTTGCCAGGTGATATCGGCGAAGGGGATTGGATAGAAATCGGGCAGCTTGGGGCTTACGGCACGGCATTGCGCACGGCCTTCAATGGCTTCGACCGTGCCTTGGTGACGGAAGTGGCTGACGCGCCGCTGCTGGTCAGCCCATATGATGTGCAAAACGCGCCGCGCGCGGCATGACTTGGAAGGAAAACTAGCATGAAACACGCTGCTTTCACTGGCCGCTTGCTGATTTTGGGCTTTGGGTCCATCGGCCAAGGGGTACTGCCCCTGATCCTGCGCCATATTGATATGCCAAAAGACCGTATTGAAATCCTGACATCCGACGCACGAGGCGAGGCCATCGCGGCGCAGCACGGCATCCGTCACACCATCCTGCCCCTGACGCGGGAGAATTATGCGGCGGAACTGGGTGCGCGGCTCACGCGCGGGGATTTTCTGCTCAACCTTTCGGTGGATATTTCCTCGGTTGCGCTGGTGAAGCTCTGCCGTGACATGGGCGCGCTTTATCTGGACACCTGCGTGGAACCCTGGGCGGGCGGCTATACGGATACGTCACTCACGCCCTCATTGCGGTCCAATTACGCGCTGCGGGAAAGCGCGCTTGCGCTCAAGGATGGGGCGGGGCCAACGGCGGTCACGACCCATGGTGCCAATCCGGGCCTTGTTTCGCATTTCGTGAAACAGGCGCTGCTGAATATAGCGCAGGATACAGGCTATGCCGTGAGCATGCCGAAATCCCGCGCGGAATGGGCGGCGCTGGCGCATGAGCTTGGCATCAAGGTGATCCATATCGCCGAGCGCGATACCCAGGTGGCCGCAACGGTTGCCAAACGCCGCGGCGAATTCGTCAATACCTGGTCCATTGATGGCTTCACTGGTGAAGGCTGCCAGCCGGCCGAATTGGGTTGGGGCAGCCATGAGAAGGCTTTGCCCGAAGATGGGTTGCGCCATGATTTCGGCTGCGACGCGGCGATTTACCTGATGCGCCCTGGTGCCGCGACACGTGTGCGCAGTTGGACCCCGCTGGAAGGCCCGATGCAGGCTTTTCTGATCACGCATAATGAGAGCATTTCGATCGCCGATTATTATACGCGCCGCGATGCTTCAGGCGCCGTGATCTATCGCCCAACAGCGCATTACGCCTATCATCCCTGTGATGATGCGGTGCTTTCGCTGCATGAATTCGCCGGGCAGAACTGGAATCTTCAAGCCGATAAGCGCCTGATGATGGATGAAATCAGCGCCGGCATGGATGAGCTTGGCGTCCTGCTGATGGGGCACAAGAAGGGCGCCTATTGGTATGGGTCACGCCTGACCATTGAAGAAGCGCGCGCCCTGGCGCCGCACAACAACGCGACCTCATTGCAGGTCTGCGCGGCGGTGCTGGCCGGCGTGGTCTTCGCCATGGAAAACCCTGCACTCGGCGTGTTGGAGGCCGATGAATTGGACCACGTCCGCATGCTGGACATTTGCCTGCCATATCTGGGCGAAATGGCCGGGGTTTATTCCGACTGGACGCCCTTGCAGGACCGCGCCACGCTATTCCCTGAAAAGCTGGATACGGAAGATGCTTGGCAGTTCACCAATTTCCGCGTGACCTGATCAGGCGCGCGGACTGCTGGCATAGCGTGGTTCTGGGAACACCATCACGCTATGCGAAACCGCATCACGCCGGATGCGTGCCCCGATACGGCAATAAGCTGCGAGATATGCCCCAGCTTGGTCAGTCACTCGCCCGCAGCAAGGCCGGCTCATCTTCGGCCAAGGCCCAGGCGCGTGCCTGATTAAGTAGTGCAGGCAGACCATTGGCGTGACTGGTCATGAAGGTTTGCGGTGACATTGAAGACCCTGAAGCTGGGTGAAGGATGATGGTCCATCCCCCCGCCGCTTCATCAAAAATCTCAAGCCGCCAGGCCCTGAAACTCAACAACCCGACGCGCGACTGACGCGAAGACATACAAATGCCTCTTGTTCCGTTCCAAGGCCCTCGTAGTATGCCTATACAACCAAGGCAAGTGTCTAACCGCCATGATGGCTCTTCCTGACCCTTGGCGACCCCGCTGCCAATTCAGCGCCCCATCAACCCATCGGGAGGCTTCCTCACGCGATACGCCCCGGCACCGGCTTGCCGGCGAAAAACGCCGCAAGAGACTCCGCTGCCGCCATTTCGATGGCCTCCCGCACCTGCGCCACGGCCGAGCCCAGATGGGGTGTGAATAAACTGCGCGGATGGGCCAAAAGTGCCGGCGGGATCTTGCGCGGACGATCCGACAATGCCCAGTCCTCCATGGCGAATACATCAGCCGCGTAGCCACCAAGCCGCCCCGCGTGAAGGGCCTCGGCCACCGCGGCCTCATCCACCAAAGAACCGCGCGCCACATTCACCACCAGCGCATGAGACGGCAGTGCAGCAAGCCGCGATGCATCAAGGATATGCCTGGTGACGGGCGTGAGCGGCAGGGCGAGCATCAGCGCATCGGCCAAGGGAAGCATCGCTTCAAGCGGCATGGCGGTCACGCCGGCAGGCATCGGCGCATCCATGTCATGGCCGATCAATCGGCACCCAAAACCCTGAAGGCGCAGCGCAATGGCCTGCCCCACGCGACCAAGCCCCAACAGGGCAACCGTCGCGCCTTCCAATCCTGCCCCGTAGAGCGTTGGGCGCCATCCAGCGAAAGCGCCACCGCGCACCAAAGCGTCACCCGCGCGCACATGGCGGCCAAGACCGATCAGCAAGCCAATCGCAAGTTCTGCCGTTGGCGTTGTCAGAAGGTCGGGCACAACTGAAACAGTGACACCACGCCGCTGACAGGCCGAAAGGTCAAAATTATCCGCGCCCTTCAACGCACAGCCAATCATGCGCAAACACGGACAGGCTGCAAGGAATTCGTCATCCACATGATCCGTCATAAAGGCCAGTAGTCCATCCGCCTTGGCGGCGCGATCGCGCAAAGCTTCCGCAGACCAGGGCTCCGGCCCTTCATTCATGTCAACATCAGCGAAGTTCTTGAGCTGGGCGAGAACCGTTGCATGAAGGGGCTGGGTTACAAGGATGCGTGGCAATGTCGCGGGTTTCATGAAAATGTCACTCCAGCTTCGGCTACAACCCAGTATAGCGCAAAAAAGACGATCAAGAAGGTTGGAAGTTTGAAACCAAACGCTATCAAGTCGGGTTTTTCCGCGCTGCGTCTTTTTGACGCCGGCGTTGTCTATCCGAATGGAACGGTGGCGCTGCACCCGACAAGTCTTGAATTCGCCGAGTCCGCTTTCACGATCCTGCTTGGACCTTCGGGTGCCGGAAAATCAACGCTCCTGCGCAGCCTGAATGGTCTCGTACCGCTCAGTCAGGGGCGGGTCGTGTCCCCCCATTTGGGCCTATTGCGGAGCGCCGGCCAATGGCGGGAACACCGCCGCACAACGGGCATGATTTTCCAGCAACATCAGTTGATCGGGCGGCTGACCGCATATGCGAATGTTCTCATGGGGCGGCTCGGTCATCATTCGACCTTGCGCAGCCTATTGCCCCTATCGAACGCCGAAAAATGTATTGCCTTGGATGCGCTCGATCGCGTTGGCTTGCTCGACTTCGCCTTGCGGCGCGTTGATCAACTTTCGGGAGGGCAGCAGCAGCGTGTTGGCATCGCGCGTGCGCTGGCGCAAGCGCCCAACCTGATCCTTGCTGATGAGCCCGTCGCTTCCCTTGATCCAGCCACCGCCGAACGCGTGATGGCGTTGCTGCACAAAATCTGTCGGCAGGATGGGCTGGGCGCGATCATTTCCCTGCATCAGGTGGATCTGGCACGTCAATTTGCCGATCGTATCCTCGGGATCAACGCTGGCCATGTCGTGTTTGACGGACCACCCGAAAAGCTTGGCGAAGACGCCATCCGCCGCATCTATCACGGCAGCCTTACGCAAAATACTGACCAATCAACGGAAGCTGAATTGGAGATGACATGATGAAGCGCCGCTCACTCCTTGCTACACCGCTGCTGTTGCCCACGCTGGCGAAGGCCCAGACACGCGATCCTGCCCGCCTGCGGCTGGCACTGCTTCCGGATGAGAATGCTTCAACCATTGTGCAGAACGCGCAACCTTTGCGGGCGCACCTGTCCCAGGTGCTTGGGCGCGACGTTCAGGTTGTCGTGACGACCGATTATTCCTCGATGATCGAGGCAATGCGCTTTGGCCGAATCGAAATCGCCTATTTCGGGCCCTTCTCCTATGTTCTCGCCAAGTCACGCGCGGAGGGGATTGAGCCTTTCGCGGTGGGTGTTGAGCGTGGTTCCCCCACCTATCGTTCGATCATCATCGCGACCGCGGGCGGGCCGGTCCAGAAGCTTGAGGATCTGCGCGGTCATCCGGTTGCCTTCGGTGACCAGGCCTCCACCTCCTCGCATCTCGTGCCGCGCGCTACGATCCTGCGGCGTACAGGGCTTGCGGGGGAGAAAGACTTCAGGGTGGTGCATGTTGGCACGCATGATGCTGTCGCGCGCACGGTTGAATCGGGGCGTGCGCCTGTCGGCGCGCTTTCGGAGCCGATTTTCCTGTCGCTCCTGGCGCGCAACATCATCCGCCGTGATCGCTTGGTGGATCTGGCCTTCTCCGATCCCATCCCGAATTACCCAATGGTGATGCAGGGCGATCTGGCGCCCACACTCAAGCAGGCCATTCGCGATGCCTTCCTGACCCTGGACAATCCCGAATTACTGCGCAACTTCCGTGTGCAGCGCTTCGCGCCCACCACTGACGCTGCCTATGACGTGCTGCGTGATACGGCGCGGATCCTTAATCTCGACCTGAGCCGCATGAGCTGATGCTGACGACCACGCAGGACCAGATCCTCGCGGCTGAGCGAAAGGCCGGCTTGCGACAGGCTCTGCTGGTCGCTGGCCTTTTGGCGATTTGCGTTGCTGCACTCGCCATCGCGGGCTTCTTTGACGCGGCGCGCTTCGCTGATGGTATTCCCGCGCTGGCGCAATTATTTTCCGAAATGATCCCGCCGGATTTTTCGCGCTGGCAGCATTGGCTCAGACCCCTTGTTGACACGCTTGCGATGTCCATCGCTGGTACATTCCTGGCCGTCATCCTGTCCTTGCCGTTGGCGCTTCTGGCCGCGCCCAATACAACGCCCTTCCCAGCCTTGGGCTATGGTGCGCGGCTGCTGCTGTCCTTCCTGCGGTCCGTGCCAGAATTGATTATGGGCATCATCTTCGTGGCCGCGGTGGGTTTTGGCGCATTGCCTGGTGTTCTGGCGCTTGCCTTGCATTCTGTGGGCATGGTTGGGAAATTCTACGCTGAGGCCATTGAGCATGTGGACCCACGCCCGCTGGAAGCCGCAAGGTCCGCCGGCGCCACCCGCATGCAGGTTATCACCCATGCCGTATTGCCGCAGGTTTTGCCGCAAATGGCCGATATCACCATTTATCGTTGGGAATATCATTTCCGTGCCTCAACCGTGCTTGGCATCGTGGGCGCGGGCGGCATCGGCTTTGAATTGATCGCTGCGCTCCGCCTGATTGCCTATGACCAAGTGGCTGCGATTCTGCTCACCATCCTCGTCTGCGTCGTGGTGGTGGATAGCTTGGGCGCCGCATTGCGCCGGCGGCTGAAATAGCCGCCCCGGCATAGAACTGATGGACTAGTGGCGGTTGTCGATTCGGAGCAGCCGCGTGATCTGTCCCGCCCAACCTGGTGTTGGTGGTGCGCAGAGGCTTTATGCGCGCGGGGAAGGTCCGCCTGAATCGCACCATGGGCGGAATGGCCGCATGCAACCCTGGCGATGATCACGCAGCTGTCGCGAAAAAGTCATCGGAATGAAACGCACCAATCCTAAACCGCGGTCACGCCGCCAAGGATCGAGGTTTAGTGATGTCGTCGCCGAAGAATGTTCTTCTCATTGTGGTTGACCAGTGGCGGGCGGATTTTGTGCCCCATCTGGGCGCCAATTTCTTGCGCACGCCAAATCTGGATCGGCTTTGTCGGGAAGGCGTCACCTTTAGAAACCACGTCACCAATACAGTGCCATGCGGGCCCGCACGCGCAAGCCTTTTGACCGGGCTCTACCTGATGAACCATCGCGCGGTTCAGAACACGGTGCCGCTTGATGCGCGCCACACAAACCTCGGCAAGCAGCTTCGTCTGATAGGCTACGATCCGGCGCTTATTGGTTACACCACCACCACGCCAGACCCGCGCACTACCGGCCCACGCGATCCGCGCTTCACGACGCTCGGTGATCTGATGGATGGCTTTCGCAGCGTCGGCGCCTTTGAGCCGAGCATGGACGGCTATTTCGGCTGGCTTGCGCATCAGGGCTACAGCCTTCCGCCGCGGCGTGAGGATATCTGGCTCCCGGAAGGGGAAGATGCGGTGCCTGGCGTCACGGACCGGCCGTGTCGAATTCCCGCCGATCTTTCTGACAGTACTTATTTCACCGAACGTGCGCTGACGTATCTGAAAGGGCGCAACGGCAAGCCTTGGTTCTTGCACCTTGGCTATTATCGCCCACACCCGCCCTTCATTGCGCCCGCACCCTATCATTCCATGTATCGGCCCGATGACATGCCGGCACCTATTCGTTCGCCCAACTGGGAAGATGAGGCAGGGCAACACCCGCTCCTGCAGCATTATTTGCGGGATATCAAACAAGGCTCCTTCTTCCACGGTGCCGGCGGCACGGCGAGCACGCTTGATGAGGCATCCATTCGCCAAATGCGCGCCACCTATGCTGGCTTGATCACCGAAGTGGATGATTGCCTTGGTCGCGTCTTTGCCTGGCTGGATGAGAATGGCCAGTGGGACGACACCATGATCATCTTCACCTCCGATCATGGTGAACAGCTGGGGGATCATTGGCTGCTTGGTAAGGTCGGCTATTTCGACCAAAGTTTCCGCATCCCGCTGGTGGTGAAAGATGCCGGTCGCACCACGCGCGCCGGTGCCATCGAAGAAGCCTTCACCGAAAGTGTTGATGTGATGCCCACCATCCTTGAAGCGCTTGGCGGTGTGGCGCCGCGTTCGGGCGACGGGTGTTCCCTGCTTCCCCTGCTGGACCACATGGCCCCAGATGATTGGCGTGATCATCTGTTCTACGAATATGATTTCCGCGATGTCCATTATTCGCGGCCAGAAACCGCGCTTGGGCTTTCCATGGATGAATGCGCGCTTTGCGTCGTTCAGGACGCTGACTACAAGTATATTCACTTTGCCGCACTGCCCCCGCTATTCTTCGACCTGAAGCGTGATCCGCATCAATTCACGAATCTGGCCGAGGATCCCGCCTATGCGGCGCGCGTGAAGGAATACGCGCAGAAAGCGCTCTCCAAGCGCATGCGCCATGCGGAAAAGACGCTGACCCATTACCGCGCCACGCCGCAGGGTCTTGAAGAGCGCATCCTCCCCAATACCTCCGCTCGTCCCGCTGAATAACCCCCATCAGGAGACATACCCCCATGCTACGTCGTCATCTGCTCGCCGCGCCGGCCTTGGCCGTATTGCCGCGCTTCGCCGTTGCGCAATCTGATCAGCGGCCCGCGATCACCATCGCGGTTCAGAAGATCGTCAACAGCAACACGCTCGAAGTGCTGCGCGAACAATCCAATGTGGGGGAGCGGGTCTTCTTCACGTCTCTATGGGAAGGCCTGATTGGCCGGAATTGGCGTGGTAATCTGGAATCAATGCCCGGCTTGGCCACTGAATGGCGCCGCATTGATGACCGCACGGTGGAGCTGTCCCTGCGCCGTGGTGTGCGTTTCCACAATGGCGATGAAATGACAGCCGAGGACGTTGTGTTTTCCTTCGGGCCAGAGCGGATGTTTGGCACGGGTACGCCAGGTACGCCTGCGGCAGGCACGTTGTTCGCGCGCATTCCAGGCCAGGGCACCCAGGGCAAGGAATTGCCGCCGGAGGTGGTTGCCGTAGCACGCCGCAATTGGCCAGCACTTGAAAAGGTTGAGGTTGTGGATCGCTACACCGTGCGGTTTATCAATCGGACGCCCGATGTGACTTTGGAAGGCCGCCTTGCGCGTTATGGCAGCGATATCTGTTCGCGCCGTGGTTTCATGGAAGCGGGAAGCTGGCTTGATTGGGCACGTAAGCCCATCACCACCGGACCCTATATGGTCACGGAATTCCGCCCCGATGTGTCGCTGACGCTTGTGGCGCATGATCAATATTGGGGCGGGCGTCCGCCGCTTCGCCAAATTCGCTTTGTCGAAGTGCCGGAAGTGGCGTCTCGGTTGAATGGTCTGCTTTCCGGTGAATATCAATTCGCGTGTGATATGCCGCCTGATCAAATTAGCAGCATTGAACGCAACCGGGCCTTTGAAGTGCAGGGTGGCACTATCCTCAATCATCGCCTGACCGTGTTTGACAAGAACCACCCGCAATTGCGTGATCCGCGCATTCGTCGCGCCATGACACATGCCATTGATCGGCAAGCGATTGTGGACAGCCTTTGGGCCGGGCGCACGGTGGTGCCGAAAGGTCTGCAATGGGAATATTACGGCGAAATGTTCCAAGCTGATTGGTCGGTGCCTGCCTTCGATCTGAATGAGGCGCGTCGCCTGCTGCGGGAAGCGAACTATCGCGGCGATCCCATCCCCTATCGCCTGCTGAACAACTACTACACCAACCAAAATGCTACGGCGCAGATATTGGTGGAGATGTGGCGCCAAGCGGGGCTTAACGTGCAGATTGAGATGCGCGAAAACTGGGCGCAGATATTCTCTCGTGAAACGCCGCGTGCAGTGCGCGATTGGTCCAATAGCGCGCCCTTCAATGACCCTGTTTCCTCCATCGTCAACCAGCATGGACCGCGCGGCCAGCAACAGCAGGTCGGCGAATGGACGAACGAGGAGTTCAATCGTCTATCGGGTGAACTGGAAACCAGCACGGATCGCCCGCGTCGTCGCGCCGTGTTCCGCCGCATGCTTGAGATTGCGGAGCGTGAGGATCCTGCCTTCACGGTGCTTCATCAGAACGCGACCTTCACCGCGAAGCGCCGTGACACCCCCTGGAAGGCAAGCCCTGCTTTTGCCATGGATTTCCGGCCAGGCAATTTCGGGAGCTAAGGCCATGATGCTTCGCCGTCATTTGTTGAAGGCGCCTGCAGCGCTTCTTGCTGCGCCGCTTTCCACCCCCGCGCTGGCGCAGGCCGATACACGCCCGGTGATCAGCATCGCGGTGCAGGAGATCACGACAAGCAATATGCTTGAGATGATCGCTGAGCAATCCAATGTCGGCACACGCATCTTTCGGAATTTTGTTGAACCCTTGGTGGATACGGACTGGGTCGGCGATATGTCGCTCCAGCCCGGGCTTGCCACCAGTTGGCGCCGAATCAGTGACAGTGTTGTTGAATTCTCGCTCCGCCGTGATGTGCGTTTCCATAATGGGGACGCCTTCACCGCTGAGGATGTGGTGTTTTCCTTTGGGCCGGATCGGATGTGGGGCGGTGGACCGCTCGGCAAGGAACCGCCCCCGGGCGCTCGGCAGATTTCACGTCGCAGCTTTCCCGGCTTTGAGCGCATGGAAGTGGTGGACAGCCATACCGTGCGGCTTATCAATAAGACGCCAGACCTGACGCTTGAAGGCCAGATGGCGCGCACGGCGAGTGTCATCGCCAATCCCCGCGCCTTTGCCGCCGCACGCAGCTGGCAGGATTGGGCGCGACGCCCAATCGGCACCGGGCCCTATATGGTTACGGAATTCAGCCCGGATCGCATTCTGGTTCTTGACGCCTTCGATGGGCATTGGGCTGGCCGGCCGCCTATCCGTCGCCTTCGTTTTATTGAAATCCCTGAAGTATCAGGCCGCATCAATGCGCTGCTTTCGGGTGAGGTGGATTTTGCCTGCGATATTCCACCCGATCAGATCGCCACAATCGAACGCAATCCGCGGTTCGAAGTGGCCGGCGGCATCATCAACAACACGCGGATCATGGTATTCGACAAGACCCATGCCGTGCTTTCAAATCCACTGATCCGCCGGGCGCTCACGCATAGCATTGATCGGCAGGCGATTATTGATGCGCTATGGGGTGGTCGGGTGAATATCCCGCGCGGGCTCAACTGGGAATATTATGGGGACATGTTCATCCCGGAACATGAAGTGCCACGCTTTGACCTTGCAGAAGCCCGGCGCCTGCTGCGGGAGGCCAATTACCGTGGTGAGCCTATCCCTTACCGTGCCCTCAACAACTACTACACCAATCAAACGGCCACAGCACAGATCCTTGTGGAAGGCTGGCGCGCCGCCGGGCTGAATGTGCAGCTTCAGATGCAGGAAAATTGGGGTCAGATTACCGCCCGCACACCCACACGCGCCATACGCGATTGGTCACAAACCGCGTCCCTACCAGATCCGGTCGCGCAAATTGTGCCAAATTGGGGGCGCAACGGCGCCACCTGGAATAATGGCGAATGGCGCAATGATGAATTTGCCGCGCTGGGCGACTCGCTGCAATCGAGTGTTGATCAGGCAGCGCGTCGCCAAGCCTGGGCACGTATGCTGCAAATCGTCGAGCGGGAGGATCCCGGCTATACGGTGCTGCATCGCAACGGAAACTTTACCGCCAAACGCCGTGATATCCGCTGGAAAGCTGCCCAGAGCTTCGTGATGGATTTCCGTGCCTCAAATTGGGGAGCCTGAACCATGCTGATTTCTCGTCGTGCCGCTTTGTTGGCACCTGGCCTTCTTGCAGCGCCGGCAATTGCGCAATCCGACAATCGCCCGATCCTCACCATCGCGGTGCAACGGCTTTCGAATTCGAACACCTTCGAACCGCCGCGTGAGCAATCCAATGTCGGCTTTCGCATCCATGGCCTTTATGCCGAACAATTGATTGGCACGGATTGGCTGAACAATGCGGCCCTGGTGCCCGGATTGGCCACGTCTTGGAAGCGGGTGGATGCGCGAACGCTGGACCTGACCCTGCGGCAGAATGTGAAGTTCCATGACGGCAGCGTTCTAACGGCTGAGGATGTCGTCTTTTCCTTTAATGAACGCCTTTTTGGCACCCAAGGTGCAACCGGTGCTGGGCGCAGCACAGTGTTGGCCGGCACCGCAACAAAGGAACCGCCCGCAGAAGTCATTGCTGTTGCTCGGCGTACCTATCCTGGGCTTGAGCGGATTGAGATCCTGGATCGGCAGACCATCCGTTTTGTCAATCGGCAGCCTGATGTCACGCTCGAAGGCCGCATCGCCCAAAGCGTTGGTGCAATACTGTCTCGTGCAGCCTTTGCGCGGTCCGATAGCTGGCTTGCCTGGGGCCGTGCGCCGATTGGCACCGGCCCCTATCGTATCGCAGAGTTCCGGCCCGATACGCTTCTGGTGCTTGAAGCGCATGATGAGTATTGGGGCGGGCGTCCACCGGCGCGGCGGCTGCGCCTGGTTGAAGTGCCTGAGGTTTCCGGGCGTCTCAATGGGCTTTTCTCCGGCGAGTATGATTTCGCCTGCGACGTGCCGCCAGACCAGATAGCGGTGGTGGAGCGCAATCCCCGATTTGAGGTATTGGGCAGCCCCATCAACAATATACGCAAGCTCGCCTTCGACAAGACCAATCCCGTGCTTGCTGATGCGCGGGTTCGCCGTGCCATGACCCATGCCATTGATCGCAAGGTTTTGGTGGATGCGCTTTGGGCTGGGCGGACAAAGATCCCGCGCGGCATGCAAATGGAAAGCTATGGTGAGATGTATCTGGCGGATTGGGAAAACCCCCGCTTTGATCCGACCGAGGCGCGCCGACTTCTCCGTGAAGCCAATTATCGTGGCCAGCCCATTCCGTATCGTCTGCTCAACAACTACTACACCAATCAGGTTTCCAACGCGCAGATCATGGTTGAGATGTGGCGCAGTGTCGGCATCAATGTTGTGATCGAGATGAAGGAGAATTTCGCGCAGGTGACTGAACGCTCACCCGGGCGCGGGGTGCGGGATTGGTCCAATACCTCTGTCTTCGGTGATCCGGTTGCCGGAATTCTGCGGGCCTATGGTCCGCGCACGGAAGCAGAGCGCACGGGCGAATGGGCCAGTGAGGATTTCAACAAGATTTCTGCCGCATTTGAAGCGGAAACCGATGTCGCCCGCCGGCGGGAATTGTTCCGCCGCTTGCTCACGCTCGTTGAACGGGACGACCCGGGCTATATCACGCTGCACCACGCGGCAGCCTTTACGGCCAAAAGGCGCGACATTGCCTGGCGCGCTTCTTCAGGTTGGGCGATGGTGTTTGGCCCCGGTAATTTGCGCGTGGGCGCATGATGCAGCTGGTTCGCCTTTCAGGGCTTTCCGTTTCTTTCGATGGCGCGCAGGCTCTGCGCGGCATTGACCTTTCCATCAGGAAAGGGGAAGCCGTTGGGCTTGTGGGCGAAAGCGGCTGCGGCAAATCTGTCACTTGGTTGGCGGCGCTCGGCCTGCTGCCCGCCAAGGCGCGCATCAGCGGTAGTGTGTTGCTGGAAGGCCAGGAATTGATCGGCGCGCCGCCCGCCACCCTGGAACGCGTGCGCGGTGGGCGTATCGCGATGATCTTCCAGGATCCGGCGAGCAGCCTTAATCCCGTGCACCGCATTGGCAAACAGATCACGGAAGCCCTGACACTGCACCGGAGCATGACCGGCAGCGTGGCCCGTGCCGAAGCGAAGCGGCTGCTGGATCTTGTTGGCATTCCGGATGCCGCACGGCGGTTGGATGCCTACCCGCATGAACTATCCGGTGGGCAAAACCAACGTGTCATGATTGCCATTGCGCTTGCGGGGCAGCCCGAATTGCTGGTGGCGGATGAACCGACCACGGCCCTGGATGTGACCATCCAGGCGCAAATCCTTGAACTTCTGCAAGATTTGCGGCGGCAACTGGGCATGGCCTTGGTCTTGATCAGCCATGATCTTGGCGTTGTTGCCGAAGCCTGTGAACGTGTGGCGGTAATGTATGCGGGGCGCATCGTTGAAGAAGCGCCCGTTACGCACCTGTTTTCGGCTGCCGCGCATCCTTATACGCAGGGCTTGCTTGGCGCGCTGCCGCCGATGGATGGGCCGCGCCGCCGCCTTGCGGCAATACCTGGTGGCGTGCCGGAGCCTTGGGCCATGCCGCCAGGCTGTGCCTTCGCGCCACGCTGTGGATTTCGCGCCAGTGCTTGCGATGCGGCGATGCCCGAATTGAGCAGCCTTGCCGAGAATCATCGCGCGGCCTGCATAAGGGTCGTGCAAACCGCCTTGCCGCGTGAAAGTCTTCCTGCATGAAACCCGGCGGCATATTGCTCAACGCTGAAGGTCTTGTGCGACGCTATGCGATGCGGCGTGGTGTATTCGGCCAGGCGGTCGAGGTGCGGGCCGTGGATGGCGTATCGCTCCGCTTGGAACGTGGACGCACCCTTGGCCTTGTTGGTGAATCGGGCTGTGGCAAATCCACCACGGGGCGTCTGGTGCTTGGCATGGAAAGCCCCGATGCGGGCCGCGTCAGCTTTGACGGCATGATCATGCCGCAGCCAGGCAGCCAGGCGTGGCGGAAGCTGCGTGCACGCATGCAAATGGTGTTTCAGGACCCCTTGGGGGCCTTGGATCGCCGATTGCCGATCGCCACCCAGATCGCCGAACCACTCGACATCCATGGCATAGGCGCTGCTTCGGAACGCTCCGACCGGGTGGAAACACTGCTGCGCGCCGTTGGCCTGCGGCCGGATCAGGGCGCGCGTTATCCGCATGAACTTTCTGGCGGCCAACGCCAGCGCGCGGTGCTTGCGCGGGCCCTGGCGACCGATCCCGCCTTGCTGGTCTGTGATGAACCCATCAGCGCGCTTGATGTTTCAATCCAGGCGCAGGTGATGAACCTCCTGCTAGACTTGCAGGAACAATTCGGCACAGCGATGCTTTTTGTGAGCCATGATCTGCGTGCCGTCAGGCAAGTAAGCCATCGCGTCGCGGTCATGTATCTTGGTCGCATTGTGGAAGAGGGGGAGCCCGATGCAGTGCTGCATGATCCGGCACACCCCTATTCGCGCGCGCTGGTTTCCGCCATCCCGCACCCTGGGCGCTCAGGGCAGCGCATGGTCCTGCAGGGCGACCCACCGAACCCGGCCGATCGGCCAACGGGCTGCGCCTTTCATCCGCGTTGCCCGGTTGCCAATAGCCTTTGTGCGCGTGAAGCGCCCGCATTGAAGCCCCGCGCGGATGGGCGGCTCATCGCCTGCCATGTCGCGCATGGAGAAATTGCCGCGGGACAAGGTTTCGCCGGGCAGGAGGCCGCCTGAATGCTTCGCTTCATTGCCACGCGCTTTGCCCGCGCCGCGCTTACCATCGCAATGGTGGTGACCTTTGCTTTCATCGTGCTGCGCCTTTCCGGCGATCCGGCGCAGATCATCATGGGGGCGGATGC
>Ga0079301_1000430_pt1 | contig 20045 bp, 22 predicted proteins | sample Wag4_2014_7_11_3_FD_74797 | JGI IMG/M metagenome (GOLD analysis project Ga0079301, IMG submission 74797) | Fresh water mixed with fracking chemicals microbial communities from Ohio, USA - Utica-2 Time Series FC 2014_7_11 | ecosystem: Engineered > Industrial production > Chemical products > Input... | reverse complement strand
GCGGTGTTCCAGGCGGTGTGGGCGTTGCGCTGCACGATGCGGTAGGCGTCCTCGCGGCTGATGCCGGTCTCGACCAGGGCCAGCAGCACCCGCTGGCTGAACACCACGCCGCCATAGACGTTCATGTTGCGGGCCATGTTCTCGGGGTAGACCCCCAGGCCCTGCACCACGGCGGTCATCTCGCGCAGCATGAAGTGCAGCGTCACCGAGCAGTCGGGCAGCATCATGCGCTCGACCGAGCTGTGACTGATGTCGCGCTCATGCCACAGGGCGCAGTTCTCGAGGGCAGCGACCACATAGCTGCGCAGCACCCGGGCCAGGCCGCTGATGCGCTCACTGCGGATCGGGTTGCGCTTGTGGGGCATGGCCGAGCTGCCCTTCTGCCCTTTGGCGAAGTTCTCTTCGACCTCGAGCACGTCGGTGCGCTGCAGGTTGCGGATCTCGGTCGAGAACCGCTCCAGCGCGGCACCGACCAGGGCCAGGGTCTGCACGTATTCGGCATGGCGATCGCGGGCGATCACCTGGGTGCTGGCGGTGTCGACCGCCAGGCCCAGCTTGGCGCAGGCGATCGCCTCGACCCGCGGGTCGGTGTTGGCGTAGGTGCCCATGGCACCGGAGATCTGGCCGACGCTGACCACCGTTTCGAGCCGTTCCAGCCGTTCGCGGTTGCGCTCGACTTCGGCCAGCCAGCCCGCCAGCTTGAAGCCGAAGGTGATCGGTTCGCCGTGGATGGCATGGCTGCGGCCGATCATCACCGTGCCTTTGTGTTCTCGGGCCAGGCTGCGGATGGCGTCTGCCAGCCTGTCAAGCTCGCTGCGCAGCACCTGGACCGAGGCCTTGAGCTGCAGGGCCAGGCCGGTATCGAGCACATCCGAGCTGGTCATGCCCACGTGGATGTAGCGCCCGGCATCACCCACGTGCTCATTGACGTTGGTCAGAAAGGCGATCACGTCGTGGCGCACCTCAGCCTCGATCTCGAGGATGCGCGCGACGCTGAAGGCGGCCTTGGCCTTGATCGTGGCGACCGCTTCGGCCGGCACGTTGCCCAGCTCGCAGTTGGCCTCGGTGGCCGCGATCTCCACATCCAGCCAGCTCTGGAATTTGGCCTCTTCGCTCCAGAGGTTGCCCATTTCGGGCAGGGTGTAACGCTCGATCAAGGCCGCCGCGGGCTCACAGTGAGACCCACTCTGCCTGAGGGGTCCTTCAGCTGGCGATGGTCAGGCGCCGGTGGGGGACTTCCCACTGGACCAGCTGGCCCCAGGCCTGCTGCCGCACCCAGCAGCGACCGCCCTTGCAGTGGATCAGCTGAAACGGGGGCAGGTCGTCGGGCTGGTTGACCAGGCGCACAAAGCTGCCGGGGGGCAGCAGTTCGACCACGTTGTTCGGGGATGTGGCTTTGGAGCGGATGCAGGCCATGGCGCTGGCAAGGGTGCCCTGTTGCTGCCCATCCTCTGGTCGTCTCTGTGCCCGGCTGAACTTTCACCGAATCTGTTCCGTTTCCTGTGTGGTTCGATGACGGAAGGCAAAGCTCTGTTGCCGCTCGGTCATGGCAAGCAAACAACGACTCGATCTCGAGCTGGTGGCCAGGGGGCTGGTGGCGAGTCGGCAGCAGGCCCAGCAGCTGATCCGGGCGGGCCTGGTGCGCAGCGGTGATCAGGTGCTCGACAAGCCCGGAACCGAGGTGCGACCCCAGACGCCGCTGCAGGTGCAGGCCCAACCCCGCTTTGTCTCACGCGGAGGCGACAAGCTGGCGGCCGCGCTTGAGGCGTTTGCGCTGCCGGTGGCGGGTCGCGTCTGCCTCGATGGGGGGATCTCGACCGGTGGCTTCAGTGATTGCCTGCTGCAGGCGGGTGCCAGCCTCATCTACGGGGTCGATGTGGGCTACGGGCAGACGGCCTGGAGCCTGCGCAGCGATCCACGGGTTGTGCTCAAGGAACGCACCAACCTGCGCCACCTGACCCCTGAGCAGTTGTTCAGCCCAGGGGCCCCGCGCCCTGATCTGGCCGTCGCCGATGTGTCCTTCATCGCGTTGGCCCTGGTCCTGCCGGCTCTGCTGGGATTGATGCAGCCCCTGGACCAGCAGACGAGTCGCGACCTGGTCCTGCTGGTCAAACCCCAGTTCGAGGTGGGTCGCGAGCGTGTCGGCAAGGGTGGTGTGGTGCGCGATCCCGTCGCCCACCGCGAGGCGATTGCAGGCGTGATCGAGACCGCTCAGGGACTGGGGCTGGTTGCCACCGGGTTGATTGCCTCGCCGATCACGGGACCGGCGGGCAATCACGAGTACCTGCTGTGGTTGCAGCCCGATGGCTGGATGACGTCAGCGGCAGCTTCGAAGCCTGCGCTGACCTCTGAGCACATCGCCGCGTTGGTGGCACAGACCCTGACGCCCGCCTGACCCCAGATCTTCCAGGCTCAGATCGCCGCGCTGCCGGCCTCACCGGTGCGGATGCGGATCACGGCATCGACGCTGCTGACGAAGATCTTGCCGTCACCGATTTCGCCGGTGCGAGCCGCATCCTGAATCGCACTGACCACGGTGTCCACCTTGTCGTCATCAACCACGATTTCGAGTTTCAGCTTCTGCAGAAACTCCACTGTGAACTCCGAACCCCGGTAACGCTCCACCTGGCCTTTCTGACGGCCAAAGCCGCGCACTTCGCTGACGGTCATGCCCACGATGCCGGCATTGACCAGAGCGATCTTGACGTCCTCGAGCTTGAAGGGGCGGATGATGGCCTCGACTTTTTTCATGGGAGCTGGGCGGTCAGTGGTTGGACTGGCAGGGCCATCTCACCCGAGCCTGGATCCTGCAGACGTAGCCATTGTTACTGCTTTTCCGCCAGGAGCGCTGCGCAGCAGTCGGATGCCGCTGCCTACAGTTGCAGTTGGTTTCAATCTGACGTGACCGCGATTCCTGCTGATCAGACCCGCACACCGCTTTACGGCGAACGTGCCATTGCCGAAGCCGAACTGATCTGCTTTGACAACCCGCGGCCTGGGCGCCCTTACGAGGTTTCGATCGAACTGCCCGAATTCACCTGCAAATGTCCCTTTTCGGGTTATCCCGATTTTGCGGTGCTGCGGCTTCTTTATCAGCCCGGTCCCCGTGTGCTGGAGCTCAAGGCCATCAAGCTCTACATCAACAGCTATCGCGATCGCAGCATCTCCCACGAAGAGGTCGCCAATCGGATTCTCGATGACCTGGTCCAGGCCTGCGATCCCCAGTGGATGCAGCTCGAGGCGGACTTTCATCCGCGCGGGAACGTTCATACGGTCGTCCGGGTGAGCCACGGCAGTCGCCTGCCCTGCTGACCGCGTGTCTGCCCCGGACTAAAGCTGTTGCAGAAGCTGCGGCAGCTCACCGGCGAAGGCGGTCAGGTTGCGGTTGCACAGACCTGCCACATGCAACCGACCTTCGCTGCCGCTGCCTTCGCTGATCGCCCAGAGCTGGCGGGTTGCCACCAGACTCAGGGCTCCACCGGCCAATGCCAGTCCGAACCCGCCATAGACCAGGGGCACCCCTGGATCCCGTTTGAGCAGGATGCCGCTGGCCGGCAGCACCGAGGCCACCCGGATCGGCAGACCATCAACGTCGAGCGGATCGCCGGCGATGCTGATCTGCCCCAGGGACTGTCCATCGGGGCCGAACACATCGACCGGGCCGCTTTCGCTGCTCAACAGCAGCAGCACCGGTTGGCTGCCATCCGGACGGGTCGGCAGCACCAGGCCCCAGATCTGTTCGCCCAGCTGGGGAAAACTCTGCAGCGGCAGCTCCAGCACAGGGCTGCGGCCGAGCTGAACCCCGATTGCCGCCAGGGCCCAGTCGGCCTGGTACAGCGTCATGCCGCGAAACCGCAGCGGGTGATTGACGCTGATGGCAGCCGCCTTGAGCAGGGTTCCGTTGTCGCTGCCTGGGCCCTCGGACGGTTGCAGCAGCCGCAGCTGTGAGCTGAACTGCTCGGGCCTGCCGGCGGGATCGCGCTGCACCGCAAAACTGTCCAGGGCCAAGGTGAGTTGGCTCTGGCCGCGACGATTGAGCAGCTCCAGGGTGCGCCCCGGCGCCAGAAACTGCTCGCTGCGCTGTCCGGCCAGGCTGCCCCAGGCCGCCCCCACCAGCAGCAGCACCAGACCGGCATGGACCAGCAGCGGTCCGATCCGGCCGACGATGCCGCGACGGGCCGCCAGCCGTTCGGACTGGCGCCGCAGCTGCCAACCCTGCCGGCGCAGCAGCGCCTCGAGGGCATCGAGTTGCCCGCTCGGGGCGCTCGAGTTCAGGGTCTGGGCCACGCTCAGCTTGCTGAGCTGCCGGGGTTGGTTGTAATCCACCCAGCGCAGGGCTGCCTGCAAAGCCGGCCACTGACGGCGCCAGCTGCAGACCAGCAGGGCCAGCCCCAGGGCTGCCAACAGCGCCAGAAACCAGGAGCTGCTGTAGATGTGATCGAGCTGCAGCCGCAGCACCCAACCGCCGTTGACCAACCCCAGCCAGGGTTGCGGGTCGTACAGCTGGTGATAGAAGTCTTCGGTCTCCTGCTGCGGAATGGCAGTGCCGACCCCGCTGGCGATGGCGATCACCACCAGCAGACCGATCGCCAGGCGGAGGTCCGAGATCACGGCCAGCAGCCGTTGCAGGACTTTCATGGCCAGTAGGCGGCAAGGGTGAGCCCACCGCACAGCAGCAGCAGCACGCCGCTGATCGGGGGAACCCAACGACCGGCGGCCCGCAGGTCGAGCAGCCTCGGCAGGCTGGCGGCAGCCGTTCCGGCCAGCAGCAGCGGCATGACCTGACCCGCACCAAAGCTGGCCAGCAGCAGGGTGCCCATCAGCGGCCGTCCTGCCTGGGCCATCCAGCCCAGCAGCACCGCCAGCACGGGGGTGGTGCAAGGGGTGGCGGCCAGGCCGAAGGCCAGGCCCGCCGCGATCGGGGCCAGGGGCGTCGGCACCGATCGGCGCCAGCGCTCGGGATCGGGCCCCGTCGGCAGACGCAGGCGGATCACGCCCAGCAGTTGCAGGCCCATGATCACGGCCAACAGCGCCACCAGCACCGGCACCAGTCCTGGAATCTGTCCGTAGATGCGGCCGAGCAGGGCGCTGCTGAGGCCGAGCCCCATCAACGCCAGCACGATGCCGACCACGAAGCTCAGGCTCCGTTGCCAGGCCGGTTGTTCGTCAGCAAAGCCAGCCAGGTAGGCCAGGGTCACCGGCAGCAGTGACAGCGAGCAGGGGCCCAGGCTGGTCAGCAGACCGGCGGCAAAGACCACCGCAAGGGTCACGGGACCGGGGGCCCCCAGGGAGCTCTGCAGCAATGTTTCTGCCTGTCGAGCCCAGTCAGCCAGAACAGGCGCGGTGCTTGCCATCGCCCGCAGCCTATCGCCTCAGCGCGCCGGTCTGGGGCTGCGGCGCCGACCGCCTGTCAGGCCGCTGGATTCCAGGCTGCAGCGCATCAGCAGGCCTGCGATCAACAGGCTCGCCATCAACGAGTTACCGCCATAGCTGATCATCGGCAGCGGCAGGCCTGTGGTGGGCATGGCGCCGCTGGCCACGGCGATGTTCAGAATCGCCTGTCCGACCAGCAGCGTTGTGCAGCCGATCGCCACCAGTCTCTGTTGGTTGCTGCGGCAGGCGATGGCCACCCTCAGACCGACAAAGCCGAACAAACACAGGAACAGCAACAGCACCACCGATCCGATGAAGCCGAATTCCTCGGCAAAAACCGCGAAGATGAAGTCGGTGGACTGGATCGGCAGGTACTGCAACTTCTGGGTCGACAGTCCGAACCCCTCGCCCAGCACGCCACCGGAGCCGATGGCCATCAGGCTTTGCACCAGCTGATAGCCGTCTCCCTGGGCATCGACCCAGGGGTTGAGAAACGAGGTGACCCGCGTCCTCTGGTAGTCATTGCTGAGGATGCTGGTCACTCCGACCAGAACCCCTGATCCCGCCGTGCCCAGCAGCAGTGGCAGGGAGATGCCGCTGGCCAGGGCCATCAGCCACAACAGCATCCCGGTCAAAGCAGCGGTGCTGAGGTTGGGTTGTTTGAGGATCAACAGGATCAGCGCCCCGAACACCCCCAGCCACAGCAGTTTCTGGTCAGAACTGGTGCGTTTCCAGTGGGCGAACAAGGCGGCCCCCTGCAGGATCACGAAGGGCTTGATCAGCTCGGAGGGTTGCAGCTGGATTGGCCCCAGCACCAGCCAGCGGCTGGCCCCATTGACCGTGCTGCCGACCACCAGGGTTGCGGCCACCAGCAGCACACCCACGAAGAGCATCATGGGAGACAGCTGCAGCCAGCGGCGAATGCTGGTGCGCAGAGCCAGCCACAGCAAGGACCAGCTGACCCCCATCCAGATCAGTTGGCGTTTGAGGTAGTAGGCGGCATCACCCATTTCCCGTTCGGCCACCCACCAGCTGGCCGAGGTCAGCACCAGCACACCCACCAGGCTCCACAGGGCCACCATGGCCAGCAACAGGCGAGCCTCGGCAGGCCAGAGATGCCACGGGATCGGCAGCGACAGCCGGGAACCGGGTGCGCTCGCAGCGGAGCGGATGTCTGTCCGGCTTGGCACTGACGCTGCGGTTCGGACCACGGAGGGGAGGTTGAACGACCTATTGAGAGCCATGGCGGCTCCCTTGTCGAGGGGCAGACACAAAAAGACCCGGTCAAGCCGGGTCCTGGTGGTCAAAACGAAAGTGGATCAGTTGCCGCAGCTTTGCTGCCGACGACCGGTGACCAATTCGACTTTGAGGATCTTGCCCCCCTGTTTCATGATTCGCTGTTGCTCAGCGAACCAGCTTTCGTAGGGAACCCACTTGGTGAAGTAGGTGTTCTGAAGCTCACGCTGGCTGCGCACCTTTTCGGGGCAGGGGATGCAGGCCGTGACTTTAAAGAGCCGCATGGATGGTCCTCAAACAGAGTGTGCGGCGATCAGTTGCCGAGGCCGGAACAGATGTAGTCGAAGTAGACGGCCATTTCGCGACCTGCGTCAGGACCAACCAGGGAAGCGGTGCTTTCCTTCATGGCCTGGATCGACTGCACCGTGGCACCGATGGGAACGCCCAGGGAGTTGTAGGTCTCCTTGAGGCCATTCAGGACGCGCTCGTCGAGAATCGAGGTGTCACCGGCCAGCATGGCGTAGGTGGCGTAGCGCAGGTAGTAATCCAGGTCGCGGATGCAGGCTGCATAGCGACGGGTGGTGTACATGTTGCCGCCCGGACGGGTGATGTCCGAATACAGGAGCGACTTGGCAACGGCATCTTTGATGATGGCCGAAGCATTGGCACTGATGGTGGCTGCAGCCCGAACCCGCAGTTCGCCACTGGCGAAATACTGCTCGAGGCGGCCCATGGCGGAACCGTCAAGATACAGGCCCTGAACGTCGGCCTGATTGATGACGTTGGTGATGGCGTCTTGCATGAGTTCTGCTGTTAGGCGTTGGAAGGAAGGGGAGCGTGCAGCCTCAGGAGAGGGCGCCGACCACGTAGTCGAAGTAGAAACCGGCTTCCTCAGCGTCGGCACCGGTCAGCAGGCCCATGGCCACGTTCTTCATTTCACGAACGGACTCGGCCATCGCCTCGAGGGGAGTGCCCAGGGAGCGATACATCTCCTTGGCGCCGATGATGCCGATCTCTTCGATCGGGGTGACATCACCTGCAACCAATCCGTAGGTCACAAGGCGCAGGTAGTAGTCCATGTCCCGCAGGCAGGACGCGGTCATCTCCTCGCCGTAGGCATTGCCGCCAGGGGAGATGACATCGGGGCGCTTCTGGAACAGAGCTCCGCCAGCGGTCTTGACGATGCGTTCACGACTCTCGCTCAGGACCTGGGCGACGCGCACACGGCGCTGGCCGGCAGCCACGAACGATTTGATCTGGTCGAGTTCGCCAGGGCTGAGATAGCGGGCTTCGGCGTCCGCGTTGATGATCGAGTTGGAGACGATGCTCATGCAGTTCTGCCTCGAAACAAGCGGTCACCTTGACGGAGACCGGTATCCGGTGGGTAAGGGAGGATCGGTGTTCCCGATCGCCGAATCATTCTGTGGCAGAGCCCACCACTACCCCTGTCCGCGGTAACAGTTCTTCACGGCCCCTTTGTTCGTCAGAGTCCTTGGCGTGCAAGGGATCTTGCTCGAATGGGTCCCGCTTGGGCTCAGCTCAGAAGCTGATTGATTTGCAGGCCTGAGTGACTGTGCTTCCCATTGCATGGTGTGACAATCGCTCCCTTTAATTTCGTTCACCCAACAACAAAAACCATCCCTGAAAATTGGTTTCAGGGATGGTTGCTGGTGAAGCCGTGTTGTGAGGTTGCAGGTCTGGATCCTGCAACTGGTTCAGATGGCGCCGTTGGGCTTGGGTGTCAAACCACCATTGCCGCTGTAAAGGCTGGCGGTGCGATTGACCGTGCTCAGAGGGATGCCATCGGCAGTGTTCATGCCCTTGAGGTAAGGAACCTGGTCCTGTCCGAAGGACTGACCATACTCGGTGCTGTTGAGCAGGTCCTCGATTGCGGTCCGCAAGCCAGACCGGACCCGCAGTGACAGAAACCGGCTGGTTTCGGCAGGCTGAGCCGCCCGACCGAGCAGGGCAAGCGACGCGGCTGCCGCGGCCCGCAGCGGGGCCATGCGGTTGAGGCGCTGGGCAAACAGATCACTGGTGGCGACCCGGGCGATGAAGCCGGCCATGCTGAGCTGGCCATCGCGCAGTTGTGACTCGGCATCGGCCAGGCGTTCAGCGGCCAGGGGGACCCTGTTCAACAGCTGCCGGTAGGCCGCGTCGATCGCTGCCTGAACCTGGGCGGTGGTGGCACCGGCGGGCAGTTCGATCGCCTTGCCGAGGCTGCGGCGACGGGAAAACCCCTGGGGTTGCGACGGCTTCAGGGCCGAGACCATCGCCTGACCGGGTTGGCGGGCCAGACCGCTCGCACCGCTGCTGACGGTGGCGCTCCAGCTTGTTCCGAGGGCCAGAGGTTGCCCCGGTGTGCGAGCCGGGCTCGTGGCGGCCGGAGCGCCGCGCCATTGGGGCGTGCCCGTGGGGCGCCAGCGGCGGCTCGGCAGTGGCAGCTCACGAATGCTGGCAGGTCCGTCGGTCGTGGCCTGGGCCTTGGGTTGGACCTGGCCGCCGCTGAGCTTGGCCGACCAGCCGCCCACGATCACCCGACGCTGGTCGGGCAGATTGCGGTCGGTCAGATCACCGGTGGTTCTGAGCTGCCGGCCGGCGTTGACGTCGGGTCGCACACCGGCAGGGTCGGCATAGGCGGCAGGGTTGAAGCGACTGCGCAGCGCCGGGACGCGGCGGGCATTGCGGTCGGCAGGGGTGATGAAGCGCTCGTAGGGGACGGTGTCCTCGCCAAAGCAGCTGGTGTATTCGCGGCTGCACAGCATGGCTTCGACGACGCCATAGAAACCCTTGCGGGCAGCGGTGTCGAAGTAGGCATCGATTTCCCAGCGGCCAAAGGTGGGTCGGCCCAGCAGACGCCGATGCATCACCTCGATCGCCTTGGTGATGTACAGGCCGCTCCAGTAACGGCGCCGGAAGGCATCGCTGCGAGCCACCTGGCGCACGAACTCGCGCAGGCTGATGTCGCCGTTCTCCAGCTTGATTTCGGCGACGGTGTTGCGCTCTCCGGCGTAGCCGGCGTTGCCCAGAACCTGGGCATAGACCGCGCGGATGACCGCCTGGGTGCTGGCTTCGGTGTTGCGCACACTGGGCTGGCCGCTGCGGCGGGGCACTGAATTGCCTCCGGTCGCGATCTGCTGAAGGCGAACGACCCTGGGGCCGACCCGACGGGGTTGGGCTGATCGGAACTGTGGGCTGTCCATCTGCCCGGGCTGGGAGATGCCATTGCCGATCAGGAGCCGGCGGCTGTCATAAGGGGCCGGCGCCGGCCGGGTGGCCACCGAGGCGGTACCTGAGGGAAAGATCGCTCCGTAGTTCAGAGCCAGCGGGTCATTGCCGCCGCCGTAGGCATGTTGATCGGGGAAGGCCTGTCGGTAGGAGGCGTAGAGCGTGACGTACTGGGGGGCCCCTTCAAATGGAGCGCTGAAGCGGAACAACTTGCGGTTCGATCCCCAGCCGGCACTCTCCTGGGCTTCTTCGCCAAGGTCGCGCAGGTAGGGCACCGTCTCTTCGCCGAAGACACGGGCGTATTCGATCGAGTTCACCAGGCAGTCGACCAGGCCTGGCAGGCCCTGGGCCGAGACGATGTCGAAGTAATAGGTGAACTCTTCGCGCGAACTGATGCCACGGCCAAGGAAATGGCGGAAGGCCAGCTCCACCGCGCGGCTGTTCGAGAAGCGCGCATAGAACTGATTGCGGTATTCCTTGCTGCGGCCCAGGGCGCGGATGAATTCCCGCATCGAGATGTCGCCCTGGCGCACCTGGGTGGCTTCGACCGGACAGGGGGTCTGGCTGTAGGCCTTGGCGATGTCACGCTCGAACACCTGCCGGTAGGCAGCACGGATCACCTCAGCCTTCTGGGCCCCACTCATGCGGGGTTTCATCACATAGCGCTGGCGACCTTCGGCGGCCAGGGCATAGGTGGCCGGCAGCTGCAGACCCTGGTTGACGGGGCTGCCGAGACGCTGGCGGGTCGACGGCATCGGCACCGCCAGCTCCTGCAGGAGCACGTTGAAGCAATCGATCACCAGCTGGCGAGCCTGGGGCTGGTCCTTGAACAGGGCGGCCGATGCGGCACGCATTTCCTGCAGAGCCACGTTGGTGGCAGCCAGGGAACAGGCCTTCTCGAGCACGTCGCGAAGGCCGCGGGTGTTGACCGCCAGGATGCTGGGATCGCCGGCCACCACGGCGTAACCGATGTAGCGCAGGAACCAGGCCATGTCGCGCAGTGACTTGCGCATCCGGTCATTGCCGTACCGGGCCACGCTGATCGGGCTGAAACCGGTCGGCAGGATCACGCGCACATCGGCGTCGCCGCCGGCACCTTCGAGCAGGCGGGTCAGAAAATTGCCGCCGCCGCTGGCTGCGGTGCCGCTGAACGTCTGCACCGACTGGGCAAAGGCGGCTTCATCCGCGGCCAGGGGGGTTGCCGAAGCGCCGGCCGCTGCCCCCTCGGGCAGATCCAGATACGAGAGCGGAGTACCACCGGCAAAGATGCGGTTGGCAGCCTTGGCCACGATCGCGGTGGCATTGGCTGACAGCCGGCGAGCTGCCTCAACCCGCAGGTTGCCGCTCTGAAAGAAGGTGATCAGGTTGTCGAGTTCACCCCGATCGGGAAAACGATCCTGTTGCTCGGCCTGACGGACGCTGGAGAGCGGCAGGGTGTCGTAGCGCTGGGGGCTGACCCTGGGGCTGCCGCTGCTGGCGGTCACGGTCATTGACAGGAGCGAACCGGGCTGGGCCACGTTACGGCTGGCCCCAAGGCCCACCGGGAGCGCATGAACAAATGTTTGCAGCCCGGTCCGTTTCCGGGTGGGGTTCCATGAAAAGCTCGCCGGCAACTGCATCAACGTCGTGCCCACCGACCTTCCCAGCGATGCGGCCACACCTGTGGTCAGCGCGTTCTATGACCGATTCCCCTATCCGGGGGATCCGCTTCAGGACGGCCCACCACCGGGATACAACTGGCGTTGGTGCGTCGACAGCGCCTGGGCGTTCGTCCACGGCTGTCTACCCGCGGATGGGGCGCCACGCCGTTGGCGGATTCTTGATGCCGGCTGCGGCACCGGTGTCAGCAGCGATTACCTCTGCCATCTCAACCCCGGCAGCAGTGTGCTGGCGGTGGACATCAGTGCCGGTGCACTGGCGGTGGCTCGCGAGCGCTGCCGCCGTTCGGGGGCTGCTCACCAGGTCCAGGATCTGCGCATCGAGCAGCGCAGCCTCCTTGATCTGGGGGATGAAGGTGCCTTCGACTACATCAATTCGGTCGGTGTGCTTCATCACCTGCACCAGCCCGAGGCGGGCCTCGAGGCCCTGGCGGCGCGGTTGCGCCCCGGCGGGGTGCTGCATCTGTTTCTGTATGCCGATGGGGGGCGCTGGGAGATTCAGCGCACCCAGCGGGCCCTGACCCTGCTCGGGGTCGGCACCGGCGCCGAGGGGCTGCGGTTGGGGCGGGAGCTGTTCGCCACCCTGCCCGAGACCAACCGTCTGCGCCGCCATCACCAGCAGCGCTGGGCCCTGGACACGACGGCGGACGCCAACTTTGCCGACATGTATCTGCATCCCCAGGAGTGCAGCTACTCGATCGAGCGGCTGCTGGCCTTCGTCGCTGGCAGTGGTCTGACCTTTGCCGGGTTCTCCAATCCGGAGGTCTGGGACCCGGCCCGCCTGCTGCAGGGCGAATTGCTCGAGCGGGCCATGGGATTGAGCGATGTGGAGCGCTGGCGCCTGGTCGAGGAGCTGGACCCCGACATCAGCCATCTGGAGTTCTTTCTGACCAAGGGCCAGGTGTCTCCTGCCGACTGGAACGAGGAGGCGGTCCTGCTCCAGGCCCATGGCGAACGGAACCGCTGCCTCTGGGGCTGGCCTTCGACCCAGCTGTTCGGCCCCGACCTGATGCCCCTGACACTCGAGAGCGGTGATCTGGCGCTGCTGCAGGCCTGGGAGCAGCACCCCGGGCTGTCCCTTGCCGCCCTGCCGTTGGATCAGGATGCCGCCGAGCGTTGCAGGCGCGTCAGGCAGCTGTTGAAGCAGCGGGTGCTGCTGTTGCGGGCGGTTGGGACCTGACCGCCGAAACGGCCTGGGGCAACTGCGCTCTGGGGTCTCCGTGATAGATTCCGCGCGCTTTTCGCACCGGGCAAGCTTGCAGGCAACCCTGGCCGCTGACACCGGCTCCCCGCCGGGCACCGTGCCGGCCGAAGCAGCTGACGTGGCGGCCTCCAGTCCCATGGAGGACTACCAACGTCTGCAGCGAAGGCTGTTGCTGGCGACCCTGGCCCTTTCGGTTCTGGTGAGCCTGCTCACCTGGCTTCGATTCGGGAGCGTGGCGGCCTGCAGTCTGCTCTTCGGAGCCAGCTGTGGATTGCTCTACTTGCGTTTGTTGGCCCGCAGCGTCGCCAGGTTGGGAGCTGATTCCCGTTCTGTCGGCCGGTTTCAGATTCTGGTCCCGGCCTTGCTGGTCATCGTCTGTGCCCGTGTCCCCGCTCTGCAGCTCCTGCCAGCTCTGGCCGGATTCGTGCTCTACAAGCCTGCGCTGCTGCTGCAGGCGTTCCTTGCCCCCTGAACCACCCAGACCCCATGGTTCCGCTGCCTCAGTTGCTTCCCCTCGCCGAGTTGGAAGTCGGCAAACAGTTCTACTGGCATCTCGGCAATTTCCATCTTCACGGCCAGGTTTTTCTGAGCTCGTGGGTGGTTATCGGGGCTTTGCTTGCCCTGGTTGTGGTGGGTACACGCTCCATGAAGCGCGACCCGCAGGGTGTTCAGAACCTGCTCGAGTTCCTGTGGACTTACCTCCGCGATCTGGCCCGCGAGCAGATTGGTGAAAAGGCCTACCGCGATTGGCTTCCTTTCATCGGTACCCTCTTCCTGTTCATCTTTGTATGCAACTGGGGAGGCGCGTTGATCCCCTGGAAGCTGATCGAGATTCCCAATGGGGAACTCGGGGCTCCCACCGCCGACATCAACACCACTGTGGCGATGGCCTTGCTGGTCTCACTGTCCTATTTCTACGCCGGACTGAGCCGCAAGGGTCTGCGTTATTTCGAGTATTACGTGGAGCCAACCCCGATCATGCTCCCGTTCAAGATCATCGAAGACTTCACCAAGCCGCTTTCGCTGTCCTTCCGTCTGTTCGGCAACATCCTTGCTGACGAACTGGTCGTCGGCGTACTGGCGTTCCTGGTGCCGGTGATCGTTCCCCTGCCCGCCATGTTCCTGGGCCTTTTCACCAGCGCCATCCAGGCCCTGATCTTTGCGACTCTCGCCGCGAACTACATCGGTGAGGCTGTCCACGAAGAGCACCACTGATCCGTTCCGCAGCTGATCGCGTTCCGGCGATCTGGCAAACTCGTCGCGCGCAGGTCCGGGTGGAACCGGGCCCGCTCCCCTTGGGAGTGTCCCGGGCGCGCTTCGCCGATTCCGCGCTCTCCCTGCGCTTCAACTCCTTCAACCCACCCTCCTTCCCAACAGGTTTCCACCCATGAGTGAACTGACCTCTGCCGCTTCCGTTCTGGCCGCCGCTCTGGCCGTGGGCCTGGCCGCCATTGGCCCTGGTATCGGCCAGGGCACCGCAGCCGGTCAGGCTGTCGAAGGCATTGCCCGCCAGCCCGAAGCCGAAGGCAAGATCCGCGGCACCCTGCTGCTGTCCCTGGCCTTCATGGAAGCTCTGACCATCTACGGCCTGGTGGTGGCTCTGGTGCTGCTGTTCGCGAACCCCTTCGCCGGCTGATCTCGGACCGGGGAGACCGGCTTTTCGAGGCCAGGTCTTCCCTGCTGATGGGGGCACCGCCACGCGGATGCCCCTGCTGCCGATTCACAGCTTGCGGATCTCCCTGATCCGTTGATGAATCCACCAACCTCCAGCGCTCTCCTGCGATGACCAGCTGGCTCCTGCTTGCCACTGCCGGTGCGGCCACCAGCGCACCAGAAGGAGGTCTGTTTGACCTCGACGCCACCCTGCCTTTGATGGCAGTTCAGGTGGTCGTACTCACCTTTTTGCTGAATGCCCTCTTCTTCCGCCCGGTTGGCCGGGTCGTCGAGGATCGCGAGGGCTTCATCACTCTCAGCCGCACTGAGGCCAAGCAGAAGCTTGCCCAGGTTCAACGTCTCGAAGCCGATCTGGCGGAGCAGCTCAAGGGTGCCCGTCAGGAAGCCCAGCAGCTCGTCGTCGAGGCTGAGCAGGAGGTCGACAAGCTCTATCGCGAAGCTCTTGCCCTGGCTCAGGCTGATGCCAATGCATCCAGGGAGCATGCCCGCCGTGAGATCGAATCGCAGCGTGAACAGGCTTTGGCTGCCCTCGGCAAAGAGTCGGACCGCCTCGGTGATCTGATCGTCAACCGTCTCCTGGCAGCCCAATGATTGCTTTTCTCACCACCTTGCCCCTGTTCGCCCATGGCGGGGGATTCGGCCTCAACACCAATATTCTTGACACCAACCTGATCAACCTGGTCATCGTGATCGGGGTTCTGGTCTGGTTCCTGAGGGGGTTTCTTGGTGGAATCCTTGAGCGCCGTCGCACAGCAATCCTGGCTGAGCTTCAGGATGCGGAAGCCCGGTTGAGCCAGTCCTCGGCAGCGTTGGACCAGGCCCAGCAGGATCTTGCGGCGGCGCAACGCAAGGCCGAGCAGATCCGCGCCGATGGCAAGGCCCGTGCCGCTTCCATCCGTGCTGAAAGCGAGTTGCGCACCATTGAAGAGATGGCGAGGCTCAAGCAGGAGGCCGTCGCCGATCTGAATGCCGAAGCGGCCCGCGTCACTGATCTTCTCCGCCGTGAGGCGGCACGCCAGGCGATCGACAAGGCCCTCAAGGTGTTGCCCGGCAAGCTGGACAGCGCGGCTCAGTCCCGTCTGCTCGACACGTCCATCGCCAATCTGGGGAACTCCTGATGCCACTCCTCAATTCCCTTGCCACCCCCTACGCCGAAGCGTTGCTTCAGGTGGCTGAATCACGCCAGGAGACCGATACCGTCGCCGCCCAGGCGCGTGAATTGCTCGTCCTGTGGCACAGCAGTGCTCAGCTGCGTGAGGCGATGGCATCGCCCGTGCTGGAACCCGAAGCCAAGAAGGCTGCTCTGGCGGCACTGTTTGACGGTCAGGTGACGGCGTCTGTTCAGAACCTGCTCAAGCTTCTGGCCGACCGTCAGCGGATCGCCGTTCTCGATGCCGTGCTCGAACGCTTTCTTGAGCTCTACCGCGAGCTTCGCCAGATCACCCTGGCGAAAGTCTCCTCGGCCACGCCCCTGAGCGACGAGCAGCAAGCCCAACTCAACCAGAAAGTGCAGGCGATCGCCGGCACCCAGGCCGTTGAGTTCGAGCTGAGTGTCGACCCCGCCCTGATCGGTGGGTTTGTCGTCAACCTGGGCTCCCAGGTGATCGATGCGTCCCTTGCCGGACAGGTCCGTCGCCTCGGACTTGCCCTGGCCAAGGTCTGACGCCTTCGCCGGCTGCGCTTTCCCCCACTTCTTCTTCGCCTCCTCCCCCATCGGCTCCCCCTGAGGGACTTCATCCCATGGTTTCCATCCGCCCCGACGAGATCAGCGCCATCCTCAAGCAGCAGATTGAGGACTACGACAAGTCTGTGTCTGTCAGCAACGTTGGCACCGTGCTGCAGATCGGCGATGGCATCGCCCGGGTCTATGGCCTGCAGCAGGTCATGGCCGGTGAACTGGTTCAGTTCGAAGACGGCACCGAAGGCATCGCCCTCAACCTCGAGGATGACAACGTCGGCGTCGTGCTGATGGGCGAGGGCCGCGGCATTCAGGAAGGCAGCACCGTCAAGGCCACCGGCAAGATTGCCGCTGTGCCCGTCGGCGACGCGATGCTCGGTCGCGTGGTCAACTCGCTCGGTCAGCCGATCGACGGCAAGGGTGACATCGCCACCACGGAAACCCGTCTGATCGAGTCGATGGCGCCTGGCATCATCCAGCGCAAGTCGGTGCACGAGCCGATGCAGACCGGCATCACGGCGATCGACGCCATGATCCCCATCGGCCGCGGCCAGCGCGAGCTGATCATCGGCGACCGCCAGACCGGCAAGACCGCCATCGCGATCGACACGATCATCAACCAAAAGGGTGAGGACGTCGTTTGCGTCTATGTCGCCGTCGGTCAGAAGGCCGCTTCGGTGGCCAACGTGGTCGAAGTGCTGCGCGAGAAAGGCGCCCTCGATTACACCATCGTGGTTGCTGCCAACGCATCCGAGTCGGCCGCTCTGCAGTACCTGGCCCCTTACACCGGCGCCGCCATTGCCGAGTCGTTCATGTACAAGGGCAAGGCCACCCTGGTGATTTACGACGACCTCACCAAGCAGGCCCAGGCTTACCGCCAGATGTCGCTGCTGCTGCGCCGCCCCCCCGGTCGTGAGGCCTACCCCGGTGACGTGTTCTATTGCCACAGCCGCCTGCTTGAGCGAGCCGCCAAGCTCAGCGATGCCATGGGCAAGGGCTCGATGACCGCTCTGCCGATCATCGAAACCCAGGCCGGCGACGTTTCGGCTTACATCCCCACCAACGTGATTTCGATCACCGACGGTCAGGTGTTCCTCAGCTCCGATCTGTTCAACTCGGGCCTGCGTCCAGCCATCAACGTCGGCATCTCAGTGAGCCGTGTCGGCGGTGCTGCTCAGACCAAGGCCATCAAGAAGATTGCCGGCACCCTGAAGCTGGAGCTGGCCCAGTTCGACGAGCTGGCTGCGTTCTCCCAGTTCGCTTCTGACCTGGACGCCGCCACCCAGGCCCAGCTGCAGCGTGGTAAGCGTCTGCGCGAGATCCTCAAGCAGCCCCAGTTCAGCCCCCTGAACCTCGCTGAGCAGGTGGCTGTGGTTTATGCCGGTGTCAAGGGCCTGATCGATGAAGTGCCGGTGGAATCGGTCGTTCAGTTCTGCCGTGAACTGCGCGAATACCTGAAGTCCAACAAGCCTGACTTCATCACCAAGGTGATGTCCGAAAAGCAGTTGGGTGATGAGACTGAAGCCATGCTCAAAGAGGCCATCAACGAAGTGAAGTCTTCGATGCTGGCTGCCGCCTGAATCTGACGCTTTTACCCTCGGAGATCCCCATCCATGGCCAATCTCAAGGAGATCCGCGACAGGATCAGCTCGGTCAAGAACACCCGCAAGATCACCGAGGCCATGCGTCTCGTGGCAGCTGCCAAGGTGCGTCGTGCCCAGGAGCAGGTGTTGCGCAGCCGTCCTTTTGCTGACCGGCTGGCGCGAGTGCTGGAGAATCTCCAGTCCCGCATGCGTTTTGAAGATGCTGGCGCTCCCCTGCTGGAAGAGCGCCCCGTCGAAACCATCACCCTGCTCGCCGTCACCGGTGACCGCGGTCTTTGCGGTGGCTACAACGCCAACATCATCAAACGCACTGAGCAGCGTCATGCCCAGTTGAAGGCTGAGGGTTACAGCGTTGATCTGGTGTTGATCGGCCGCAAGGCCATCACCTACTTCCAGAATCGCGCTTCCCAGTACACGATTCGAGCCACGTTCACCGGCCTCGATCAGGTGCCCAAGGCTTCTGAAGCCATGGGTATCGCCAACGAAATCCTGGCTGAATTTCTTGGCGGCGCCACCGATCGGGTTGAGATCATCTACACCAAGTTCATCAACCTGGTGAGCTCGAAGCCGGTGTCTCAGACCCTGCTGCCCCTTGACCCCCAGGGCATTGCCGCCCCGGATGATGAGATCTTCCGGCTCACCACTCGTGAAGGCCAACTCGTGGTCGAGGCCGGCACGGCTGCCAACCAGTCACCGGCTTTGCCCTCAGACATCGTGTTCGAGCAGAGCCCCGATCAGCTGCTGAATGCGCTGCTGCCCCTCTACCTGGAAAACCAGTTGTTGCGGGCCCTGCAGGAAGCTGCGGCATCCGAGCTGGCCAGCCGCATGACGGCCATGAATAACGCCAGTGACAATGCCAAAGCCCTGGCCAAATCCCTGACCCTTGACTACAACAAGGCCCGTCAGGCGGCCATCACCCAGGAGATCCTGGAAGTGGTGGGCGGCGCTTCAGCCATGGCTTGATGCACAGCGGCTTTGGCTGCTGTGTGATCAACCCCCAGTCCCTTTCGGCGGTTGTGCACGCGTTGCGTGCAAGACCGCCTTCAGGGGCTGGGGGTTTTTCGCTGTCAGCCTTGCGTGTTGCTTTGGGATGCTGGATTAGCCCCCCAGTTGGGATGGTGTACCCGTGACCCCGTTGGCCGATGGTGACTGACCATGCCGAGGACGGACAGCCTCAGTTGCCGCTGCAACCGCCGCTGCAGCCACTGCCGTTGCCAGCGCCGGGGGCGTTCGAGATCCAGCCGCTGTTTCCTGTGGCGCTGGCGCAGGTGCAGCTGCGGCCTGATCCTCTGGATCTGGCCGTGCAACTGCAGACCCTGCATGGTTTGCGCGGTGCTGCCAGCAGCAATCCCGATCCGGGTTGTGCCTGGACCGGAGACCTCAATGGCGTCTGGCAGCTCCATCGCCATGCCACCTTTGCCCCCTTGATGGTCGAGGTGCTGGCCCAGACCCAGGCCTATCTGCAGCAGCTGGGGTTTGATCGCAGTCAGGTGGCCCTGCACATTCAGCGCTGCTGGCCGGTCCTGAGCGAACCCGGTCAGGTGGTGGGCCGCCATCACCACCCCAATGCTCACCTCAGTGCCGTCTATTACCTGAGCGGTGACGGCAGCGGCAGCTGCGGTTGCCTGCGGTTCTGGCCCCAGCGGCAGGTCAACGAGCTGGTGCCGGGCATGGCCGCCGGTCACGGCGGCCCCCTGAACCCGACGCCATGGAGCCAGCCCTGGGTGGATGTGGCCCCACGGGCCGGCCTGCTGGTGCTGTTTCCTTCGTGCCTTGATCACGCTGTGCTGCCGAATGAGGCGGACGACGAGCTGCGGGCCTCGATCAGCCTGGATCTGGTGCTGACGGCTCCGGCAGATGTGCCATTGCCGCCCGAATACCTGGCCCCCCATCCCGTTCACTGGCAGCAGGTCTGACTGGGAAGATGGTCACTGCAGCACCGGTAGCCGTGAGCGAGCCTTCCACCTTTCAGATCACCGCCCAGATCGACGGTGTCAGTCACAGCTTTGCCTGCCGCAGCGATCAGACCGTGCTGGCGGCGGCCGAGGCGGCCGGGGTGGCCCTGCCCAGCTCCTGCTGCTCAGGGGTCTGCACCACCTGTGCGGCCGTGATCAGCAGCGGCACGGTCCACCAGCCCGACGCCATGGGGGTCAAGGCCGAGCTGCAGCAACAGGGTTACGCCCTGCTCTGCGTGGCATTCCCCACCAGCGATCTGAGCCTGCAGGCCGGCATGGAGGACGCCCTCTACGAGGCCCAGTTCGGCCAGTATCAGAAGTGAGCGCAATCGGGCTCAGGCCTGTGTTGCTGCAGCTCGAGCGTGCGCCCGGGCCGCTGCGGCCGCAGATCGAGACGGCGCTGCGCGCCCATGGCGAACCCCTGCGCTGGGCGAT
>Ga0079301_1000427_pt1 | contig 20119 bp, 11 predicted proteins | sample Wag4_2014_7_11_3_FD_74797 | JGI IMG/M metagenome (GOLD analysis project Ga0079301, IMG submission 74797) | Fresh water mixed with fracking chemicals microbial communities from Ohio, USA - Utica-2 Time Series FC 2014_7_11 | ecosystem: Engineered > Industrial production > Chemical products > Input... | reverse complement strand
TAATCCAAATTCAATATGAAAACCAGCAAAACCATTTATCAATTTGTATTGGACCAAAGCGGTTCCATGTCAAATGCCCGCCCACAAACCGTCGATTTGTTCAATTCTCAGCTCAAAACCATGTTTTCTTGCTCAGCAACATGGGCAACGATAAAAACTGGTTTGGTTCCATAGGGCCCAGCGGTCGCGATTATTTTATTCATACCGCCAATTGGGACTATTTTTTTAAAAATGCCGACGAGCAATTCCCCATATCCTACGAAGTTGTGGTCTGGCTGCTTAGGCACCTGATGTTTGGAGACCGCGAAACCATGTTGAATGGGATTCATTCAAAACCCAAGGGCTGCGCCAACGATTTCTGCCAGAATAAAGAAGAAATCCAGTTGAAAATGCGCACTGCAGACGTTTGCCAACTGTGCATGGACAAGCTGCAAGTCCGTTCATACAATCCTTTGTGCCTGGCTCAGATTCTAGATGTTTTTGAGCGGGTGCGTGCGCATTTGCTTTTCCGTGAAAGGGCCGCCTTGCTAAATAGGCCCTGCCGTATTGAAGTGGTTGGTTTTAGCCGACACCTGTTTTTCCCCGATCTGGGCAATACGGAATTGAAACTAAATCCCAAAGAGAAAACCCTGTTCTTGTTTTTCTTGAACCACCCCGAAGGGGTGAGGTTGCCCCTTTTGTGTGACCATAAAAGGGAACTTGAACAGCTGTACAGCCGATTCGTTCGTTCAGGAGACCAAGGCGGTGTGCGAGAGGCCATTGAGCGCTTGGTTGATAGAACCGATTCAAACCAACACGAGGTTTTGTCCCGCATTAAGTCAAAAATTATCGGAGCTGTAGGCTCGAAAATGGCTCCCTTATACCTTATTTCAGGAGACCGAGATGAGCCAAAGAAAATTTGTTTGGATCGGGAATTTGTGATGTACCGCGATTGATGCTTGGCTTGACAACTGCACCTTATCTGAATAGATGCAAAAAGCCTTGCTCTTGGGTAACATTGTCGTCCAAAAGAATAACGTAATAATACACCCCATCGGAAGCAGGAACCCCAGAATGGTCAACCACTCCATCCCAACAGGTCGTATTCCCATTGCTCTGGAAAATCCGTGTCCCCCACCGGTTGTAAATCCAAAGGGTAAAACAGAATTCGTTTTCAAGCCCTACAGGGCAGAATAATTCATTCAAGCCATCGCCATTGGGAGTAAACACATTTGGCATTTCAAACTTTAAATAATCGGACATGCTGCCCCCGGCAAAATTCAAGGACAAGGTATCGCGGCAAGGTCCGTTCCAAACAATTTGAGTTAACGTTGCGGCAGAATCATAAGGTATCTGAGCTATGTTTTGCCCAGGAGCTAGGGCTTGGCCGTTGAGCAACCAGAGCACCGAATCGGCATTTTGCGACAAATCGTTCAAGGCGAGCTTCATGCCCAAGCAGCCACCCGAAGCTACCCAATCAAATCCGGCAATGGGAAATTCGGTATGAACCTGAATCGCCACCGTGTCGGTGCGTTCACACACTCCGGGTTGACCTGGAAAAAACGTATTTAAAATATAGGTGGTACTTCCTGTGGGTGTGGCAATGGGGTTTGGAATATTTGGATTCGATAAGCCTGAGCTTGGGGACCAGAGGTAGCCCAAGCCTATGGTGTCATTGAAGCCTAGAGCCACACTTTCGCCTTGGCAAATAAGCTTGTCGGTTCCGGCAAAGGTGCTTGGGTCCAACACCATTACAGGTTGAATAAGGGTGTCAAGGCAAAAACCATCGGAGGCCAATAAGCGGTAAGTAGTACTGCTGCTTGGAAAGGCTCTTGGAAATGGAATGCTTGGGTTGGACAATCCTGCGGAGGGAGTCCATGCAAAGGAAACTTTGCCCGTTGTATCTGCCTGATTTAAATCAATGGTATCGCCGGGGCAAAGGGCAAGCGAAGGCAAATTCACAACTCCGTTGATTCGGTATTCAATGCTATACAACAGGGAATCTTTGCAGCTGCCTAGGCTGTACACCAGTTTGTAGGTGGTGTCGCTGGGGGGTGTCGCCACGGTGAATTGGGTTGAATCGGTTTGCAGTCCAATATTTGGAGACCATTGGAAATCGGCAAAGGTAGAAATGGCCGAATCGCCCAACAAAACAGATTGACCTGGACAAATAAACAAGGTAGTATCGGATAGGGAAGTGAGGGTTTCAACAATGATTGGCACAAAAAGGGTGTCGGAACAGCTTCCATTGTTTAAGACCAATCGATAGGTAATCGAAGTGAGGGGAGAGGCTAGGGGATAGGAACTGCTTGGATCGGAAAGACCAGAGGTGGGCGTCCAGGTGTAATTCACCGTTGGGTCGCCGTTGGGGGTTAGGCCGATGTAAATGGATTCACCTACGCATAAAATGGCCGTATCGGCATTTTCTGTGGCATTGTCGAGAATAACAACCTTTTTCTTGATGGAATCTACGGAATTGCAATTGCTGCCTGTATTATCAAAGGCATAGAGGGTAACCTCATACACCCCCGATTGCCCATAGGTATGGCCCGGATTGGTTAGGGTAGAGGTGGTTCCGTCTCCAAAATTCCAAAGGTAGTTGGTTGCTCCGGCGGAATTGTTTTGGAAGAACATGGCGGAGGGAAGGCAGACCGAGGAGGGGACGTTAAAGTCGGCAATGGTGGTTGGAAAATCAAACGAGAATTTAAACACCCCATTGTTGCAGTTGGGTGAACTGTTCACCACGGAATGAGCCCCCACCGTTGTTGGGAAATCGGAATTGCCACCACAACCTGCGCAAACGCTTTGATACATCATTCCTTTCCGGTCAAATCGGCTGGTTCCTCCGTCCACATGCTCAGCACTGATGGACCCCCCATAAAAAGAACCATAAATCAACTGGTTTGCGTTGTCGTCCATCACCATCAAATAGTAGTCAGAACCGGTTGTAAACTGTTGAAACGCGGTTCCAGGCGTAATGGGAAGCCCCGAGGTTGTGGAGCCAGTATAAAATCCATTGTTGACCAAACCGCCCCAACCCGAAAGGTAAATTTTGCTGCATACATCCACCAAAAAGGCCGAGGGAGAAATATCTGGATTTCCGTCTCCTGTACCAAAAGCGGTTGACCAAATGAGGGCTGAGAAATCGGCCGCATATTTTCGTATGTACTGCCCTCCGGAAGGTATATTAAAGTTGGCATTGGTGATATAATAAGTTCCTGGAGCATTGGTTTGCCCTAGAACATACACATTGTCTAAGGCATCAAGTTGAATGAAATAGTTTTGGTCGTAGGTAGGAGAGCCTACATACATGCTGTTTAACAGCGTGTTTCCATTGGCAGAAAAGCGAGAGGCAAATCCATCGGAAATTCCGCCGTAATAGGTATTGAAGGGTGAATTGGCCGTTGGGAAATTGGTGGAATTTGTGCCCCCTGTTACCAACAAATCATCGTTGTTGTATAAATCTAAGGAATAAATGGCATCGTTGTTTGAGCCCCCCAGGTACGAACCCCAAATCATGGTTGTTAGCCCGTTATCCATTTTAAACACAACCCCGTCTTGGCCTCCGCCTCCGTAGGTTGTTTGAACGGTATTGGGTGTAACCGGGAAATCAGAAGAGGCAGTTACGGTAGCGACGTAAATGTTGTTGAGGTTGTCGATGATGATTTCGCCTCGGACTTCATCGGCGTAGTTGAACCGCAGGGGGGCACCTTGATTTAGGCCGTCATTTCCAGAGCCACCTACAAAGGTAGAGGCTTGAAGGGCGGTTCCATTGGAAGAAATGCGGCTGATAAAAATGTCGGAGCCGGAATTGTAATTGATGTTCATGGAGGTGGTGGTTCCATTTGCACCCCCGTTGAAAGTAGCATCAAACGCATTTTGAGTAATCGGAAAGTCAGAAGACCCCGTGGTTCCATACACAAATAACTCATTGAAGTTGTTCACAACCATGCTGTGGGGCAATTCGCTGCCGCTGCCGCCCAAATAGGTTGACCAAACCAAGAAACTGCCCGTGGTGTCGTATTTAGAGAGGGTAACATCGGAAGGGAAAACGGATCCATGTCCCCCATTCCACACCGTTTGAAAGGCCCCATTGGTGGTTGGGTAGCCAATGCCATTGGCAACTCCCCCTGAATATAAAAATCCATCTGAGTCGTAGGTGGCCGTATAGCCCCAATTGTCTGTGGTAGAACCAGAAAAGGACCCAAACACCAAAAAGGGGTCAACAATTAAGGTCTTGCTTTTATTGTAAGCCCCTAGATTGAATCCTAGGGTATTTCCATTTAAACGGAACGAGCATTCCACCCACGTGGTATCGCTCCCTTCGTTCAATTGATAGGCAACAGGTGCCTTTTCTAGTACTGTACCCAAAGTGGTTTCAATCTTTAGGTTTCCATTTTCGACGTATAGAGCCTGAGCCCCCGAAAATTCAAATTCAATATTTTTAGGAGCAGATCCAGGATCTACCACAAACTCATATTTCAAATTGGCGCCTTCCGAAAAAAAGCGGCAGGCAATTCCTTCCCAAACATCTTGTGCAACTATATATTGTTGGGTGCGCAAATCAGAAGCCCAGCGGGAAGGGTCGTTTCCTAAAAAGTAGCTGTAACGTGTATTGCCTGGGTTATAGCCCTGCCACCTTAGGGGGCCGAAAGGGTTTCGAATGGCAACTTCAACCGCATGGGAATGGATGTTTATTTCCTCGGGTTGGCCTTTGGTGTGGGCAGCGTGCAAGGGTTCTAAATCGGCCCAATGGAACTTCCAGCCCGATTGGGTAAAGAAAAGAGCCCCTGCGGGCAAATCTGTTTTGAATTGGAATGGCCCTTGCCATTGCCCTTTGTTTTCAATAAACCCCTTTTGGCCAAATGCCGGTTGAAGGAGAGCAAGGAGTAGAATCCAAGCGAAGGATGCAGTGGGGAGCTTAGGCATACACAATGGGGTGTAAAATTCAAAGATACGCATTAGGAGGTTGAATGTCAAAGCCGGCGGCGATTCAGTGCTGGAAATGGGATTGAACAAAATGTGCTTTGAAATCAGATTAGTGGGGCTAATTTGCAAATGTAGCGAGGGGGTGTTACATTTGCAGCCCTGTTAAAGGGATTGCGGGGTGTAGCTCAGCCCGGTTAGAGTACACGTCTGGGGGGCGTGTGGTCGGAGGTTCGAATCCTCTCACCCCGACACCGCATTTAAAGGGTTTTGGTTGTTGCATGCCAAAACCCTTTTTTTTATTCCGAATGGGTTTGTAATTCTGGATTGCCATTGCATCTCCTTTGTTTTTGAAACCAACTTGGAATTGCCCTCGGAGAGCCTGAAAGCCAGCCAAATTCGTCGTGTCGCTGAAGGAAACAACGGGATTCGAAATACACACATTTATAACACCCTGTACCGCAGAAGGACTGGAAAGAATAGCGGGGGTTCCTTGCCCAAGTAAAGATGACGGCAAAATGGAAAATGCAAGAAAAAATCCTAATACTCTATAAATCAACCTGAAAACTATGAATGGTTCTAAAAATCCTGTAAAAGTAGTCAATTCAAGCTGCCCTACCTAAAATCTGTCGCATCAGCCTTGCACACCAACCGTGTCCCTTCAATTTAATCAGCCTGAATCTCAGACGATCGATTGCATCCTTCCGCCCGGTTAAATCTGCATCCATAACCCAGGTGTTTGGATCTGAGCAGAAACAACTAGCCCCCATTTCCAATGCTCCATTTTTTTTTGAAAAAATATTCAAGCCCTAAGTTCTCACACATCTAGCGTTTAAACTCCCTAAAAAATCAAAGTAGGAACTTTATATAAAATTGGAAAATAATTTGGCATAAATACGGCTAAACATTCCTCACACCTTGTAGAGAGGTTCTTTAAAAAAACAAATAAAAACTTTGTTTACGAATTGTCTTGCCAAGTGTTTCAACAATGTGCTGTTGGTATTTTTTTAGGTTAAAAATTTTCGATAATCTTGGCCTTGAATTCAAAGTGTGGACTTTGAAATTTTCCTTTTTAGTTAACAAACATCTATGAGAAACGCTACTCAACTCTTTTTTCGCCGAACCATCCAATCGCTTTGTTTGGTCGCCGCAACTTTTGTCCTTTCCAGTTTGGGATTTGGACAATGTCCAACCCCCTCGGCCCTAAGCTCGGCCGCCACCTGCGGGCAAGGTGCAACCCTTTCCGCCTCTGGCTCAACCGGTCTTTACCGCTGGTATAGCCAACCCAGTGGCGGTTCAGTATTGGGAACAGGAGCTACCTACACCACTCCAGCCATGTACCTGCAAGGCACGTATTATGTTGAAGCCGTAAACAGCTACAACAACCCCAACTGCGTTAGCCCCCGTGCGGCTCTGGTTGTAACAGTGAATCCCCTCACCATGCCTAACATCGTTGGCGATTCGGTAAGCTGTGGCGGCGCCGCAACCTTGTCCGCTTCAGGCTCAACCGGATTGTTTCGCTGGTTTGCAGGTCCAACAGGCGGTTCCGTTTTGGCAACCGGTGCAACGTTCTCGCCCCCCAATACCTTGCAATCTACAACCTATTATGTAGAAGCAACCAACAATTTAAACCCATCGGCAACTGCCACCTTCAATTATACCGGCGGTCAACAAAGTTGGACCGTTCCTGCAGGCGTTTTCGCCATCTCCGTTGATATGGAAGGTGCCGAAGGAAGCCGAAATACCAATTACAACAACCGCGGTGGATACGGCGGCAAAGCAGTAGCTACAGTAGCTGTAACCCCCGGCCAAACCGTTTACATTTATGTTGGTGGTTGGCCTGGAAACTCCCAATCCTCTGGAGGTTACAACGGCGGTGGCAACCAATTTTATTCTACCAGTCAGGCCAATTCCGGCGGCGGTGCCACCGATATTCGCATGGGCGGCACTGGCCTAAACAACCGCGTACTCGTTGCCGGCGGCGGCGGCGGCGGCGGTTTTAACTGCGGTACCGATGGATCTCGCGGTGGCGATGGCGGCGCCGCAACCGGTGAAGACGGTTTATATTGCGGCAGCACTGGTAATACCTCATTTACCGGCCGCGGTGGTTCTCAAAATTCCGGTGGTGCTGCCGGTGGCAACTGGTGTTGCCCTCAGGCTGGTTCCTCCGGTCAAGGTGGAAACGGCGATTTTTACGGCGGCGGCGGCGGCGGCGGTTTTTACGGCGGCGGTGGCTCTAGCTATGGCGGCGGCGGCGGCGGTTCAAACTATGCCGACCCCAACCTCTGTACCAGCATTGCTCATACCCGCGGTACCCGCCAAGGACACGGACGCGTAAGCTTCTCCTACACCACTCCTTTTTGTTCCAGCTCAAGGGTACCTGTCCCTTTAACTGTCGTTCCTCTGGCAACCCCATCCACAAACCCAATCAATGCTTCCTGCGGCAGCAACATCACCGCTTCAGCATCGGGCTCAACCGGATGGTACCATTGGTTTGCTGCGCCTACCGGTGGCTCCCCTCTTTCTACCCAATCCAATTACAGCATGTCGTTTGTTACTCAATCCGATACCTTGTGGGTCGAGGCTGTTTCAGACCCCAACCCTTCAGGGAGTCAAACCTTTAATTATACTGGCGGTCAACAAACTTGGACTGTTCCAGCTGGAGTCTTTTCGCTTTCTTTCGATGTGCGGGGCGCCCAAGGCGGAACCAACAGTTGGAACGACGGCGGTCGAGGCGGAAAAGTTATCGGAAATTTAGCCGTTACACCAGGTCAAACCCTGTTTATTTATGTAGGAAACCAACCCGGTAGCGGCGGTTGCTGTACAGGAATTTGGGGACCTGCCGGATGGAACGGCGGCGGTCAAGGATTTGCCTATTACAGCGGGCAGGAAGCCCGCGGCGGTGGCGGTGCATCCGATATCCGAAGCGGTGGAAATACGTTGAACAATAGAGTTGTTGTTGCCGGCGGCGGCGGCGGTGCCGGTGGTCAATACTGCAACGGCAACCAAGATAAAGGCGGCGCAGGCGGCGGTTCAGGAACTGCCGGAGACGGCCTTGCCTGCAACGGATACAATTCCTGCTATTGCGGTGCCGGTGGTACTCAAGCAGCAGGTGGACAAGGTGCTACCTGCTACGGTGCTCCTTCTGGCTCTTTTGGCCAAGGCGGTAGCGCATGGGGCGGTTGCTGCGGATATCCCGGCGGCGGCGGTGGCGGCGGCTGGTATGGCGGCGGCGGCGGTGCCTATTACGGCGGCGGCGGCGGCGGCTCTAGCTATGTTAGCCCAACCCTGACCAGCAATGTTACCCACACTCAGGGCGACCAAAACGGAAATGGCCAAATTACCCTGAGCTATGTGAAATCCTATTGCTCTAGCACTCGTGTGCCCGTTTCTTTAATCGTTTCTCCTCTGGCAGCTCCCGTAACTCAAGGCGATTCCGTAACCTGCGGAACCCCAGTTACCCTTACCGCAACCAGCAACAGTACTGTTTCTTGGTTCGATGCCCCTATTGGTGGCAATTTAATCGCCATCGGTTCCAGCATCTCTTTGCCCCCAATTTTAGGCTCAGATACGCTGTTTGCCGGTTCTCAACTGACCAACAACCTCAGTGGTTCACAAACTTTCAATTTTACAGGCGCTGCTCAAACCTATACGGTTCCAGCAAATGTTACCTCCCTTACCGTCGACGCAATGGGTGCCCAAGGCGGCGGTTCTTTGCCTAGCCCTGGCTCTAACCCAGGTGGTCTTGGCGGCCGAGTTCAAACGACGCTAAGCGTAACTCCCGGTGAAGTTCTAACCATCAATGTAGGTGGAACAACCACCAGCAATACCGGCGGATGGAACGGCGGCGGTTCAGGTACCTCAAACGGTGCCGGCGGCGGCGGCGGTTCGGATATCCGCAGCGGCGGTACCGGTCTTGCCAATCGAGTTGTTACTGCCGGTGGCGGCGGTGGCGGCGGCTGGAACTGCGGTTCCGGTATGGACGGTGGACATGGCGGTGGCTCTGCTGCAGCCCAAAATGGATTCAATTGCGGAAGCAACGACTACAACGGTACCTGTGTGGTCGGTGGCGGAGCAACCCCAACGGCCCCCGGTGGTGCCTCAACCTGCGGGTGTTCTAACCCAGGCGTGTTGGGCATTGGTGGACAAGGTGGCACCTGCGGCAACAGCGGCGGCGGCGGCGGCGGCGGTCAATTCGGCGGTGGCGGTGGATACTACGGCGGCGGCGGCGGCGGTTCTAGCTTTGCTAGCCCAACCCGCGCTTCTTCAACCACCCATTCCCAAGGCTTCCGCTCTGGAAATGGTCAAATCGCTCTCTCTTACAACATTACTTTGATCTGCGCTAGCCCACGCGTCCCTGCCATTATTTGGCTTGATTCTCTTCCAGCTCCCATAGCCAGCGGCGATACCGCCTTCTGCGGAAGCGGTTCGGCCAGTCTTTCGGTAACCGGCCCCAACGGCAACTATTCTTGGTACGACAACTGGGGAGGAAACTTGGTAAACATCGGTCAAAACTGGACTACTCCTTCTTTGACTCAAACCATTAACTACCACGTTAACTACAAGGTAAACGGTTGTCCTTCTAAGTTCGATACCGCTTTGGTTCAAGTTACTCCTATTCCGGTTGCGCTTTTGAGCGACCCCGGAACGGTGTGTGTAGGCAATGGTTTGGTGGATCTAGGTTTTGATCCACCCCTACTTTCCGATTCTTTAAACTTTACAAACTGCGGAAAAAATGGGAATACAGGACCCAGTCAACAAGATGCCGACAACGAATATGGCCCCGGTATTGTTGCCGTTACCAACGGAATTCAACAGTGGACCGCTCCTTTTACAGGAACTTACGTTATTGAATCTGCCGGTGCCCGCGGTGGTATTCCTTTAGGTGTCATAGATGCCAACAGAGGTTTAGGTGCCATTGTTCGTGCCTCCGTTCCTTTGAATGCGGGTGATGTTATCAATATCGTTGTGGGCCAACAGGCCAATGAAAACACCGGCGGCAACACTGCAAACGGTGGCGGTCACGGTGGTGGTGGTTCTTTTGTTTGGGTAAATGGTCAACCCCAGCCCCTGGTTATTGCCGGTGGCGGTGGCGGTGGCTCCATTACCAATACAGGTGGAAGCCAATTGTTCTTGCCCGGCCGTCCTGGAAATACAGGCCCCGATGGTGGCCGTGCGTACAACGAAGACCCTATTCATGGAACCAACGGTGGCGATGCGCTCTCTGCTTGGGGCGGCTTAGGTTGGAATTCTATGTCTTCTAGCTCGAATTTCAATGGAGTTATTGCCGGAGGCTATGGCGGAATTGGTGGATTTGGCGGCGGCGGTTGGAACCGCGATGGATCTCATGCCGGCGGCGGCGGCGGCGGTTACTCCGGCGGAGGCGGTGGTTGGTATGGAAGCAATACCGGTTTTGGAAACTCCGACGGCCGGAACGGCGGTGGCGGTGGTGGCTCTTTTGTCGCTCCTAATGCCTTCAATGTTTCGACCTCTGATGGGAATTACAACGGAATTGCTGTCTTTAATAACAGTCCTGTTCTAAACCTAAATGCCTACAACAACGGTCAAGGTTATGTGAACATTACCTATTTCATCCCTCAACCCTCCGATACCAACGGCGTTTGGTCTGGACTTACCATTACCGATACCCTACTCGGAACCTTTAACCCTCAACTGGGTATCTTAGGCAACAATACGGTGGTTTACACCGTTACCAACAACGGTTGTACTTTCCAAGATTCACTGGTTATTAACGTGGTTCAAGGCCCAGATGCCTCTATCACAACTGCCTCTACCCAATTGTGCGATTACGACAACAGCATCAGCTTGAGTGCGTTGAACAGCGGCGGTTCTTGGAATGGCAGCGGGGTGAACAGCCAAGGTGTAAACGTGAGTTTCGACCCAGGTTCGGTTCCCGCCGGTACCTATCAGGCCTATCACAGCATTTTTGATGCCGCTACCGGTTGCTTAAGCACCGACAGCGTTCAAATTGTGGTTAATCCTACTCCAATTGCTACGGTTTCTGGTCCAAACGTGATTTGCTCGGCCGATGCCCCCTTTAACCTTTCTCCAGGTACCCCCGGCGGAGTGTTTACCGGTGCTGGTATAACCGATACCATAACAGGTGTATTTACTCCCAATGCCAACCTGCTTGGCAGCACCATGGTGTATTACAACGTTACAGCCAACGGCTGCGTAAACAACGACAGCACGCTCTTAACGGTGTTTGTTTCTCCCAACGCCAACATCAACAATGCCCCTCAGCAGTTGTGCGCCAACGCAGGTTTGGTTCAACTAATCCCCGCTCAACAAGGCGGCTCTTGGTACGGCGGCGGTATGGCTAACCCCAACAGCGGTGTGTTTAACCCTCAACTGTCGGGCACAGGAACGGCGCAAGTCATTTATTTGATCTCCAATGCAAACTGCAGCAACAGCGATACAGTGAACATTGTTGTGAATGCCCTGCCTTCTGTTTCGGTTTCGCCAAACACCATTCAACAGGTGTGCGCTGGTTCTACTTTGCCTTTAACAGCTTCGGGTGCGAACAGCTACCAATGGCTTAACAACGGCAGCCCAATCAGTGGAGCCAACACCGCCAACTATGCCCCCGCAACAGCCGGTTCTTACAGTGTAGTGGGTGTCGATGCCAACGGTTGCTCTGCAACCTCCGCAGGCACTCAAGTAAACGTTGCTCCTATCCCTGTTGTTCTGCAAGTAAATGCCCCAACAGTGTGCCAGGGCACCGCTACCGCCTTTACTCAAACTTCGGCCATAGGCCAAGGCGGTTTGATTACCAATTACAACTGGAATTACGGCGACGGCAACGTCGGAACGGGTTTCTCAGCCAACCACGTCTATGCAACGCCAGGGTCTTACACCGCTCAATTGATTGTCGTTAGTTCGGCCGGTTGCAGCGATACCTTGACCCAGAACGTTGCAGTCAACGCTAGCCCCGTGCTCGACTCCGTTTTGGTAACCAACGCTTGCTTCCCCAACCCAACCAATTACCAAGCTTTTGTGTCGGGGGTAACCGTGGGCAGTTACCAGTGGAACTTTGGCAACAATGCCCAAGGCAACGGCGCCAACGTTACGCATACCTATGCTGCTCCAGGTACCTATTATTACCAATTGCTGGTAAATTCTACCCAAGGCTGTTCAACGGTGCAAAACGGTACTGTACTGGTCGAAAACCAACCCAATGCCCAGTTCCTAACCAGCAACGGTTGCACCAACCAGCCATTGACCTTGGTAAATACCTCTACAGGGGCCATTACCAACTGGAACTGGAACTTTAGCACCGGTACGGCAACAGGGCAAAACCCTGCCTATACCTACACCCAAGCAGGCACCTATCCTGTAACCTTGACCGTGTCAACCACGGGCGGTTGTACCGATAGCTATTCTACCTTGGTTACCGTGAATCCTACTCCCAATGCTGCTTTCATTGCAGCAAACCAAGGAGTTAATTTGGTTCAGTTTGCTCCTGCAGCTCCCGTGAATCCAGCCAGCTACCTATGGGATTTTGGCGACGGTACTACCGACAATTCCATCAGCCCATTGAAACAATATACCCTAACCGGGGTGTATCAGGTTTGCCTAACCATTTCTTCAAACGGCTGCGAAAGCAAGACCTGCCAAAACTTTGAAGTGCGCGACATCACTTCATTCCATGGTCCTGACGGAGCTCAACACTCGGTTTCAGCATATCCCAACCCGTTCAACGAGGAGTTGATGGTTGAGGTGCAGTTGACCGGTGCAGCGCAGGTGCAATTGGCTTTGTTTGACCTCAGCGGCAAGAAATTGCTCAGCAGCGACAAAGGACTTCTGACCTCAGGAAAGCACAGCTTCAACATGGCTTCTCAAACCATGGATTTGGCCGAAGGGGTTTACCTAATGACAGTTTACGTGGACGGAATGGCCTACACCTCACGTTTGGTTCGCACCAAATAAAGGTTCACATTACACTAATTTTCCGAAAGGGGGCCAAGTTTTTGGTCCCCTTTTTTTTGCTTAACTACGTTTTCAATGGGCTGTTTTTTGGGGGCGGCAGCCGGGCTTTCTCAGGTAGTCCGCAGCTGCCCTTGGCTGCCCCAGCGGGCTTGCGGGGGCTCCTGAAGTCGCCTCCGCGCCGCGCGGGCCAGGCCAGGGCAGCTTTGCGTGCTACCTTGTTCAATCCCTGCCGCGGGCGCCCTTCACTTAGTTGCGCATCAATTCATAAGGCCCACCACGCGTCTTTCAAACAACCGCTGCCTTCCTTTGGGCGGATTCGCCCATTTAAATGGTAAACTCGAATTTTTAAAAGCGTTCTTTCCTAGCGCGAATTACCCCAAAATGGAATCTTACCCTTAATTTTCAAACCCATCCCATCCCCGTTCTTGCATCGGAAATGCCTTGCCAGAACTATCTATCATCCGAAAAGCCTCGGGATCTTCTTCCATGAAACCAACAACCGTGATGTTTTCTATTTTTTGCAACTCAGCATAGGCATCCATTGGAACGGTAAACAGCAATTCATACTCTTCGCCTCCATGCAATGCCAAGTGGTAGGGGTCCATGTTTAATTCTTCGGCTACCTTTAAGGTTCCAGGGTGTATTGGAAGCCGTTCCAAGTCGATGCGTACGCCCAGCCCCGAGGCCCTGCCAATCATAAAACAACTTTTTGACAATCCATCCGATACATCGGTCATGGCGGTGGGACGTATCCCCGCTTGCTTGAGCTGTTCCCAAATGTCCGTTCGAGCCTCCGGCCTCAATTGCCGTTCCAAAACATAGGTGTGGTCGGTTAAATCCGGTTGGACTTCTGGGTTTTCCAAGAAAATACGCCGCTCCCGATCCAGCATCAAAAATCCTGCATAGGCCGCCCCTAAGTTGCCGCTTACACAAAGCAAGTCGTTTTTTCGGGCTCCCGATTGTACGATGCTTCTTCCGGTTTCAACATAGCCGATTGCGGTTATTGAAATGAAAAAATCGCTGAGGGTTGAAACGGTATCCCCCCCAATCAGGTCAATCCCATACCGGGCACATGCATGCCGTACGCCTTCCATGAAGGCGTCCAATGCCTCTACTGTAAACTTAGGCGGCAGGCCTAAACCCAACACAATATGGGCAGGCTCCGCACCCATGCCAACCACATCGCTCACATTGGCCGAAACCGCTTTGTACCCTAAATGGTGAAGGGGGCAATACATTAAATCAAAATGAACCCCTTCTACCAACATGTCTTTGGTAACCACCAGTTCTTGACCCTGCTTAGGGCGCACAATTGCCGCATCGTCGCCCGGCCCTAAATAGGTCTCGGAGCGACTCGGAATCCTACATTCTCGAATCCGTTGGTGGATGCCTGCCTCGCCCAATGCATGCAAAGGCGTCTTGTTTTCGCTGTCTTTTGTCATTTCTCTGCAAATATCGTTTGCGTAAACCAATTCCTTCCTGTATTTTTGAGCAAAATTCAATTATTTAGAATCGTTCTAAATAATTAAACATTTTTCTTTTTTGCATGTTCATTTATCAGCATATACAATGGTAACAGTTACAGAAACGGCTAAATCTAGGCTCATAGAGCTTATGGCCAAAGAATCCTTAAATCATGTCGAGCATTTTGTTCGGGTAGGAGTGAAGGGGGGCGGTTGTTCCGGGCTTAGCTATGAATTGAAGTTTGACCAGTCCCGCCACGAAAACGACCAAATGTTTGAAGACAACGGAATACGCATTGTTGTTGAGAAAAAAAGCATGCTTTACCTGGCCGGCACCTGCCTCGAATTTTCCGACGGTTTAAACGGAAAAGGCTTTGTTTTTAATAATCCCAATGCAACGCGTACCTGCGGTTGCGGAGAAAGTTTTTCAGTTTAATACAAAGTTATGGCTGATAATCAGGATGAACTGCTGCACGAAATCACCAACCGGGAGTACGAACACGGCTGGTCGGTCGATTTGGATTCCGAGACCTTAGATCCAGGTTTAACCGAAGAAACGGTGCGCTTTATTTCGGCCAAGAAAAACGAGCCGGATTGGCTTTTAGAATGGCGTTTAAAAGCCTTTCGGCATTGGCAGCAAATGACCGAGCCGCATTGGGGGCTTTTGCATTATCCCCCCATCCTGTATCAAGCCCTAAGTTACTACTCGGCGCCCAAAAAGAAACCCGAATTGGCTAGCCTAGACGAAGTTGACCCCGAATTGCTCAACACCTTCAATCGGCTTGGCATTTCCCTTCAAGAACAAAAAATGCTGACCGGCGTAGCCGTCGATGCCGTTATTGACAGCGTCTCGGTAAAAACCACCTTCAAAGAAAATCTAGCCGAAAAAGGAGTCATCTTCTGTTCCTTTTCTGAGGCCGTACAAGAACACCCCGAGTTGGTGAAAGCCTACCTCGGTTCCGTGGTTCCTATCAAAGACAATTTCTTTGCCGCTTTGAATTCGGCCGTGTTTTCGGACGGGAGTTTTGTGTACATCCCCAAAGGCGTACGCTGCCCCATGGAGCTAAGTACCTATTTTCGAATCAATGCCATGAACACCGGGCAGTTTGAACGCACGCTCATCATTGCCGACGACGACAGCTATGTGAGCTACCTGGAAGGCTGTACCGCTCCCATGCGCGACGAAAATCAACTGCATGCCGCCGTGGTCGAACTCGTGGCTCTAAACCGGGCTCACATTAAATACAGCACCGTCCAAAACTGGTATCCCGGCGATAAAAACGGAAAAGGCGGTATCTATAATTTTGTGACCAAAAGAGGCAATTGCTTGGGCGAAAACAGCCTGATTTCTTGGACTCAAGTCGAAACCGGCTCTGCCATCACCTGGAAATACCCCTCCGTTTTGCTCAAAGGCGATGGGTCTAAAGGCGAATTTTTCTCGGTCGCGGTTACCGCAAACGCCCAACAAGCCGATACCGGTACAAAAATGGTGCACCTAGGCAAAAATACCAGCTCTACCATCATCTCTAAAGGAATTAGTGCCGGAAACTCCAACAACAGCTACCGTGGTCTGGTGAAAATAGCCCCCTCGGCTACCGGAGCCCGGAATTTTAGCCAATGCGATTCTTTGCTCTTAGGAAGCTCCTGCGGTGCGCATACTTTCCCCAGCATCGAGGTTGACAACGCCACCGGAAAAGTCGAACACGAAGCCACCACATCTAAAATCGCTGAAGATCAAATTTTTTACCTCAATCAACGCGGAATCCCAACCGAAAAGGCCGTAGCCTTAATCGTGAATGGATATTGCCGCGAAGTGCTTGATCAGCTGCCCATGGAATTCGCTGTGGAAGCCCGCAAATTGCTCGAAATATCGCTAGAAGGTTCTGTTGGATAATCATTAAATCTATGTTGGAAATTAAAAATCTTCATGCCTCCATCGATGGGAAGCCCATTCTAAAAGGCGTTAATCTACGTATAAATGCCGGCGAAGTCCATGCCATTATGGGCCCAAACGGCTCGGGCAAAAGCACCCTCGCTTCTATCATCGCCGGAAACGAAGCCTACGAAATTACCCAAGGCGATATTTTATTTGAAGGCAACTCTTTGTTTGATTTGCAACCCCACCAACGCGCCGCGGCAGGCGTTTTTTTGGCCTTCCAATATCCCGTCGAAATTCCCGGGGTTTCTATGATGAACTTTATGAAAACGGCCATCAATGAAATTCGAGCTCAAAACGGAATGGAACCCATGGAAGCTGCAGCCTTCCTGAAATTGGTGCGCGAAAAACAAGCCCTGGTCGAACTGGATGCCAAATTGGCCAGCCGCAGCGTCAATCAAGGATTTTCGGGCGGTGAAAAAAAACGCAACGAGGTCTTTCAAATGGCCATGTTAAATCCCACCCTCGCTGTGCTTGATGAAACCGACTCCGGTCTTGATATTGATGCCCTTCGCATTGTTGCCCAAGGGGTGAACGCCCTACGAAACCCAACCAATGCCTTTTTGGTGATTACCCACTACCAACGCTTGCTCGATTACATTGTGCCCGATGTGGTTCATGTCCTGGCCAACGGAAAAATCATCAAATCTGGGAACAAAGACCTAGCCCTTGAATTGGAGGCCAAAGGATACGATTGGATTCTTGAAAGCACTCAAGCCTAATGGAAAAACCAAGTCCTATGTTGGAATTCAAGGGCCCTGCCGACCGCACCCGACGCTGGACAGGACTAGCCCAAGGCCTGCCTAACCTAAAGCAAGAGGAATGGAAGTATGTGCCCATTGATGCGCTGCTTGCCCATGTGTACCCCCAGTCCGATTCGCTCTTGCCGCTGAATAAGCGCCCTTGTCCAGAAAATCTGCCGCAAGAAATGCGCTATCTAACCGTCGCAGAAGCTGTGACCGAAAAGATTCCGGGTATTCATCAAGCACTAAACCACCTTCAGGTGGCCCATTTTGATGGAATGGCAACTCGGTTTCTGCCGGCAATCATCGCCGAAGCAACGGTGCTGTGGATTCCCGCCTCTACCGTGCCCCACCCCGACATCGCTCTTTTGCCTTCAATAAAGCAGCCAAACCAAACCGCCGATGCCTTGCTGGTGCTGGTGCAGGCTGGAGCCGAAATCAACCTCATTATGCCCAAGGAGGCTCAATCCTCCGGTTTCTCCTTTATCTATGTTGGATTGGAAGACTCGGCCAAGGTGTCCCTTCACCGCGACCTTTCAGGTTCTGATGCTGCCTTTGTTATGAGCCACCTAGAAGTGCTCCTGGCCAGTTCTGCCCAATTCAAATTGGCCCAATACCTGCAAGGCGGTTCCGCCCAACGGCATGCGGTGCAGGTGCATTTGTGCGGCCCCCAATCGGTGGCAAGCATGGCCTCCTTGCAATTTGCCAAGCCGGGCGACCAATTGCACAGCTGGGTAAATATGGTTCACCAAAGTCCACATGCCGAAAGCCATCAAAACATACGACAACTCGCTTTGAATTCAGGCATGTCTTCGTTTACCGGTAAAATTCATGTGGCCCTTGACGCTCAAAAAACCCAAGCCTATCAACACTCTGCTGCCATGGTTCTTGAAGAGGGCGGACGTACCTACCACCGACCTGTGCTCGAAATCTATGCCGACGATGTAAAATGCACCCACGGTGCTACCACCGGAAGTCTTGATGAACAAGCCTTGTTTTATTTGCAAGCCCGGGGCATTCCAAAACCCGCCGCAAAACGATTGCTTATTGATGCCTTTATTGAGGACTGCCTTCAGGCCTTTCATCCAGACCTACAAGCCGCCCTTCGCAGCGAAATTGCCATATCTCTTCAGTAACATGAGTGCCCCCCTTGCTCCTCGATTTAGCCCCCCGCCCCCCATAGATTGGGCGGGCATTCGAGCCGATTTCCCCTTGATTGCCGGCCATGATTTGATTTATTTTGACAACGCCGCCAGCAGCCAAAAGCCCAAGGTGATGCTGCAAGCCATGGAAGAAATGCTGAGCCATAGCTATGCAAACGTGCATCGAGGGGTGCATTCCCTAAGTCAAAAAGCCACCGATCAATACGAAGCGGCCCGAAAAACCGTGGCTCGATTCATCAATGCCGCCGACGATGCCGAAGTGGTTTTTACCAGCGGTGCCACCGACTCCATCAATACCATCGCTTTTTCCTTTGGCGAAGCCCACATTCAGCCCGGCGATGAAATCCTGTTGTCGGGCATGGAACACCATGCCAACATTGTGCCTTGGCAACTCATGGCCCAGCGAAAAGGCGCCGTCATCAAAGTGATTCCCGTGCTCGACAACGGCAGCCTAAATCTGGAAAGCCTAGATGCCCTAATGGGCCCCAAAACAAAACTGCTGAGCTTGGTTTGGGTCTCCAACAGCCTAGGAACGGTAAATCCCATTCCCTACATCGTTCAAAAAGCACATGCCTACGGCATTCCAGTTTTGGTCGATGCCGCTCAAGCCGCCCCCCATATGCCCCTGGACGTGCAAGCCATAGATTGCGATTTTATGGTTTTTTCGGCACATAAAATGTGCGGCCCAACGGGATTGGGCGTTTTGTACGGCAAGCGAGCTTTGTTCGAAAACCTGCCGCCTTACCGAGGGGGAGGCGATATGATTGACCGCGTTTCGTTCGAAAAAACAACCTTTCAAGGCTTGCCCTTTCGCTTTGAAGCCGGAACCCCCCACATCTTGGGCGCCATTGCTTTTGCCGCTGTGCTCGATTACCTCTCCAACATCGGATTAGGCCACATCGAAGAACGGGAACGGCAGCTTTCTCACAGCCTGCGCAGCCAACTAAAAGCCGATTTCCCCCAAATTCAACTCATTGGTACCGCCCCCGATAGCGTGTCGGTCGTCTCTTTCTTGCTCAAAGGGCATCACCCGCTCGATGTAGGGGTTTTGCTCGACAATCAGAATGTCGCTGTTCGCACCGGGCACCATTGCTGCCAACCCCTCATGGACCGATTCGGAATCCCCGGAACCGTCCGTGCCTCGCTCGCATTTTACAACACCGAAGAGGAAATTCAACGCTTTTTGCTTGCTTTACGTAAAACAATTCACCTGCTGCGATGAGCTCAACCATGCACAACACGGCGCATTTACTGGAGGCCGACTTCGCCCTGTTTGATTCTTGGGAAGAAAAATACGAGTACCTCATAGATTTAGGGCGCGACTTGAAATGGCCCGAAGGCCGGTTGCAAGCCGAAAGCATGCTGATTCCCGGTTGTCAATCTCGGGTTTGGCTAGACCACGCCTTTCAAAACGGCAAAATTGAATTTTTTGCAGCCTCTGAGGCCCTCATCGTGAAAGGCCTTATAGCCATGCTGTTAAAGGTGTATTCGGGGCAGAGTGCCGCCGATATTCTGGCTTTTCAACCCGATTTTATTGGGCGAATTGGTCTTAGTCAGCACCTGTCGCCCACCCGAAGCAATGGACTTTTTTCTATGCTTAATACCCTGAAAAGTACGGCTATTGCCTACCAAAACGCTTAAAATCAGGAATATGGAAGATAGGGTAATTGAAAAAATTAAAACCGTATTCGACCCTGAAATACCGGTCGATGTGTACGAATTGGGCCTAATTTACCAAATCGAGGTAAGCCCCGACCACAAAGAGGTGAGCATTTTAATGACCTTGACGTCGCCCAACTGCCCCTCGGCCGAAGAAATACCGGTTGAAATTGAGCAAAAAGTCAAAACCATCGAGGGCGTAGAAACCGTACGGGTTAAATTGACCTTCGAACCGCCTTGGGACAAAGACATGATGAGCGAAGAGGCCCAATTGGAACTGGGGTTTTTATAGTTTTTTTT